>Ga0164243_10001684_pt1 | contig 37234 bp, 27 predicted proteins | sample OricompcompostOP_FD_108781 | JGI IMG/M metagenome (GOLD analysis project Ga0164243, IMG submission 108781) | Organic Plus compost microbial communities from Emeryville, California, USA - Original compost - Organic plus compost (OP) | ecosystem: Engineered > Solid waste > Mixed feedstock >...
AGCCAGCGCAGATCGGCCGGTTCGCCGGAGGGGCGCAGGAAGGTGGCGTCGAGCGCGCGCCCGGCCACGGCCTCGCGGGCGGCGGCCGTCTCGGCGTACAGGGTGTCGAAGTCGCCGGGGGCGCTGTCGGCGGTGCCGCCCAGGAAGTCGCCTTCCATGTCGTCCTCGTCGAAGAAGATCCAGCCCGCCGTGGTGTCGCCCGCGAAGTGGCGCCGGAACCACCAGCGTTCGACGTCGGCGAGGTGCCGGGCGAGGCCGAGCAGGGACAGCGTGGAGCGGGCGAGCGGGCGCAGTGTCAGCTGCTGCGCGGTCAGTCCGCCGCACTTCCACAGGAACGTCAGCCGCTGGTGGTCCAGCGAGGCGGTCAGCGCGGTGCGCTCGTCTGCTGCGAAATGCGGCTCGGGGCGCTGCACTTCGGGAGTGGTCCAGGTCATGTGTGCACCGTACGGGCGGGCACTGACAGCGGACGGCGAGCGCCGCCGTGGTGCGAACCGCACGGCAGGGACGGCGACTCGGCCGTGCCGGGCTCGTCATGTCGGCGTGCAGGCCGGCCAGTTCGGCCGGTTGGGCGTGCAGGGGATCTCCATCGTGACCGTGGTCGGCCCCCCGTGCGGGCTGCTGACCGCGAGGACGCCGTCGAACGGGCCGAGCCGGCGCCGTACTCCCTGCAGGCCCGTGCCGTTGTCCGGGTCGGCGCCGCCCCGCCCGTCGTCGGTGACGGCGATCCGCAGCCTGCCGCCCTCGGATGCGGTGTGGTGCATGTCCAGCCGGATGCGGCTCGCCTGTGCGTGCTTGGCGGCGTTGGCGAGCACTTCGCTCACGGCGAAGTACGCGGCGGACTCGACCGGTTCGGGGAACCGGCCCGGCACCTCGACGTCGGCCTCGACCGGCGGCTGCATGCGCAGCGCCAGCGCGCGTACCGCGTCGCCGAGGCCGCGTTCGGCGAGGACGGGTGGGTGGATGCCGCGTACGAGGTCGCGCAGTTCGTCGAGGGCTTCGGCGGAGGACTGCCGGGCCTGCGCGAGCAGTTTCCGCGCCTGCTCGGGGTCCTTCTCGATCAGCGCCTCCACGGTGCCCAGGCTCATGCCCACGGAGACCAGCCGGGCCTGCGCACCGTCGTGCAAGTCCCGTTCGATGCGGCGCAGTTCGGCGGCGGAGGAGTCGACGGCGTCGTGCCGCGTCTCGTAGAGGCGTTCCACCCGCTGTTCCAGGCGGGCGCCGCGGCTGGGCCCGATCATTCGGGCGGCGAGCAGGAAGTGCCCGCGCAGCAGGCGGGGGTTGGCGTAGAACGCGACGACGGCGAGGGCACAGGCCAGCACCCCGCACACCAGGGCGCTGCCGAAGCCGCGTACGAGTACGAAGGCGTACCAGTAGCCGCCCCGCACCGCGGTCCACAGGCCCGCGGCGATCAAGAGCCCTTCGGCGGCGTACACGACGAGTGCGGCCGGCAGCAGCGCGGAGACGCAGCCCGCGACGGCGTCCACCGGCAGCCAGCCCAGGTCGCGCCAGGTCGCCCGGTCCCCGAGCAGCGCCACGCACTGCCGGGGCAGCCGCAACGGCCCGCGGCGGGCGGGCAGTTCGCGGTACGGGGAGCGGATGGTCACGCCCGCCCACTCGCGGGCGAGAGCGCGCCGCCGGCCGGCGTGCCTGCGGATCAGAGCGAGTACGGGCGGCGCCAGGAACAGCCCGAGTCCGGCGGCGGCGATCAGCGCGATCGAGACCACGCCGAGGACGAACAGCGTCAGCGAGCCGCAGAGCGACAGCACGCTCAGTACGAATCCGCGCGCCCCCGCGAGCAGCGAGGCGCGGGCGCCGGCGCGCAGCCGGCCGGCGTCCGGCCACCGGCGGTCCGGCTCGGGCGTCGCTTCTCCGCCCGGCTCTTCCCTTGGGTCTCCGCCCGGCTCTTCCCTTGGGCTCAACTCGTCGCTCCTCCGCTCCCCGGCCGCCCGGCCGTGCGACCGATCGGCCGGATCCGCTTCCGACCGGCCCAAGTCTGCGCCCCCGGCGCGCTGCACGGCAGGTGCGCCGGCCCCCGAACCAGGGTGTATCTGGCGACACCCCGGTTCGCGAGAAGAGGCCCGCCGCCGGGTCCGCGCGCGGTCGGGAAGCCGCTCAGCCCGACCCCGTACGCTGCCCCCATGCCGCACATCACCGTCGACTATTCCGACACCCTTGCCGAAAATTTCGACCGCCGCGGCTTCGGGCTCGCCCTGCACCCTCTGCTCGCCCGGACCGTCGAGGGCACCACCACCGGCTGCAAGACGCGCTTCCGGCGCATCGACGACTGTGTGATCGCCGACGGCTCGGAGGACATCGCCATGGTGCACATCGAGGTGGCGCTGCTGTCCGGGCGCACCCGTGAGGCGAAGGCCGAGCTGTCCCGCCAAGTGCTCGGTCTGGTACGGGACTTCGTCAAGCCGGCGCCGGGGCTCGCCCTGCACGCGTCGGTGGACGTCAGCGACCTGGACCGGGTCTGCTACGCGAGCAGCCGGGAGAGGGTGACCGCATGAGAGTCGGGCTGCTCGGCACCGGTCCGTGGGCGATACGTACGCAGGGGCCCGCGCTGGCCGCGCACCCCGAACTCCGGCTCACGGGCGTGTGGGGGCGCCGCCGCGAGGCCGCCGAGGCGCTCGCCGCACAGCTGGAGACCCGCGCCTACGACGACGCGGACGCGCTGCTGGCCGACTGCGACGCGGTCGCCGTCGCGCTGCCGCCGGACGTACAGGCGCCGTTGGCGGTGCGTGCCGCCGAGGCCGGCTGCCATCTGCTGCTGGACAAGCCGGTCGCGACGGCGCCCGCGGCGGCCCGCCGGGTGACGGAGGCGGTGTCGGCGGCGGGCGTGGCCTCCGTGGTCTTCTTCACGCTGCGGTTCGGCAGCGGCGTCGCCGACTGGATCGACCAACAGGCCCGCGCCGGCGGCTGGTTGGTGGGGCGCGCCGACTGGCTCTCGCCGGTCTTCGGCGGCGGCGACTCCCCGTACGCCGCGTCCCCGTGGCGGCGCGAGAAGGGCGCGCTGTGGGACGTCGGCCCGCACGCGCTGTCCGTGCTGCTGCCGGTGCTCGGCGATGTGCCCGGGGCGGACGGGGACGGCCCGGAGGCCGGTTCGGTACGCGCCGCACGCGGCGTCGGCGACACGGTGCACGTGGCGCTGCGGCACACCTCCGGCGCCTCCAGCACGCTGACGCTCAGCCACTCGATGCCGCCCGCGGCCGCCGGCGTCTCCGCCGAACTCCGCGGCCCGGGCGGCGTGGCCGCGATGCCGGAGCGCGAAGGGTCGCCGGCGGAGGCGTGCGGGCGGGCGCTGGACGCGCTGGTCGAGGCGGCGCGTACGGGCCGGCCGCACGCGTGCGACGTACGGTTCGCCGAGCGCGTGACCGGGATCCTGGCGGCGGCGGAGTCGGATCTCGGCTGACCGCGGCGCCGGCGGCCGGGTAGATTCGGCGGCCGGCCGTGCCGGTTCGCCCGCCGCCCGGCGGCCGGGCCGCCGTCCGTATCCGCCTCCGGGACACCGGGAGACCCTGTGCGCGTCGTCATCGCCGAAGACCTGTTCCTGCTCCGCGACGGGCTCGTGCGGATGCTGGAGGCGTACGACCACGAGGTCGTCGCGGCGGTCGACAACGGCCCCGAGCTGAGCAGGGTGTTGGACTCGCTGGTGCCGGACGTGTCCGTGCTGGACGTACGGCTGCCGCCGTCCTTCACCGACGAGGGGCTGCAGTGCGCACTGGAGGCGCGCCGCAAGCGTCCGGGGCTGCCGGTGCTGATCCTCTCGCAGCACGTCGAGCAGCTCTACGCACGGGAGTTGCTCGCCGACGGAGGCGGCGGCGTCGGCTATCTGCTCAAGGACCGGGTCTTCGACGCCGAGCAGTTCGTGGACGCGGTGCGGCGGGTGGCCGACGGCGGCACGGCGATGGACCCGCAGGTGATCCAGCAGCTGCTGGCGCGGCGCTCGCAGGACCGTCCGATGGCCGCGCTCACCGAGCGCGAGAAAGAGGTCATGGAGCTGATGGCTCAGGGCCGTTCGAACGCGGCGATCGCGGCGCGGCTCGTGGTGACCGAGCGTGCGGTCGCCAAGCACACCTCCAACATCTTCGGCAAGCTCGGGCTGCCGCCGTCCGACGACGACAACCGCCGGGTGCTGGCCGTGCTGGCCTACCTCGACCGGGGCGAAGGCGGCTGAGCCCGAGGCGTCCGCGGGGCGGACCGAGCCGTACGGGCCGATGCCCCGCGGCCCGGTTTCCCGGCGGCGCCCGGCTCCTGACCCGCCGTCAGCAGCCGCCGCGGGCCCGCCGCGCGTCCCATGTGCTCTGCGTATTTTCTCCATTAACGTGCCCTCCACATGTGGCAGCGACTGTGGCTGCGACAGGGACCGCGACAGCGACGGACTGGATGTCCGGGGGCCTGGACGTCCGGGAAGTGGGGCACACCATGGCGGACGTAGGCAGACGCACACTTCTGGGCAGGGCCGGGGCGCTCGGCGCGGGCATGGCTCTGGCCGGTGCCGCGGCGGGGCCGGCGGCGGCGAACGGCCAAGGCGCGGGCGGCGGTTACGGGCCGCACGGCCCGCACGGCTCCTCCGGCGGGCACGGGCCGCGGGACATGGAGCCCGCGCGGGCGGCCGCGCGGCGGCTGCTGCCCCGGCACGCCGGGCAGATCCGCTTCAGCTCCCTCGGCGGGCCCGAGCGGTTCCGCGTCGACGGCGGCGAAGGCGACGTACGCATCGCCGCCACCGGACCGGGCACGGCCCTGACCGGTCTGCACTGGTACCTCAAATACTCCTGTGACGCGCACATCTCGTGGGCGGGCAGCCAGCTGCGGCTGCCGGACCGGCTGCCCGCGCCGGGCGGCGGGCGCGGGCACGAGCAGCACGCCACCGTCCCGCACCGCTTCGCGCTCAACGACACCCACGACGGCTACACCGGCCCGTACGCGGACTGGGACCACTGGGAGCGGTTCCTCGACGTGATGGCGCTGCACGGGTGCAACGAGCTGCTGGTGACGGTCGGTTCGGAGGCGGTCTACCACCGGCTGCTGCGCGACTTCGGCTACTCCGACGCCGAAGCGCGCCGCTGGATCCCGGCGCCCTCGCACCAGCCGTGGTGGCTGCTGCAGAACATGGCCGAGTACGGCGGCCCGGTCTCGCCCGAACTGCTCGACCGGCGTGCGCGGTTGGGCCGGCGGATCGTGGCGCGGATGCGCGAGCTGGGCATGCACCCGGTGCTGCCGGGCTACTTCGGCACCGTCCCGGACGACTTCTCCGAGCGCAATCCCGGCGGCCGCACGGTTCCGCAGGGCGACTGGAACGGGCTGCCGAGGCCGGACTGGCTGGACCCGCGGACCGCCACTTTCCGCAAGGTGGCCGCCGCGTTCTACGCGCACCAGCGCGAACTGTTCGGGGACGCCGCGCACTTCAAGATGGATCTGCTGCACGAGGGCGGCGACCCCGGCGACGTACCGGTCCCGGACGCCGCGGCCGCGGTCGAGAAGGCGCTGCAGACGGCGCACCCCGGCGCGACCTGGGTGATTCTCGGCTGGCAGAAGAATCCGCGCCCCGAACTGCTGGAGGGGCTGGCGCACAAGGACCGGACGCTGATCGTGGACGGGCGCAGCGACCTGGACGCGGACACGGACCGGGAGAGCGACTGGGCCGGCGTGCCGTACGCGTTCGGCTCGATCCCCAACTTCGGCGGGCGCACGACGCTCGGCGCCAAGACGCACATCTGGACCGAGCGGTTCGTCGAGTGGCGGGACAAGCAAGGCAGCCGGTGCGTCGGCACCGCGTACATGCCGGAGGCGGCCGACCGGGACCCGGCCGCGTTCGAGCTGTTCAGCGAACTGGCCTGGCGGCGCTGGGCGGTCGACCGCACCGAGTGGTTCGACCGGTACGCGCGGCTGCGGTACGGCGGCGAAGACCCGGCGGCGCGGCGGGCGTTCGCGGCGCTGCGGGAGACCGCGTACCGCATCGACAGCAAGGACGGCCGCCCGCACGACAGCATCTTCGCCGCCCGCCCCGACCTGTCCGCCAGCTCCGGCACGCACTACGGAACCCACGAGCCCGCCTACGATCTGGACGCGTTCCGGCCGGTGCTGGGGGCGCTGCTGGCGGTGCGGCCGGAGCTGCGGGACAGCGACGCCTACCGCTACGACCTGGCCGACGTCGCCCGGCAGTCGCTCGCCAACCGCTCCTGGCAGCTCGTCGGCAAGCTGCGGTTCGCCTACGAGAGCCGGGACCGGTCGGCCTTCGGCAAGCTGTGCACGCAGTGGCTGTCGCTGATGCGGCTCAGCGACGAAGTGGCGGGCACACACCGGAACTTCCTGCTCGGGCCGTGGCTCGCGGACGCCCGCGCGCGCGGCGCGGACGCCGCCGAGAGCGACCGGCTGGAGCACACCGCACGGGTGTTGATCACCACCTGGGCGGGCCGCAGCGCCGCCGACGACGGGAAGCTGGCGAACTACGCCAACCGCGACTGGCACGGCCTCATCGCGGACTTCCATCTGCCCGAGTGGCAGGCGTACTTGAACGAGCTGGAGGACGCGCTGGCCGAGGACCGCGACCCGCGCCCGTTCGACTGGTACGCGCGCGAGGAGCCGTGGACCCGGCGGCACGACGCGTACGCGCTGCGCCCGGCGGGCGAGGTGCACGCGGTCGCCGAGCGCGTACGGCGGGCGCTGGCCAAGCGTCAATAGCCGCGCGGCGCGGGGCACTTCGGGACCGGCCGGCAGGCCCGGACTCGTACGATTCGCGATACCCGTCCCGTTCGTACGTCCGGACCGGCCGGCCGGGGTCATCCCCGGTGTCCGGCGCGCGCCCGCCCCGGGCCGCGATGGGCGGCCACGGCCGGCGGGGCGCCGGGAAGGCGCGTAGATACGGACAGCGTCGCGCCCTTGGATCCGCCGGCGGCGGGGGTGCGGCACTGTCCGAAGTCCGTTGCTGCTGCTGTGCGTTGGGAGCGCCTGCGCTGTCGCGAGCGGCGCGCCCGGTACGCACCGAGCACGCTACATGTGCCGCGCGGGGCAGCAAAGGGGCAAAGAGACAAAGGGACGAAGGGGCGGAGCGGCAGCGGGGGGTGCCGGCGGGCCTGGACGGTGGCGGCGCCGGAATCCTAGGATCCCGGCGGCATCGCGTGCCGGTCACCGGCCGGGTGAGGCATGGAGGTGCCGTGAGAGTTGCCCTGGAGGCATCTTCACGTGTCGGTAGAACTGAATCACACGATCGTCCACGCCCGGGACAACCGGGAATCCGCGCAATTCCTGGCGGACGTCCTCGGGCTCGAAGTCGGCGAGGAATGGGGCCCGTTCGTCCCCGTGCAGACGTCGAACGGCGTCACGCTGGACTTCGCCGCGATCGACCCGCAGTCGATCGTCATGCAGCACTACGCGTTCCTGGTCTCCGACGAGGAGTTCGACGCCGCGTTCGCCCGTATCGAAGAGCGGGGCATCGCGTACTTCGCCGAACCGGGCCGGCGGCGGCCCGGCGAGATCAACCGCCGGCACGGCGGCCGCGGGCTGTACTTCTTCGATCCCGCGGGGCACGGCATGGAGATCATCACCCGTCCGTACGGCAACACGGAGTAGCGCTCTTGCGCGGGTAGGGACGTGAACGGGCGGCCGCCCGGGGCGAGTTCGCTCCGGGCGGCCGCGTACGTGCGGACCAGCGCTTCGGATGCCGGCGTTCCCACCGCCGGAGCGGAAGACCGGTCCGGCCGGCCGGGCGCGTGGAACCCGCGGGCGCGGGTCCTCGGCCGGCCGGACCGGAGCGTGCGGGCGGCAGGGGCGGACGGCGACGGTCCCCGCTAGCCGGCCGACAGGCTAGCCCCGGCCGACGGGCCGGCCGGTCGCGCATACCCGTCCCACCAGGCCGCCGTGTCCGGGGGAAGCTCGGCGCCGGCCCGGCAGGGGCCGCTGGCCAGCAGCAACTCCCCCGGCTTCCAGGGCAGTCGGGCCGGCTCGGGCCCGGTGTTGACCGTGCAGACGAAGCCGCCCCTGCGGAACGCCAGCACGCCCTCGGGCGCCGGCAGCCACTCCAGCTCCGCGCCGTCGCCGAGCCCGGGGTGGCCGCGGCGGATGCGCAGCGCTTCGCGGTACAGCTCCAGCGTGGAGTCCGGGTCGCCGCTCTGCGCTGCGACCGACAATTCGCCCCAGCCGGGCGGCTGCGGCAGCCAGCCGGCTGCCGCACCGAAACCGCAGCTGGGCCCGTCCCGCTCCCAGGGAAGCGGCACCCGGCAGCCGTCGCGCAGCCCGTCCTGGCCGCTGCCGCGAAAGAACGACGGATCCTGGCGTACGTCGTCGGGCAGTTCGGTCACCTCCGGCAGGCCCAGCTCCTCGCCTTGGTAGAGGTACGCCGAGCCGGGCAGCGCCAGCATCAGCAGCGCGGCGGCGCGCGCCCGCGGCAGCCCGCCGCTGGGCCCGCCCAGGCGCGTACGGTGCCGCACGACGTCGTGGTTGGACAGCACCCAGGTGGCCGGGGCGCCCACCGGGCGCATCGCGGCAAGCGTCTCGGTGACGACGGCCCGCAGCGCCGCCGCGTCCCAACTCGTCTGCAGGTAGTGGAAGTTGAACGCCTGGTGCAGCTCGTCCGGGCGTACGTAGCGCGCCGTACGGTCGTTGCCGGGCGTCCACGCTTCGGCGACGCCGATGCGCGGCCCGGGATACTCGTCGAGGACGCGGCGCCAGTCGCGGTAGATGTCGTGGACGCCGTCCTGGTCGAAGAACGGCAGCCGTTCGCTGCCCAGCAGCCGCAGCTGCCCCGCGGTGCCGGCGTCCGGCAGCCCTTCGGCTTTGACCAGCCCGTGTGCGACGTCGATGCGGAAGCCGTCGACGCCGCGGTCCAGCCAGAACCGCAGCACCGTGCGGAACTCGTCGCGTACGGCGGGGTGTTCCCAGTCGAAGTCGGGCTGCTCGGGCGCGAACAGGTGCAGATACCAGTCGCCGGGCGAGCCGTCGGGGTTGCGGGTGCGGGTCCAGGCCGGTCCGCCGAACACCGACTCCCAGTCGTTCGGCGGCTGTTCGCCGTGCCTGCCGCGGCCGGGCCTGAAGTGGTAGCGGTCGCGCGCGGGCGAGCCGGGCCCCTCGGCCAGCGCCCGCCGGAACCACTCGTGCCGGTCCGAGGAGTGGTTGGGCACGAGGTCGACGATGACGCGCAGCCCGAGCGCGTGCGCGTCGCGGAGCAGGGCTTCGGCGTCGGACAGGTCGCCGAACCGCGGATCCACGGCGCGGTAGTCGGACACGTCGTAGCCGGCGTCGGCCTGCGGGGAAGCGTAGAAGGGGCTCAACCACACGGCGTCGACGCCGAGTCGAGCGAGGTAGGGCAGCCGGCTGCGTACGCCGGGGAGGTCGCCCATGCCGTCCCCGTCGGCGTCCGCGAACGAGCGGGGATAGACCTGGTAGATGACGGCGCCGCGCCACCAGTCCGCGGCCGGTTCCGGTTCCCGGCGGGCGGCACGGGCGTCGGAGGCGACGGGCGGGGTTCGGGCGGGTTCCGGGGCGGCGAGGTGCTGGGTCATGTCGTCCCTTCCGGCGGTGCGGGTGCCGTCCGTGCACCGGCGTCGGCGGCTGCGCACGCGGGCGCGGTCGGCCCTGCCGACGGGAACGTAACAGCTCCGCGGAAGCGGAGGAAAGAAGTTGCAGCAACTTTCAGCAAGTCAACTCGGGGCGCTCGTACGGGCGTTGGGCGCCGGTCCGGCCGCCGCGGCGCCCGTGCGCTCGCGGTTCGACCGCCGGTGTGCAGCGCGCGAAACGGCCGGTACAGTCCCCCTCTGTGACCGCGCGGTTGGCTGACATCGCAGCACAGGCGGGGGTCAGCGAAGCGACGGTGAGCCGGGTGCTGAACGGCAAGCAGGGCGTCGCCGCGGCCACCCGCGAAGCCGTGCTGGCCGCCCTCGACGTGCTCGGCTACGAGCGCCCGGGCAGGCTCCGGCAGCGCAGCGAAGGACTCGTCGGCCTGATCACGCCCGAGCTGGAGAACCCGATATTCCCCGCCTTCGCCCAGGTCATCGGGCAGGCGCTGACCCGGCAGGGATACACCCCGGTGCTGGCGACGCAGACTCCCGGCGGCTCCACCGAGGACGAGCTGACCGGCATGCTCGTCGACCGCGGCGTCACGGGCATCATCTTCGTCTCCGGACTGCACGCGGACACCACGGCCGACCCCGGCAGGTACGAGCGGCTGCGCGACCGCGGCGTCCCGTTCGTGCTCGTCGGCGGCTACTCGCCGCGGGTGCGGGCGCCGTTCGTGTCGCCGGACGACCGCGCCGCGATGCGGCTCGCGGTGACCCACCTGACGTCGCTGGGGCACGAGCGGATCGGACTCGCCCTGGGCCCGGAGCGGTTCGTGCCCGTACAGCGGAAGATCGAGGGCTTCCTGCCGGCGCTTCAGGAGCGGCTGGGCGTTCCGCCGGAGCGGGCCGGGGAGTTCGTGCAGCACTCGCTCTACACCCTGGAGGGCGGGCAGGCCGCGGCGGCCGCACTGCTGGACCGCGGGTGCACGGCCGTGGTGTGCGCCAGCGACCTGATGGCGCTGGGCGCGGTGCGCGCGGCGCGACAGCGCGGCCTGGAGGTGCCCGCCGACGTCTCGGTCGTCGGCTTCGACGACTCGCCGCTCATCGCGTTCACCGACCCGCCGCTGACGACCATTCGGCAGCCGGTTTCGGCCATGGGTCAGGCGGCGGTGCGCGCGCTGCTGGAGGAGGTGGGCGGCACGCCCGCGCCGCACAGCGAGTTCGTGTTCCTTCCGGAGCTGGTCGTACGGGGTTCGACGGCCTCGTGCCCTACGCCGGTCTCCCACCCAGGGCGGACGGACGCGGCCCAAGACCCGACCGAAGGATGATCGGCGCGTGGTCGCGTTCTGGCAGACTGTTACGTCATGGGGGCACCGACGAGGAGGAGCACTGCCGCCCGCCGCCCGACCGTGGCGGAGCCGCAGAAGGACCAGCAGGAGACCGGCACCGACGTCGGGGACGCGCCCGCTCGGGGACGGGCGCGGACGAAGCCGAGGGTTCCGAGACACCCCCGCATCTGGTTCGAGGCCGTCCTCATCGCGGTGAGCTACTGGACGTACTCGCTGATCCGCAACGCCGTTCCGGAACAGCGGCGGATAGCGCTCGCCAACGCCGACTGGGTCTGGCGCACCGAACACGCGCTGGGGATCGCGGCGGAGCGCTCGATCAACCACGCGGTGGACGGCGTGACCTGGCTCATCGTCACGATGAACTACTACTACGCGACGCTGCACTTCGTCCTCACCATCGTGGTGCTGGTGTGGCTCTACCGCGTGCACCCCGGCCGCTACGCCGCGACCCGGCTCGTCCTCTTCGCCACCACGGGCGTCGCGCTGCTCGGCTACTACTTCTTTCCGCTCGCGCCGCCGCGGCTGATGCACGGCGGCCGGTTCATCGACACCGTGCAGGTGCACCACACCTGGGGCTCGATGGCGTCCGGCAATCTCGCGGACATGTCCAATCAGTACGCCGCCATGCCGTCGATGCACATGGGCTGGTCGGTCTGGTGCGGCGTCACCATCGTGATGCTGGCGAAGCCGCTGTGGGTGCGGCTGCTGGGCGGGATCTATCCGCTCACGACGCTGACGGTCATCGTGTGCACGGCCAACCACTTCTGGCTGGACGCGGTGGGCGGGCTGCTGTGTCTGGCCTTCGGCTTCTGCTGCTCGATCGTGTGGTACGGCAAGGTGGCCTACCGCCTGCCGAAGCTGGTGCCCGCGCCCGTCACCTAGCGGGGGCGCTGCCGTCCGGGCCGGCACCGGATCGGGCGTCAACGGGCTTCCGTACGCGGGGAGTTGAGCGCTGCGAGTGCCGACGCCCGGACCAGGCGGCGCCCTCGGTGGCCTGGGCGCGGGCTCAGTCGCGTAGAGCTCAGTCCTCGTAGAAGAGGCGCTCGGCGACGGCGCGGGCGCGGCGCGTGGTGCGGCGGTAGTCGTCGAGCATCTCGCCGCTGCCGCCGGTGTCCGTGTCCGGTTCGGCGTCGCTCTGCCTACGGGCGAGCCCGGTCTCGTAGCCGAGATAGCGGGCCACCGCGGCGAGTTCGCGCGGCTCGGAGGGGAAGGTGTCGCCGGGGCGGCCGCGCACCAGCATCACCGCGTTCCGCACCCGGGTCGCCAGCAGCCACGCGTCGTCCAGGGTCTGTGCGTCCTCGTCGGCCAGCAGCCCGGCCTCGCGGGCGGCGGCCAGTGCGGCGCGCGTACGCGTCGTACGCAGCCCGGGCAGCCGCGCGGCGTGCCGGAGTTGGAGCAGCTGCACCGTCCACTCCACGTCGGTGAGTCCGCCGCGGCCCAGCTTCGTGTGCGTGGTCGGGTCGGCGCCGCGCGGCAGCCGTTCGGCCTCCATGCGCGCCTTGAGCCGGCGGATCTCGCGCAGCGCGCTGTCGTCCAGCCCGTCGGCGGGGTAGCGCAGCGGGTCGACGAGGTCGATGAAGCGGCGCCCCAACTCGGCGTCGCCGGCGACCGGTTCGGCACGCAGCAGCGCCTGGCTCTCCCAAGGGCGCGACCAGCGGCGGTAGTAGGCGTCGTACGACTCCAGGGAGCGCACCAGGGTGCCGGACTTGCCCTCGGGCCGCAGGTCGGCGTCGACGACGAGCGGCGGGTCGGTGCTGGGCAGCCGGAGCAGCCGGGTCAGCTCGGTGGCGACGGCGAACGCGGCCTTGCCGGCGTCGTGTTCGCGCACCCCGTCGCGCGGCTCGTGCACGAACAGCACGTCGGCGTCGGAGCCGTAGCCCAGCTCGTGCCCGCCGAACCGGCCCATGCCGATCACGGCGAACCGGGTGGGCAGCTCCTCGCCCCAGGCGGCGGCGACGGCCGCGCGGAGTGCGCCGGCGATGGTGGCGGCGTTGATGTCGGTGAGGGCGGTGCCGACCCGGTCGACGCCGGTACCGGGGTCCTCGGCGGGCATCTCCTCGGTGCCGTACGCGCCGATGAGGTCGGCCGCCGCGGTGCGGAACAGTTCGCGGCGGCGCACTCCGCGGGCTGCGGCCACCGCCTGCTCGGCGTTGCCGGCGCGGCCGACCGCGGCCAGCACCTCCTGGGTCAGCGCCTCCCGCGACCGCGGACGCAGCCCGTCCCCGCTCGCGCCCTGGGTGTGCGCGGTGCCTCCGCCGTCGCCCAGCAGCGCGACCGCTTCGGGGGCGCGGAGCAGCAGGTCGGGCGCGAAGCGGCCGGCGGACAGCACCCGGGCGAGGTTTTCGGCGGCGGCGCCTTCGTCGCGCAACAGCCGCAGATACCAAGGGGACTTGCCGAGCGCGTCGGAGACCTTGCGGAAGCCGAGCAGTCCGGCGTCCGGGTCGGCGGAGTCCGCGAACCAGCCGAGCAGCACCGGCAGCAGCGTCCGCTGGATCGCCGCCTTCCGGCTGACGCCGCTGGCCAGCGCCTCCAGGTGGCGCAGCGCCCCAGCCGGGTCCGCGTACCCGAGCGCTTCGAGGCGCTGCTGTGCGGCGCTCGGCGAGAGCCGGGCCTCGCCGACGTCGAGCTGGGCGACGGCGTCCAACAGCGGGCGGTAGAAGAGCTTTTCGTGCAGCCGCCGTACGGCCGCGGCGTGCCGCCGCCACTCCTGGTGCAGTTCGGCGACGGGCTCTTTGCGGTAGCCGAGCGAGCGGCCCAGCCGCCGCTGGTCCGCCTCCGACTCCGGCATCAGATGAGTGCGGCGCATGCGGTGCAGCTGGATGCGGTGCTCCATGGTGCGCAGGAAGCGGTAGGCGGCCTCCAGTTCGGCCGCGTCGTGGCGGCCGACGTAGCCGCCGGCGGCGAGCGCGTGCAGCGCGACGAGCGTGGTGGGGCTGCGCAGCGCGGCGTCGGAGCGGCCGTGCACCAACTGCAGGAGCTGTACGGCGAATTCGACGTCGCGCAGCCCGCCGGGGCCGAGCTTCAGCTCGCGGTCGATCTGCGCGGCCGGGATGTTGGCGACGACCCTGCGGCGCATGCGCTGCACGTCCGGCACGAAGTTGTCCCGCTCGGCGGCCTGCCAGACGAGCGGCGCGACGGCTTCGGCGTACGCGTCGGCGAGCGCCGGGTCGCCGGCGACCGGGCGGGCCTTCAGCAGCGCCTGGAACTCCCAGGTTTTCGCCCAGCGTTGGAGGTAGGCGAGGTGCGAGGAGAGGGTGCGCACCAGCGGGCCGTTCCGTCCCTCGGGCCGGAGGTTGGCGTCGACGGGCCAGATGGTTCCCTCGGCGGTCTTGTCCGAGCAGATACGCATCATCCGGGCGGCGAGCCGGGTGGCGGCCTGGAGGGCCCGGCTCTCGCGGGCGGCCGCGTCCGCGGCGTCGGTGCCGCCGGGGCCGGGGTCGCCGCCGGCCCGGGCGTCCGGTTCGGCGACCGCCGGTTCGGCCGGCTCCGCGACGAAGATGACGTCCACGTCGGAGACGTAGTTCAGCTCCCGGCCGCCGCACTTGCCCATCCCGATCACGGCGAGCCGGCAGGCCCGCGCGTCCTCCGGGGCCTCGGCCTCGGCGAGGGCGAGCGCCCTGCGCAGCGTCGCGGTGGCGAGGTCGGCCAACTCGGCGGCGGTGGCGACGAGATCGCTGGTGCCGCACACGTCGCGGGCGGCGATGGCCAGCAGGCAGCGGCGGTAGCGGTGGCGCAGTTCGTCCGGGCCGCCGGCCGCGCCGAGCACGGACGCGAACTCCTCGACGCCCGGGTGCAGATCGGCCCGCTCGTACCGGGCCAACTCCCGCCAGTCGTCCGGGTGTCCGGCCAGGTGGTCGCCCAGCGCCTCGGAGGCGCCGAGCACGCCGAGCAGCCGGTCCCGCAGTGGCTTGCTGGTCAGCAGGGTGCCGAGCAGTGGCTGCGGATCCTGCTGCGCCTCGGCCAGGCGCAGCAGCCCGCTCAGCGCGAGGTCCGGGTCGGCGGTGGCGCCGAACGCGTCGAGCAGCCCGGGGTCGGCGCCCGCCCCGGCCAACACCGGCTCGGCGAGAAGCCGTTCGGCCGTCGCCGGCTCCTGGAAGCCGCGCCGCACCAGCTGCCCGTACCGGCTGCCCCGCCGGCCGCCGCCTGGGACCACGTCCACCGCCTCTTCCGTTCCCGACTGCCGCTGCGCCGCCCCGCCCGGGGCCTGTCGTCCGGCCCGTGCTCTACAACACCGGGAGGGACTTGCGCAGTTCGAAGGCGGTGACCTCCGAGCGGTACTCCTCCCACTCCTGTTTCTTGTTCCGCAGGAAGAAGTCGTAGACGTGCTCGCCCAGCGTCTCGGCGACGAGTTCGCTGCGTTCCATCAGGACGATGGCCTCGCCGAGGTTCTGCGGCAGCGGCTCGATGCCGAGGGCGCGCCGCTCCGCGTCGGACAGCGCCCACACGTCGTCGTCCGCGCCGGGCGGCAGCGCGTAGCCCTCCTCGATGCCCTTGAGTCCGGCGGCCAGCAGCACCGCGTACGCGAGGTACGGGTTGGCGCCGGAGTCGAGGGAGCGCATCTCGATGCGCGTGGAGCCGGTCTTGCCGGGCTTGTACATCGGGACGCGGATGAGGGCGCTGCGGTTGTTGTGGCCCCAGCAGATGTACGACGGTGACTCGCCGCCCTCGCCCGCGGTGCGGTTCGCGCCGCCCCAGATGCGCTTGTAGGAGTTGACCCACTGGTTGGTGACGGCGGAGATCTCGCCGGCGTGCTGGAGCAGTCCGGCGATGAACGAGCGGCCCACCTTGGAGAGTTGGTACTCGGCGCCGGACTCGTAGAAGGCGTTGCGGTCGCCCTCGAAGAGCGAGAGGTGGCTGTGCATGCCGGAGCCGGGGTGCTCGGAGAACGGCTTCGGCATGAAGGTGGCCTGCACCCCCTGCTCCAGCGCGACCTGCTTCATCACCAGCCGGAACGTCATGATGTTGTCGGCCGTGGACAGCGCGTCCGCGTACCGCAGGTCGATCTCCTGCTGGCCGGGCGCCCCTTCGTGGTGCGAGAACTCCACGGAGATGCCCATCGACTCCAGCATCGTGATGGCCTGCCGCCGGAAGTCCATGCCGACGTGCTGCGGGGTGTGGTCGAAGTATCCGGAGGAGTCCGCGGGCACCGGCCGGGAGCCGTCCACGGGCCGGTCCTTGAGCAGGTAGAACTCGACCTCGGGGTGGGTGTAGAAGGTGAAGCCGAGGTCGGACGCCTTGGCGAGGCTGCGCTTGAGGACGTAGCGCGGATCGGCGTACGACGGCGAGCCGTCCGGCATCAGGATGTCGCAGAACATGCGGGCCGTGCCCGGCGCTTCGGCTCTCCACGGCAGTATCTGGAAGGTGCCCGGGTCGGGCTTGGCGATCATGTCCGATTCGTAGACGCGCGCGAAGCCCTCGATCGCCGAGCCGTCGAAGCCGATCCCCTCGTCGAAGGCCTGCTCCAGCTCGGCCGGGGCGACGGCGACGGACTTGAGGAAGCCGAGCACGTCGGTGAACCACAGCCGCACGAACCGGATGTCGCGCTCCTCCAGCGTGCGGAGCACGAACTCCTGCTGCTTATCCATAGTTCCCCATCCTCGCCGGTACGGGCGCCCGGGCGCACCCCGCGGACGTCGCCCGCACCACCGAGCATGCCACCGCGGCACCGCCGCCGGACCGCGCACCGGCTCAGCGCTCAGCTCACTGCGTACGACAGGGCGGCTGCACGTACGACAGCCGCGGCCCGGCAGTGGGGGATACCGGGCCGCGGCTGCGGGATGGCGGGCCGGGCGGTGAGGGAGGGGGGTCACCCGGCTCCGCGGTGGCCGAAGCCGGCGCTCGGGCGGGCGCCCGGCGCCGGGATCACGCGGCGGTGGGCGGTGTGCAGCTCCGGCGGAGGCCCGTGCCGTCGCCGCCGGTGACGGCGGTGGCCTGTGGGGCGTCGGCGACGGCGAGGTGTGTGTGCGCCTCTGGCATGGCGAGGTCCTCCTCGGGTCTCCGCGTTCCGTTACGTGTAGGTAGGACTGCGGTGCGCGACAGGAAGCTCAGCACAACGGCACGGTCGGGACAACCCCTATCGGGAGACTCCCGAATGCCGTTTTACGGGACCTAGTTCGCACCTCGGACACGCGCCGCGGGGCCCGCCGGGCGGGGTGTGCGCGGCGCTCCACGGGCCCGCGTCGCGGAGGCACGGACGCCGGTGCGGGGCTGCGCGGCCGGCTCCGGGGCGCGGCGCGTCACCCCGCCGGCGCCGCGCGCGGGCTTACGCGCCGCCGGCCCGGAGGAGCCGCCCGCGGACGCGGAGGGAGCGCCCGTGCCGCCCGCGGGAGCCGTCTCGTCCGCGACCTGCGGCAGCCAGCCCAGACTCGCGGCCCGTACGCCGAGCTGGAACCGGGTGCCGGCGTCCAGCCGCTCCATCAGCGCGCTCAGCCGGCGCTGGAACGTGCGCTGGCTGACGCCGAGTTGGCGCGCCATCACCTGGTCCGTGAGCCCGGTCGTGAGCATCGCCAGCAGCCGTGCGTCCTCGGGCCCGGGGCCGCCGGCGCCCGCGGTGCTGTGCCGCGGGTCGCCCGCGCCGTTGCCCAGGTACTCCGACAGCGGCAGCGCCCGCGCCCACAGCACCTCGAAGAACTCGCAGAGCGCGTCGAGCAGTCCGGAGGGGTGCACGACCACGCTGCTGGCGAGTTCGTGCGGCGCCGAGCGCAGCGGGATGAGCGCCAACCGGTCGTCTGCGACCAGGAGTTTCGTGGGGGTGTCGGCCATCACCCGTGCTTCTTCGCCGAGTTCGGCGCACGCCTCGATGTCGGTGTCGAGCCGGTGGAAGGTGGCCAGCCCGTCGGTGTCGTAGATGACGCGGTAGCCGATGCCCTGCCGCATCATCTGCGCCTGGACCGGCATCATGCCGGTCTTCGGGTCGAGCCGGTCGGGGTCGCTGTTGGCGTACGGCGGCCGGTCGATGCCGCGGATCTCGTGCCGCGCGCTGTGCTGGAGCTGGTCGACCTGCTGGATCACGGCGGCCCGGCCGGTGACGATCTCCACCAGGTCGACGGGGTCGCGTCCGGCGGCGTTCGCGCGGAAGCGGGTGGCGAGCAGCTGGATGTGCCGGCGGGTGCGGTGTATGGCCTCCTCGCGGGCGAGCAGCAGCGACTCGAAGGCGATCTCGGGCGCTACCGGAAGGAACCGCTCCTCGCCGCGGCGCTCTCCGGTGTACCGGCCGACGAGGCTCAACCGCTCCAGTTCCGCGAGGAGTTCACGCACTCTGCGAGTGCTCATCCCGAGGGCCGTGCGCAGCTCGGACACCGTGACGGCGCCGTCCACGAGCGCCTCGTACATCCGCTGCTCGTCCGGTCCCAGACCGAGTGCCTCAAGCATGCGTGCCTCCCCCAGGCGGTGGCGAGTTCGCGTCACTGACCGATGCCCGCCACCCGTCGTGCGAATCCCGTGTCAACACATAAGTAACCGGTGGGTAATGCGGCGTCCAGAGGCGCGCAGCTGCTTACCGCCGGTCACAGGCGCCCGCGTCCTCGCGTCAGACAGACGATTACAGTGGGCCGCGTGCCTCAACTACGCCTCGCCTTGAACCAGATCGACTCCACCGTCGGCGATCTCGACGCCAACTCCGAGTCGGTGGTGCGCTGGACCCGGCACGCGGCGGACCAGGGTGCGCACCTGGCCGCGTTCCCGGAGATGATGCTCACCGGCTACCCCGTGGAAGACCTCGCGCTGCGCGACTCCTTCGTACGGGCCGCCCGGGAGGCCGTCGGCGCGCTCGCCGTGCGCCTCGCCGACGAGGGGCTGGGCGAACTGCCCGTCGTCGTCGGCTATCTCGACCGCGCCGAGGACGCGCCCGCGGCGTACGGACGTCCGCCCGGCGCCCCGCAGAACGCCGCCGCCGTGCTGCACCGCGGCCGGGTCGCGCTCACCTTCGCCAAGCACCATCTGCCCAACTACGGCGTCTTCGACGAGTTCCGCTACTTCGTGCCCGGGGAGACGCTGCCCGTGGTGCGCGTACACGGAGTCGACGTCGCGCTCGCCATCTGCGAGGACCTGTGGCAGGACGGCGGCCGGGTGCCCGCAGCGCGCAGCGCTCGCGCCGGGCTGCTGCTGTCCGTCAACGCCTCGCCGTACGAGCGGGACAAGCACGACACCCGCCTGGAGCTGGTGCGCCGGCGCGCCCGCGAGGCCGGCTGCGCCACCGCCTACCTGGCGCTGGTCGGCGGCCAGGACGAGCTGGTCTTCGACGGCGACTCGATCGTCGTGGACGCGGACGGCGAAGTCCTCGCGCGTGCGCCGCAGTTCGAGGAGCGGTGCCTGCTGCTCGACATGGAGCTGCCCGCGGCGGCGGACCCGGCGCCGGCCGGGACGGTGGACGACGGGCTGCGGATCGACCGGGTCGAGCTGTCCGCGGAGCCGCTGCCGGCGTACGAGCCGGAGGCCGTCGGAGAGCGGGCGCCGCGGCTGGACCCCGACGAGGAGACGTACCGCGCGCTCGTGACCGGGCTGCACGCCTACGCCGCGAAGAACGGCTTCCGCTCGGTGCTGGTCGGGCTCTCCGGCGGCATCGACTCGTCCCTCGTCGCCGCGATCGCCTGCGACGCGCTCGGCCCGGAGCACGTCTACGGCGTCTCGATGCCGTCCCGCTACTCCTCGCAGCACTCCCGGGACGACGCGGCGGAGCTGGCGAAGCGCACCGGCCTCAACTACCGCACGGTGCCGATCGGTTCGATGTTCGACGCGTATCTGGAGGAGCTGCGGCCGACCGGCGTTGCCGAGGAGAACCTTCAGGCCAGGCTGCGCGGGGTGACCCTGATGACGCTCTCCAACCAGGAGGGCCACATCGTGCTGGCGCCGGGCAACAAGTCCGAGCTGGCGTGCGGCTATTCGACGCTCTACGGCGACGCGGTCGGCGCGTACGGACCGATCAAGGACGTCTACAAGACGAACGTCTTCCGGCTCGCGAAGTGGCGCAACCGCGCCGCCGCCGAGCGCGGCGAGACCCCGCCCATCCCGGAGAACTCGATCACCAAGCCGCCGAGCGCGGAGCTGCGCCCCGGCCAGGTCGACACCGACTCGCTGCCGGACTACGAGGTGCTGGACCGGATCCTGAAGCTGTACGTGGACGGCGACGTCGGCCGCGAGGGCATCGTCGAGCGGGGCTTCGACCCGGAGACGGTGACCAGGGTGCTGCGGATGACGGACACCGCGGAGTACAAGCGGCGGCAGTACCCGCCCGGCACGAAGATCTCCGCGAAGGGCTTCGGCAAGGACCGGCGGCTGCCCATCACCAGTCACTGGCGGGAGTCGCCGCAGCGTACGGACTGATCCCCGGGCTGGCAGGTCCACCGGCCCGCGGACTGTCGTACGCTGCTGGAGCGGCAGCGTCGCCGTCCCGTCCCGCCACGCCTCCCCGTGCCGAAGGAGAACGCCGCATGCCGCCATCCGACCCCCGCACCGCCCAGCACGGCCAGGACAGCCGGGGCGGTACGACCTGGGACGCCGGTCTGGAGTCGCTGTACGCCGAGGTGCTGCGGCGGAATCCGGGCGAGACGGAGTTCCACCAGGCCGTGCGCGAAGTGCTCGACAGCCTCGGGCCGGTGTTCGTGCGGCGGCCGGAGTTCCTGGACGCGAAGATCGTGGAGCGGATCTGCGAGCCGGAACGGCAGTTGATCTTCCGGGTGCCGTGGGTGGACGACGCGGGCGTGATCCGCATCAACCGCGGGTTCCGGGTGGAGTTCAACAGCGCGCTCGGCCCGTACAAGGGCGGGCTGCGGTTCCACCCGTCGGTGAACGCCGGCATCGTGAAGTTCCTCGGCTTCGAGCAGATCTTCAAGAACGCGCTCACGGGGCTGCCGATCGGCGGCGGCAAGGGCGGCAGCGACTTCGACCCGAAGGGCCGCTCGGACGCCGAAGTGATGCGGTTCTGCCAGTCGTTCATGACGGAGCTGTACCGCCACCTCGGCGAGTACACGGACGTACCGGCCGGCGACATCGGCGTCGGCGCCCGCGAGATCGGCTACCTCTTCGGCCAGTACAAGCGCATCACCAACCGCTACGAGTCGGGCGTGCTCACCGGCAAGGGCCTGGTGTGGGGCGGGGCGCAGGCGCGCACCGAGGCCACCGGCTACGGCTGTGTGCTGTTCACCGAGGAGATGCTGCGCACGCGCGGCGAATCCCTCGACGGGCAGCGCGTCGTGCTCTCCGGCTCCGGCAACGTCGCCATCTACGCCGCCGAGAAGGCGCAGCGGCTCGGCGCCACCGTCGTCGCCTGCTCCGACTCCAGCGGCTACGTCGTGGACGAGAAGGGTCTCGACGTCGCGCTGCTGAAGCAGGTCAAGGAGGAGGAGCGGGCGCGGATCTCGGAGTACGCGCAGCGGCGCGGGAGTTCGGCCCGCTTCGTCTCGGAGGGCAGCGTGTGGGCGGTGCCCTGTGACGTGGCGCTGCCGTCCGCGACGCAGAACGAACTGCACGAGAGCGACGCGGTGGCGCTCGTACGCAACGGCGTCAAGGCCGTCGCGGAGGGCGCCAACATGCCGACCACGCCGGAGGGCGTGCGCGTCTTCCGGGAGGCGGGGGTCGCGTTCGGGCCCGGCAAGGCGGCCAACGCGGGCGGCGTCGCCACCAGCGCGCTGGAGATGCAGCAGAACGCCTCCCGCGACTCGTGGTCGTTCGCGCACACCGAGGAGCGGCTCGCGGAGATCATGCGGCACGTGCACGACTCGTCGTACGAGACGGCCGAGCGCTACGGACAGCCCGGCAACTACGTCACGGGCGCGAACATCGCCGGCTTCGAGCTGGTGGCCGAGGCGATGCTCGCCCAGGGCGTCATCTGAGGCCCGCCGGCTGAGGCCCATCTGAGGCCGTGCGAAGGGGAGTTGGGCGGCGCGGGCGAGCGGTTCGCCCGGTGCGCGGGCCGGCAGGCGCCCGGCCGCCGGCCCGCCGCACACCGGCCGACTGCCCGGCGCGGAGGGCGAGTCGGCCGGTTCGGGGCGGCTCGGGCCGGGACGAGCCGGGACGGCGTCAGTGGGAGACGTCCTGCGCGGCCTGCGCGCGCTGCGCGGGCGGGCCGCCGCGTGCGACGACGCGGGAGACGGAGCCCGTGGTACGGCGGTCCAGGCCGCCGGCGACCAGCGCCACCCCCAGCCCGACGACGGCCAGTACGGCGCCGACCAGCATCGGCGAAGTCCAGCCCCAGCCCGCGGAGATGGCGGCGCCGCCGAGCCAGGCACCGCCCGCGTTGGCGAGGTTGAACGCCGAGTGGTTCGACGCGGAGGCCAGCGTGGGCGCGTGCCGCGCCTTCTGCATGACGAGCATCTGCAGCGGCGTGGTGGTCATGAAGCCGACCGCGCCGAGTACGACGACCAGTGTCAGCGCCGCCCACCGCACGTCGGCCACCGCGTGGAAGGCGAGCAGCACGGCGGCGAGCGCGCCCAGCGCCCCGTACAGCGTGGGCCGCAGCGCACGGTCCGTCAGCGGCCCGGCGAGCAGGGCGCCCAGCGTCATGCCGATGCCGAACAGCGCGAGCACGTACGTCGTCGAACTCTCCGCGAGGCCCGTGACGTTGGTCATCACCGAGGCGAGGTAGCTGTAGACGGCGAACACTCCGGCGAAGCCGAAGACGGCGGTCAGCAGCCCGAGCAGCACCTGCGGGGCGGCCAGCGCGCGCAGTTCGCGTCCGACGCCGCGCTGCTCCTCGCGCGGAATGCGCGGCACCAGTACGGCCAGCGCCGCCATCGCCGTCGTACCGATGAGCGCGACGACGAGGAACGTGGCCCGCCAGCCCAGCGCCTGGCCGAGCGCCGTGCCGGCGGGCACGCCGACGATGTTGGCGACGGTCAGGCCGAGGAACATCGTGGCCACGGCGCGGGCCCGGCGCTCCTCGCTGACCAGCCGCGCCGCGACGACCGCACCCACTCCGAAGAAGGCGCCGTGCGGCAGCCCGGCCAGCACCCGCCCGGCGAGCAGGGTGCCGTAGCCGGGTGCGAGGGCGGAGGCGAGGTTGCCTGCGGTGAAGACGGCCATCAGGAGCAGCAGCATCCGCTTGCGTGGTACGCGCGCGCCGAGCGCGGTGAGCAGCGGGGCGCCGAGGACGACGCCGATGGCGTAGGCGGACACGAGGTAGCCGGCGGTGGGCACCGAAGTGCCCAGATCCGCCGCGACGTTGGGCAGCAGGCCCATCATGACGAACTCGGTCGTACCGATTCCGAAGGCGCTGATCGCGAGAGCGAGCAAGGCCAGGGGCATGGGTCGGAAACCTTTCCGGGCAGGGTCGGTCGGACATGGACGGAAGCGGACGGTGGTGTGCGGACGGTGTGTGCGGTCGTGCCGGTGCGCGGCGGTGCGGTGTGCGCGCCGGGCGCGCGCGGGTGCCGAATCCGCCCTTGTGGCTTGCCGGTTGGGGCCGCGCCGGGCGCCGCGCTCCGACTCCCTCGTCGGTCTCGCCCGTACTCGTCCGCGTCCGGACACCGGGTGGTCTGTCGGGCCTCGCGGCTGCGCGGATCTCGTACGTCCTCGTACGTCCCTGTACGTCGCAGCGTGTTCCCGGTGTCGCTCGGCGGGTGCGGACGGGCGGTCCGCCCGGCGGCAGCCCTCTTATGTTCTCACGCGAAACAAATAATCGCAGACGCCTTGTTCCCGGCGGTGACGTGTGTGTTTCAGGCAGACGACATCCGCTGCGGCACGGTGTGAAGTCACTCACGCACCGTGCCGCAGCGGGGAGTTGGGAAGGGAGTCGGGAAGGCGGCAGCCGTCGGAGGTGCCGCGTCGGCAGCCGTCGGCGGAAGTGCCGAGCCCGCCTGCTTCAGAAGTTCAGGGACGCCTCGACCGGCAGGTGGTCGCTGCCCGTCGAGTGCAGCGTCCTGGACGAGACCGGCTTCAGGCCCTTGACCATGATCTGGTCGATGCGCGCCATCGGGAACGACGCCGGCCAGCTGAAGCCCGGACCGTCACCGGCGGCGCCCTGCGTCGAGCGCATCTGCGAGGTGACGGGGGCGAGCGACCGGTCGTTCATGGTGCCGTTGAGGTCGCCGAGCAGCAGCACCCGGCCCGTACGGTCGTCCGCTATGGCGTCGCCCAGCGCCGCCGCGCTCGCGTCCCGCTGCCCCGCGGTGAAGCCGGACTGGAACTGCACGCGTACGGACGGCAGATGGGCGGTGTAGACGCCGATGTCGCCCTTCGGGGTCTCGACCGTCGAGCGCATCGCGCGCGGCCAGCCCATCTTGATGTCGACGGCCTTCGTGTCCTTCATCGGGTACTTGCTCCACAGCCCGACGGTGCCCAGCACCTTGTGGTGCGGGTAGCTGCGGGACAGGCCCTTCGCGTACTCGCCCTCCTGGCCGGCGGCGACCTCTTCCAGGGCGACGATGTCCGCGCCGGAACGGGACAGTTGACGGGCGGTGCCCACCGGGTCGGCGTTGTCGGCGTTGACGTTGTGCGTGACGACGGTGAGATCGCCGCCCGTACCCGACTTGCTCGTGAACTGGCCCGCGAAGAGGTTGAGCCAGATCAGCGTCGGCACCAGCAGCGCCACCAGCGCGAGCACGGAGCGCCGGAGCAGCGCGAGCACCAGCAGCACGGGCACGAGCAGCCCGCCCCAGGGCAGGAACGTCTCCCACAGGGAGCCGAGGTTGCCGATCGCGTTGGGCACCTCGGAGTGCAGGAAGAGCGCCAGCCCGAGCAGCACCGCGAGCACCGCCAGCAGCCGGCCGCGCCGCCACATGCCCGGTCCCCTCCACCCGGAGAGGCCGGGGCGCGGCCGGCGGCCGGCGCGGTGGCGGGTCGAGTCGCCTCCGCGGCCGTCGTCCGGTGTGTCCGCGGCCTCCGCCGTGTACGCGCGTGCCATCCGTGTCCTCACTCGCCTTGCAGATGCTTGTCGAACCCTAGGTGATGCCGCCGGGCGCTCTGTCCAACGGCCGGTCGCCCGGCCCTTCTTGAGCCTCCGTTCACCGCTGCGCACTCGCCGTGGCCTCGCTTCCGGCAGGCGTCGCGGCTGGTCCACGGCGGGGGCCGGCTCCGTATCCGGCTGGACGAAGACGCCACCCGCGAGGTTCCGGTTCCGCTTGTCGCCGGGGCGGCTGTGACAGAACCGGCACACACGGGCCGGCCCGCGCGCCTACCGCGGAAGCGGAGCCGGCGGCGGGACGGGACGCCGCCGGCGCGGTCGGTGCAGAGGTCACGCACCGCAGCTTCCCCCCGCGCGCGGGCGCGTGCCAGCATGGCGGTGCATCCGGGGACGCCGTGAGGGCGCCCCGAGAGAAGACAACAGGAGCCGCAGCCATGTCTGTCGCACAGCAACAGCACGAGCCTGCCCGGAAACAGCCCGCCACCCTCTACGGGGGCGTACGCAACCGCCGGGTCACCGTCCGCGACCTCGCCGCCGCCACCGCACGCGGCGAACGCTGGCCGATGCTCACCGCCTACGACGCGACGACCGCCTCCGTCTTCGACGAGTCCGGCATCCCGGTGCTGCTCGTCGGCGACTCGATGGGCAACTGCCATCTCGGCTACGAGACGACGGTGCCGGTCACCCTGGACGAAGTCGCGATGCTCACGGCCGCCGTCGTACGCGGCACCAAGCGTGCCCTCGTCGTCGCGGACCTGCCGTTCGGCAGCTACCAGGAGAGCCCCGCCCAAGCCCTGCGCAGCGCCACCCGGCTCGTCAAGGAGGCGGGCGCGGGCGCGGTGAAGCTGGAAGGGGGCGAACGCTCCGCGGACCAGGTCGAGTTGCTGGCCGGCTCCGGGATCCCGGTCATGGGGCACGTGGGCCTGACCCCGCAGTCCGTGCACGCGATGGGCTACCGCGTGCAGGGGCGCGGCGAGGAGGCGGCGCAGCAACTGCTGCGCGACGCCAAGGCGGTGGCGGACGCGGGCGCGTTCGCGGTGGTGCTGGAGGCGGTGCCCGCCGAGACCGCCGCCGAGGCCACCCGCTCCCTGGACGTGCCCACCGTCGGCATCGGCGCCGGCCCGTCCTGCGATGCGCAGGTCCTGGTGTGGACGGACATGGCCGGGATGACGGCGGGACGCACACCGAGCTTCGTCAAGCAGTACGCGCGGCTGCGCGAAACGCTCGGGGAGGCGGCGAAGGCGTTCGGCGAGGACGTACGCGAGGGTGCCTTCCCCGCGGCCGAGCACAGCTTCGGCTGACCGGCGGCCGCCGACCGCGGCCCCGCCCGTGCCGGCACCCCGCCGCGGGCGGCGCGGGACGCACACCGCACCGCCCGCACCGCCCGTCGCGCCCGCCCCGGCGGACGGCCGTCGGCAGCTCGTCGGCCGTTTGTCGGTGGCGGGTGCGACTCTTGTGGCATGACGCGACATGACGCACCCGACCGCGGCTCCCATGCCGTCGAAGTCCGCGGTCTGGTCAAGCACTTCGGGGACACGAGGGCGGTCGACGGCATCGATCTGGACGTACGCGAAGGCACCGTGATGGGCGTGCTCGGGCCGAACGGCGCGGGCAAGACCACGCTGGTGCGCATCCTCTCCACGCTGCTGCGCCCGGACGCGGGCAGCGCCACCGTCGCCGGCCACGACGTGCTGCGGCAGCCGCGGCAGTTGCGCCGCACCATCGGCCTCACGGGGCAATACGCCTCGGTGGACGAGAAGTTGTCCGGCTGGGAGAACCTCTACATGATCGGGCGGCTGCTCGATCTGCCGCGCGCGGCGGCCCGCAGACGGGCGGACGAGATGCTGGAGCGCTTCTCGCTGACCGAGGCGGCCAAGCGCCCGGCCGGCAAGTACTCCGGCGGTATGCGGCGCAGACTCGACCTCGCCGCCTCCATGATCGGCCGCCCCAGGGTGCTGTTCCTGGACGAGCCGACGACGGGCCTGGATCCGCGCACCCGCAACGAGGTGTGGGACGAGGTGCAGCGCATCGTCGCGGACGGCAACACCGTGCTGCTCACGACGCAGTACATGGAGGAGGCGGAGCGGCTCGCGAGCGAGCTGACGGTCGTCGACCGCGGCCGGATCATCGCCGAGGGCCGGGTGCCGGAGCTGAAGGCCCGGGTCGGCGGCCGTACGCTGCGGATCCGCCCCGGCGATCCGGGCGAACTGCCCGCGATGGCAGAGGTGTTGGCCCAGTCCGGCGCGGCGGCCGTGCCGGACGGTTCCGGTGCGGGGGTCGCCGCCCCGGTGATCGACCGCGAGTCCGGCACGGTGACCATGCCGCTCGCGGACGACAAGCAACTGACCGCCGCGGTCGGGCTGCTGGGCGAGCGCGGCTTCGCGCTGGCCGACATCTCGACCCAACTGCCCAGCCTCGACGAGGTGTTCCTGGCGCTGACCGGCCAGAAGGCCACCCACGCCGACGACGAGGCGCAACACGGTGGCGACACCGACGAGTTGAAGGAGGCCGCGGCGTGAGCACCGCCACCTCGACCGGCACGAAGTCACCGGCACCCGGGCCGGCGCCGAGCGTTCAGCCCTCCGGCAGAGGCGAGGGCAGGATCGGGCTGCGGGCCAACCTGCGCCACATCGGCGCGCTGGTGCGCCGCAACGCGCTGCAGATCAAGCAGGATCCGGAGTCGATGATGGACGCGCTGCTGATGCCCATCGTCTTCACCCTGCTGTTCGTGTACGTCTTCGGCGGCGCCATCGGCGGCGGCGGGGGCGCGCACCGCGACCAGTACACCAACTACCTGATGCCCGGCATGATGGCCATGATGGGCCTGAACATCGCGATGGCGGTGGGCACGGGCATCCAGGAGGACTTCCACAAGGGCGTGATGGACCGGTTCCGGTCCATGCCGATAGCCCGGTCCTCGGTGCTCACGGCGAAGGTCGTGGTGGAGATCGGCAGGATGCTGGTCGCCATCGCGGTGCTGCTGACGGTGGGCTTCCTGGTCGGGCTCGACATCCACGGGCGCTGGCTCGGGCTGCTGGCCGCGGTCGGGCTGACCACCGTGTTCGCCACCTCGCTGCTGTGGATCTTCATGCTGCTGGGGCTGACGGTGCGTACGGCACAGGCCGTGCAGGGGGTCTCCTTCCTGGTGCTGATGCCGCTCCAGTTCGCGTCGTCGATCTTCGTGCCGCCGAAGACCATGCCGGGCTGGCTGAAGTCGTTCACCGACGTCAACCCGCTCACCAACGTCGCCGACGCGGCCCGTGGACTGATGCTGGGCCACGGGGAGGTGGGCGACCCGGTGCTGTGGACGCTGGTGTGGTCGGCCGGGCTCACGGTGCTGACGGCGCCGCTGGCGATAGCCAAGTTCCGGCGGAAGGTGTGAGTTGGGGCTCCGGCTGTCGGCCGCCCGCCGGGTGAGTGCGCCGAGCGGACCTGTGCTGAGCGGGTCCGTGCGGCCGGTCCGCCGTGCCGGGTCGCGTCACGACGGGGGCGTCGGACGAGACGAGGGGGATTCGCCCGGCAGGGCACGGCGGACCAGTTCGGCGGCCTCGTCCTTGGACAGGCCGCCGCCTTCCGCGTACGCGCGCTCGTAGGCGGCGCCGGCGTCGGCCCCGGCTGCGCGGAGCGCCGCCCGTACGGCGCTCTCGGCCGCCTCCCGGGACTCCCGGTCGGCCGCGCCGACCGTATGGCCGTGGTTCCCGTAGGCGGACGCGTCGTAGGCGCCGATCAGCCGCGCCGCCACCACGGGGTCGCCGATCGCCGCCAACGCCCGTGCGGCGGTGAGGAATTGGAGGGTCACGAGGGAGGGCGCCAGGGTCTCGGCCGGGCGGCCGCGGGTCAGCGCGATCGCCTCCGCGGCCTTGGCCAGCGCCGGTGCGTACTCGCGGTCCAGACAGAGCAGCCAGGCGAGCAGCCCGCTCACCATGCCGTGGAAGACCTCCGGCTCCCGGCCACGCAGCCGGTCCTCCGCCGGCTCCAGCAGGCGGCGCGCCTCCGCCGTCCGCCCGCGCCCGCCCAGATACAGCGCGTACTGCAGGGAGGCGAAGTCCGGCCGGTCGCCGGTGACTTCGGCCGACTCCGCCACCGCGGCCCGCATCAGCTCCTCCCCCTCCGCGCGCTGCGCCGCGTCCGCGGACTCCACCAGCGCGCCGCCGAGCCGTGCCGTCAGCAGCGGTACGTGGCTGTGCGCCGCGAGCCGGGTGGCGCGGTCGATCGCCGCCCGGTAGTCGTCGGCGCCGGCCGCGAACTCGCCGCGCAGGCACCGCGCTTCGGCCCGTCCGGCCAGCGCCTCCGCGACGCCCCACTCGTCGCCGAGCCGCCGGAAGATCGCCAGACTCTCGTCGGCGTCGCGCACGGAACGCTCCAGCTCGCCGCGGAGTTCGTTGAAGAACTTGCCGCGCAGCTGGAGTACGAAGGCCAGCTCCCAGTCGTAGCCGTGCTCGCGGCAGCCGCGGGCGACGGCGTCCAACACCTCGCGGGCGCGGGACAGTTCGCCGGTCAGCATCCAGCCGAACACCCACATCAGCCCGGGCAGCCGGCAGGACTGCGGCAGCCACGGGGCGTACGCGGAGACCGCGCGGCGCAGCCGTTCGCTCCGCTCCCCGCGGGGCGGGCCGTCCGCATCGCGGTCCGGCTCGATGGCGGTCAGTTCCAGCAGCCGCACCTCGCGCCGCGCCTCCCACAGCAGCTCGGGCCGCATCGGCGGCGGGGCGTCGGTGCAGCGTTCCGTCAGCGCGGGAGCGGGCGTCACCGGCCCGGCGAAGGGGTCGGGCCCGAGCGCGGCGGCGGCGCGCGTCCAGGTCGCCGCGTCGGAGCGGTGGTCGCGCAGCTGCCAGAACCAGCACATCGACAGCACGAGGCACAGCGCCTCCTGCTCGTCCCGCCGGTCCACGGCGCGGCGCAGCGCCGCCCGTACGTTGTCGTGCTCGCGCTCCAGCACCTCGCAGTGGCGCAGCTGGTCCGGGCCGCGCAGCAGCGGATCGGTGGTACGGGCCAACTCCCGGTAGGCGACGAGGTGTCGGCGCTCGGCGGCCTCGCGCTCGCCGGGCACCTCGTCCAGCCGTTCCGCCGCGTACTCCGCGACCGTCTCCAGCAGCCCGTAGCGCATGACCGCATCCGCCGGGCCGGTGCCGTCACCGCCCGGGCCGGCGGCGGCTCCGGTGCCCGGGCCGGGGGCGGTTCCGTCCACAGCGGTCCCGTACGCGCCGGAAGCGGATGCCGCTGCCAGGACGAGCGACTTGTCGACCAACGAGGCCAGCACGCCCGGGACATCGCGCGGCGAGACCGGCCCGCCGTCGCCGCAGACCGCCTCCGCCTGCTCCAGCGCGCAGCCGCCCGAGAACACCGACAGCCGCCGCAGCACGGCCCGTTCGGGTTCCTCCAGCAGCTCCCAGGACCAGTCGACGACCGCGCGCAGCGTCTGCTGGCGCGCGAGCCCGGTGCGCCGGCCGCCGGTCAGCAGCCGGAACCGGTCGTCGAGCCGGTCGGCCAACTGCCGCGGCGTCAGCGCCCGCAGGCGCGCCGCCGCCAGTTCGATCGCGAGCGGCAGCCCGTCCAGCCGGCGGCACACTTCGGCGCACGCCTCCGGGTCGGCGGCCACCTCGAACCCGGGCCGCGCCGCCGCCCCGCGGTCCCCGAGCAGCCGCAGCGCCACCGGCTCCGGCAGCGGTTCGACGGGGCGTACGCACTCCCCCGCGACGCCCAACGGCTCCCGGCTGGTGGCCAGTACGGTCAGCTGCGGGCACGCCACGAGCAGCGTCTCGGCGAGCTGGGCGGCGGCGGCGATCAGATGCTCGCAGTTGTCGAGCACGAGCAGCATCCGGCGGTGGGCGCAGTGCTCGGCCAGCTGCGCGAGCGGGTCGAGGGCGTGCGGGTCGGACACCGCGTGCAGCCCCTCGGCGGTGGAGCCGCGCAGCACCGTCTCCCGGCCGCCGAGCGCCGTGAGCACCGCCTCGGCGAGCTGTCCGGGATCGCGTACGGGCGCGAGTTCGGCCACCCACACCCCGTCCGGCCAGTCGCCGGTGAGGCCGGCCGCGGCCTCCTGGGACAGCCTCGTCTTCCCCGAACCCCCGGGCCCGGTCAGGGTGACGAGCCGTGCGCGTGCCAGATCGGCGCGGACCGCCTCGACCTCCCGCTCCCGCCCCACGAACGAGGTGAGCTGCGCCCGCAGGTTGCCGCGCACGGCTCCGCCGGCGGGTGGGGTTCCGCTGACGTGTCCGGGTACGCCCGGGCCCCCGGGCACGCCCGAGCCTCCGGTTCCGCGCGAGGCTCCCGGCACGCCCGGGGCACCGGCTCCGGAGGTCAGCAACTCCGCGTGCAGCGCGCGCAGTTCGGGACCGGGACCGGTGCCGAGCCGGTCGGCGATCGCCGTACGCACCTCCTCGTAGCGGCTCAGCGCCTCCGCCCAGCGGCCGGTGTCCCGCAGCGCACGCAGCTGGAGCGCCTGTAGCGGCTCGTCGAGCGGATCCTCGGCGGCCAGCGCACGCAGCGCGGGCAACGCGCTCTCGGCGGCGCCGAGTTGAAGCTCGGCCTCCAGCCGGTCCCGGCGGGCTTCGCGGTGCCGGGCTCCGGCTCGTACGCCGGCGGCGCCGCCCCCGTCGGGCAGGTCCGCGAGCGCGGGACCGCGCCACAACTCCAGTGCCTCGTCGAGCAGTTCGGCCGCCTTCGCCGCGGCGCCCGCGGTCAGAGCCCGCTTGCCCTCTCCCGCCAGCCGTTCGAAGCGGTGCAGGTCGATGTCGTCCCGCTCCGCGACCACCAGCCGGTACCCGCCGTCCGCCGAGCCGACCGCGTCCCGGCCCAGCACCCTGCGCAGCCGCCCCACCAGCGCCTGGAGCGCGCCCACTTCGTCGGCGGGCGGCTCGCCTCCGGCGTCCGTCCCCCACACTTCGCGGACCAGCGCCTCGGTACGTACGCTCCGCCCGCCGGCCACCGCGAGCGCTGCCACCAGCGCCCGCAGCCGCGCCCCGCCGAGCGGTACGACGGCTCCGTCCTCGCCGAGCGCCTGGGTGCCACCCAGCACGCGATACCGGTACCGCATCCCTTCATGCTGCCAGGCCCCGCACGGCGGCCGCCCGGCCCGGCCCGCCCCCGTTCCGGCCGCTCCGCCCGCTCCGCCTGCTCCGGCCTCCGCCGGCGGCACTGCCCCCACCCGCCCGCCCGCGCCGCCCGACCGGTACGGTCTGCCCCCATGGCCAGCGCATCCACCCGCCCCGAACACCACCGCATCAGCCCGGTCTTCCTCGGCATCGCCGCCGTCATGGTCGTCTCCGGCTGGGCGGTGTGGTCGGGCTGGGCGGGTGTGACCGGAGTCGCGGTGTTCTTCTTCGTCCTCTCCGGCTGGGTCGTGTCGCTGTGTCTGCACGAGTACGCACACGCCCGTACGGCACTGCACGGCGGCGACGTCTCGGTCGGCGCGAAGGGCTATCTAACGCTCAACCCCACGAAGTACACGCACGCGATGCTGAGCATCGTGCTGCCCGTCGTGTTCGTGGTGCTCGGCGGCATCGGGCTGCCGGGCGGCGCCGTCTACATCGAGCGCGGCCGCATTCCGGGCCGCTGGCGGCACAGCCTGATCTCGGCCGCGGGACCGCTGACGAACGCGCTGTTCGCGGGGCTGCTCACCATGCCGTTCTGGCTCGGCTCGGTGAGCGGCGTGCCGTTCGCGTTCCGCTACGCGCTCGCCTTCCTCGCGATGCTCCAGATAACCGCCGCGATCTTGAACCTGCTGCCGGTGCCGGGCCTCGACGGCTACGGCGTACTGGAGCCGTGGCTGCCGCACGGGCTGCGCCGCCAGGCCGAACCCTTCGCACAGTTCGGCCTGTTGATCGTCTTCGGCTTCCTCTGGGTGCCCGCGGTCAACGAGGTCTTCTGGGAGGCGATCGGGCACGTCATGCACGTGTTCGGCGTCTCACCACCGGACGTCGGCTACGGCTACGACTTCTTCCGCTTCTGGCAGGGCGAGCCGGAACTCCCGGTCACTCGGTAGCACCGTCGCGGCCCTGCGGCGCGGACCGGAAGAAGTGGGCCCGACGCCCGTAGTACCAGGCCATGTTGGAGGTCACTCCGACCAGCAGCGCCCAGACGATGCCCACCCAGTTCCCGTTGACGAACGCCACCACCGCGGCCACCGCGGCCAGCACGCACGAGGCGAGCGCCCAGAGGGTCATACCGCGCGCGGTGCGGACCGAGTCGGCCGAGCCGCCGCCCGAACCGCCGGGCGCGGCGGCCGAGTCGGCGCCGGACTCGTCGGACCCGTCCTGCTGCGGGGACTCGGGCTCGGGCTCGGGTTCGGGATCGGTGCCGGGGGCGGACATGGCGTACGGCTCCAGTTCGGTCGAGGTCACGGTCGTCGCTACGGGCACGCGCAGGGAGCGGTGCGGCGCGCGCCCGCCCCATTGTCCTCGACGGGTCCACCACGTACGGCGCCGCCTCCGCCCGGCCGCCGATGGCCCGCCGAACCGGAGCCCGCGGCTCACACGTCGGTCAGCCGGATACCGGCGTGCGCCTTGTAACGCCGGTTCACCGACACCAAGTTGGCCACCAGCGACTCCACTTGGTGCGCGTTGCGCAGCCGGCCCGCGAAGACGCCGCGCATGCCGGGAATCCGCGCCGCGAGCGCCTGCACGATCGCGCAGTCCTCGCGCACCTCACCGAGCACCATCACATCCGTCTCGATCTCCGCCACGTCGGCGTCCGCGAGCAGCACCGCGGACAGGTGGTGGAAGGCCGCGGTGACCCGGGATTCGGGAAGCAGCGCGGCGGCCTGCTCGGCGGCGCTGCCCTCGTCGGGAGTCAGCGCGTACGCGCCCTTCTTGTCGAAGCCGAGCGGATTCACGCAGTCCACGACGAGCTTGCCCGCCAGCTCGGAGCGCAGCGCCTCCAGCGTCCTGGCGTGCCCCTCCCACGGCACCGCGACGATCACCACGTCGCTGCGGCGCGCGCACTCGGCGTTCTCCGCGCCCTCGACGCCGTGCCCGATCTCCGCCGCCGCCTGCCGCGCACGCTCCGCGGCACGCGAGCCGACGATCACCCGCTGCCCGGCCCGCCCCAACCGGTAGGCCAGGCCCCGCCCTTGGTCGCCGGTGCCGCCGAGTACGCCGACGGTGAGCCCGGAGACGTCCGGCAGGTCCCAGGGGTCCTTCTTCGGCGCGCTCGCGGACGGGGCGCCCGCGGCTGAGCCGGCAGCGGACGAGGAGGAGGAAGCGGAGGAAGAGGAAGTCATACGGCGATCCTGCCATCGAGGCCGCGGCACGCGCGCGGCCCGCCCACGGTGGCGATGATCACGTAACCGCGGCCCAACTCCCGCCCCGCAGCGGCCCGCTCACCGCCGCAGCGGCAGCCACGCCCCCATCACGACGTACGGGCTGGGCGCGCTCGGAAAGTGCACCCGGCGGGCCAAGTCGCGGTAGCCCAGCTTCCGGTACAGCGCGCGGGCCGGGCTCTCGGTGTCGATCGCCGACAGCAGCGACCGCGGCTCGGACACCTGGTCCGTCAGCGTCGTGATCAGCCGGCGGCCGATGCCGCGGTGCTGGTACAGCGGATGTACGTGCAGCTCGGTGATGACGAACGCGTCGCTCAGCCAGCCCTCGTGGCCCTCCTGCCGCAGGTACGGCTGCACGACCGTCGACCACCACTGCGTACGGTCGTTGGGCATCCCGTACACGAAACCCACGAGCCGGCCCTCCGGCGTGGTCGCGCCCAGCGCCCGCGCCCCCGGGGTGGCGAAGTGCCGCTGCACGATGTGCCGGCGCACCCCGACCTCCTCGTCCGTCAGCCCGAACGCGACCGCCTGCACGGCGAGCGCCTCGTCGGCCCGAGCGGACAGGTCGAGCGGCCCGACGAACACCTCGCGGGGGCCGTCATGGGGCCCACGCCCCCCGGAAGAACTCAGCATGCCGGGAGGCTACTAGCTCGCCGGGCTGCTCCCGGCCAGGAGCAGGCGGGGCCGCAGGAGAGCGGCCCGTACCCGGGCAGGCCGCGAGCGGGTTGCGAACGAGGCTGCGGGGCAGGCGCGTTCAGAACAGCACGCTCATGAAGGCGCCCACGTCCCGGAAGCCGACCCTCCGGTACGCGGCCCGCGCGGCCGTGTTGAAGTCGTTGACGTACAGGCTGGCGAGCGGGGCGACCTCGGTCAGCGCATACCGCAGCACCGCCGCCATGCCGGACTCCGACAGCCGCTCACCGCGCCGCTTCGGATCGACCCACACGCCCTGGATCTGCGACACGTACGGCGTGGCCGCGCCGATCTCCGCCTTGAACACCACCCGGCCGTCCTCGATACGGGCGAACGACCGCCCGGAGCCGACGAGTTCGGCCACCCGCGACTGGTACATCAGCCCGCCGTCCGCCGCCAGCGGCGAGACGCCGACCTCCTCGGTGAACATCGCCACGCAGGCCGGCAGCACCAGATCCATCTCGTCCTTGCGGACCCGCCGCACATACGGGTCGGGCCGCACCTCGTCCGGCACGCTGTCCGCCACCATCAGCGGCTGGTGCGCGCGTACGTCGCGGGCCGGACCCCAGTGCGGCTCCAGGTGCGACCACAGCACCGAAGTGGCCTCCGCCGGGCCGACGATGGACGAGCAGCGCCGCCCCTGCCGGCCGGCGCGCTCCGCGAAAGCGCGGGCCGCCTCACGCCCCGCGGAGAGCGGCACGAGGTTGGCGCCCGAGTAGCAGAGCGCTTCGAGCCGTCCGTGCCGGTACCAGCCCCACATCTCGCCGCCGAGCCGCCAGGCGTTGAGCCCGGCGGAGCGGACACGGGAGGCGATGAAAGCGTTGTTGACCGGCTCGCGGCGCAGCACCGCGAGAGCGTCGTCCAGCTCGCCGGGCTCCAGGACCCGGGTGCAGGTGGTCGTCGACAATGCTCGGCTGCCTCGGCGTTACGGCCCGCTCTGGGGGGGTGTGGGCGTCGCCCGACTCTACCTTTCGGTGTACCTCCCGTACGGGGCCGCCTGCGAGACTCCGTCGCGGCCGTGCGGAGCCGGTGCCAACCGGGCACGGGCGCAAGGGCGTTGACGGCCGCGGCACTGCGCCGGCCGCCGGGCGGCTACGCTCCGACCGCGACCTGCGGCTCCCCGGACGGAACGCCGTCCTCCTGCATCTCCTCGGCGATCCGCATCGCCTCGTCGATCAGCGTCTCGACGATCTTCGACTCCGGGACCGTCTTGATCACTTCGCCCTTGACGAAGATCTGCCCCTTGCCGTTGCCGGACGCGACGCCGAGGTCGGCCTCGCGCGCCTCGCCCGGACCGTTGACGACACAGCCCATCACCGCGACCCGCAGCGGCACCTCCATGCCCTGCAGTCCGGCGGTGACCTCGTCGGCCAGCTTGTAGACGTCCACCTGGGCGCGGCCGCAGGACGGACACGAGACGATCTCCAGGCTGCGCTGCCGCAGCCCCAGCGACTCCAGGATCTGGATGCCGACCTTGACCTCCTCGACGGGCGGCGCCGACAGGGAGACCCGGATCGTGTCCCCGATGCCCTCCGACAGCAGCGCGCCGAAGGCGACCGAGGACTTGATGGTGCCCTGGAACGCCGGGCCCGCCTCGGTGACCCCGAGGTGCAGCGGATAGTCGCACCGGGCGGCCAGCAGGCGGTAGGCGTTGACCATCACGACCGGGTCGTTGTGCTTGACGGAGATCTTGATGTCGCGGAAGCCGTGCTCCTCGAACAGGGAGCACTCCCACAGCGCGGACTCGGCCAGCGCCTCCGGGGTGGCCTTGCCGTACTTCTGCAGCAGCCGCTTGTCGAGAGAGCCGGCGTTCACACCGATCCGGATGGGAGTGCCGGCGGCGTTCGCGGCGTCCGCGATCTCCCGCACCTTGTCGTCGAACTGCTTGATGTTGCCCGGGTTGACCCGGACCGCGGCGCAGCCGGCGTCGATGGCCTGGAAGACGTACTTGGGCTGGAAGTGGATGTCGGCGATCACCGGGATCTGCGACTTGCGCGCGATCGCGGGCAGCGCGTCCGCGTCCTCCTGCGTGGGGCACGCGACGCGCACGATCTGGCAGCCGGACGCGGTCAGTTCGGCGATCTGCTGAAGCGTGGAGCCGACGTCGGACGTACGGGTCGTGGTCATCGACTGCACGGACACCGGTGCATCGCCGCCGACCGCGACCGGGCCGACCTGGATCTTACGGCTGACGCGGCGGTCGGCGAGCTTGACCGGGACGTCCGGCATTCCGAGCGAAATCGCTGTCATCTGGAGAGCAACCCCAAGCTGTGGTTCGAGAAGGAGCCGGAGATCGGCGGGCTCCACTGACTGACATTACGACACGGCCACCCCAGGCAGCACATCGTCCACGTGAGAGCGGCGGCCGTGCCGCAGCCCGTACGCCCGTGCGCGCGTCCCCCGCATCCGCCGGCCGGTGCACCGAAGTCCCGCACGGGCCACGGGACTTCGGTGCACCGGCCGGCACAGACCGGCGGGCCCTAACCGCTGAGCTTGACCGGGTTCACCACGTCCGCGACGAGCACCAGCAGCGTGAAGCAGACGAAGACGCCCGCGACCACGTACGCCACCGGCATCAGCTTCGCCACGTCGAACGGGCCCG
>Ga0164243_10001685_pt1 | contig 37184 bp, 30 predicted proteins | sample OricompcompostOP_FD_108781 | JGI IMG/M metagenome (GOLD analysis project Ga0164243, IMG submission 108781) | Organic Plus compost microbial communities from Emeryville, California, USA - Original compost - Organic plus compost (OP) | ecosystem: Engineered > Solid waste > Mixed feedstock >...
GCCATCGACGGTGCGATCGGGATTGCTCTCGACCTGCTGCGAGCCAAGCATGGCGGTGGCCGCGAGATCCTCGTTGACGGCGGGCAGGAATTCGATGCGGTTTTCCTTGAGCAGCTTTCCCGCACGCCAAAGCTCCAGATCGACCCCTCCCAGCGGCGAGCCGCGATAGCCGGAGATGAAGCCGGCGGTATTCCGGCCCGCGGCGCGGTCGCGGCGAGCCTGGTCGAGCACGATGCGTACGAGGGCCTGTGTGCCGGTCATGAAGACGCGGCCCTTTTGTTGACTGTAGCGATCCTGAAGCTGGTAGCGGGCGAGTTCGCGAAGCGGCTTGTGCGCTGTCATGGCTGCCTCCCGGGTGGCTTTGAATATTCTAACCGAAAAGGCCGGGAAGAACTTGCCAGAACCGGGACATGAGAAGGCTCTCTTGAAATGATCTGCCGAAATGACATAGAAAAATGAGAAATCCTACCGAAGTAAAGCGCTGGCATGATACTGGAAGATCAGGATCGCCGCATTTTGGCGGTGCTGCAGAAGAATGGCCGCATCTCCAACCAGGAACTGGCCGATGCAGCAGGGATGTCGCCTACGGCCTGTTGGCGGCGGGTCCGGTCACTGGAGGCGGCAGGGATCATTCGACGCTATGCTGCGCTTGTGGACGAGGAAAAGGCGGGATTGTCATTCCACGCCATCGTGCATGTGACGCTGACCCGGCACGACCACGGCCATGTCGACACCTTCATTTCCGAGATCCGTCGCCGCAGCGAGGTGCTGGACTGTTTTGCCACGACCGGCGAGGCGGACTACCATTTGCGCGTGGTCTGCGTCGATCTTGCGGCCTACAATCGCTTTCTGGAAGGATTTCTCTTTCGTCTGCCGGGGATCGCGAATGTCCGCACCAATCTCGTGCTCAAGGACATCAAACACGAAAACGCCATCCCTCTCTGACAAAGCCGATTGAGCGGCGGCGTTGACAAATGGCCGCTGCATCTCTCTATCTCCCCGGCAATCAGGCAAGGAAAAGACGAAATGACCAATGTTGCCCTGACGGGACTGGCCCGCGACCTCGCGCGCCGAGCCGAGGAAGGCCGTCCTGTGCGTGTCGGTGTGATCGGATGCGGCGAGATGGGGACAGACCTCGTCACGCAGATCGCGCAGATGCGGGGCATCACGGTGGCGGCCATAGCCGACCGCAGCGGTTACCGCGCCCGGGAAGCGATGGAGATCGCCCGCCGCGACCCGGAGAGTGCCGCAGAAGCCGACACGTCTGCTGAGATCCTCGCAGTGATAGAGGCCGGCAAGACGGCCATCGTCTCCGACGCCGAGCGCGTCATCTCCTGTGACCTCGTGGATGTGGTGGTGGATGCGACAGGCAAGCCCGCTGCCGGTGCCGAGATCGGCATGGCGGCCATGGAGCATGGCAAGCATCTGGTCATGATGAATGTCGAGGCTGATGTGACCATCGGCGCCTATCTCCGGCAGGCGGCCGATCGGCTTGGCGTCGTCTATTCGGTCGGCGCCGGAGACGAGCCATCCTCCTGTATGGAACTGATCGAGCTGGTCTCTGCGCTTGGCTACACCATTGTCGCTGCCGGCAAGGGCAAGAACAATGCCTTCAATATCGATGCTACGCCCGACATGTATCGCGAGGAAGCCGAGCGGCGAAACATGAATCCGCGCATGCTGGTCGAGTTCGTCGACGGTTCCAAGACCATGGTCGAAATGGCGGCCATCGCCAATGCGACGGGACTCGTGCCCGACAAGCCGGGCATGCACGGCCCGGCCGCCACGCTGGATGAACTGCCGAAAGTGCTCTGTCCGGTGGCGGATGGCGGTGTCCTGGCCCGCAAGGGCGTCGTCGATTTCTCGATCGGCAAGGGCGTGGCGCCGGGCGTGTTCGTCATCGCCGAGATGGCCCATCCGCGCCTGCGCGAGCGCATGAACGACCTGAAGCTCGGGGAGGGGCCGTATTTCACCTTCTATCGGCCCTTCCACCTGACCAGTCTCGAGGTGCCGCTCACCTGCGCTCGGGTGGTTCTTTACGGCAAGGCCGATATGGTGCCTCTCGACAAGCCGGTGGCGGAAGTATGTGCGGTGGCCAAGCGCGACCTGAAGCCGGGCGAGACGCTCGACGCCATCGGTGAATATACCTACCGCTCCTGGATCATGACGGCAGGCGAAGCGCGCCAGGCCGAGGCGGTGCCTTGCGGCCTGCTTGAGGGAGGCAAGGTGTTGCGGGCTGTCGCGAAGGGCGAACTTCTCACCTATGCCAATGCGGCGCCGAAGGAAGGCTCCAAGCTTGTGGAGCTGCGCAGGAAGCAGGACGAGATGGTGTATGGGACGGAATGACGGGCTATGTCTTCTGTCTCGACGGTTGATGAAGGACGCCGGCGATGCGACGAAGCCACCGGTCCCCGCCCGCAGGGGGAAGCAGAAGGAAACTACTTCCCCAATTCCACCGACCGCCTCTTCGCCGCTTCAACCGCCTTCGTGACCAGATCAAGCAGACGGTTGTCGCCCATCAATACGCCGAGCGCAGCAGCTGTCGTACCGTTCGGGCTGGTCACCTGCTCGCGCAGCCTGCCGGGTTCTTCGTTGCTTTCCGCAGCAAGAGTGGCGGCACCGTAGACGGTCTGCATCGCAAGCAGCTTGGCCGTCTTGGCCGGGAGGCCGGCCTTCTCGCCGGCGGCTGTCAGGCATTCGATGAAATGAAATATATAGGCCGGCCCGGAGCCGGAAACCGCCGTCACGGCATCCATCAACTCCTCCCGTTCGATGGTGGTGACAGCTCCGCTCGTCGCCAGGAGTTCGTTTACGAAGGTCTTTGCCTCGTCCGAAACATTGGGGTTTGCGAAGACGACCATCATGCCCTTGCCGATGGCGGCCGGCGTATTGGGCATGCAGCGGATGACCGCCGCCTGCTGTCCGAGGATTTCTTCGAAGGTCGCAATGCCCGTTCCTGCCGCGACGCTGAGGAATGCCGTTCCGCTTTCGGTGAAGCGCCGATAGGCGGGAACGACATCGCGGATCACTTGCGGCTTGACGGCGAAGATCACGAGATCCGGCGTGGTTTCGCTGAGCGCCTCCGGGGTCGAGTGAACATTGACGCCAAGCTTTCCGGCGCGTTCCCTGAGCTCCGCCTTCGGCTCGACCACGCTGACGGTCGATGGCTCGAGCTTTTTGGCTGCCACCCAGCCCTTGAGCATGGCGTAGCCCATGTTGCCGCAGCCAACCAGAACGACCTTCCTGTTCATTCGCAATCTCCCTGTTTGCCGCCGCCACCAATACGCCTTGCGGCAAAGCTTGCAAGAAGGGCGAAGAAAATTCAGGGCGCGGTGACAGGCCGACCGCCGCTGAGGCTGAGACTTCCATCTGTTTCGGGAATGCGCCAAAAGGCGGCGTAATGGCGGGATCATGCGCCGATTTTCCAGGCAATATGCGAACCGATTCCTGCAAGTTTCAACAGAGGACAGGTGAATGGCCGAGATCATCGACGGAAAGAAGGTCGCCGCGGAGGTGATCGAGAAGGTGAAGAGGCAAACCACCGAGCTTGTCAGTTCCGGCACGAGGCCGGGGCTGGCGGTGGTAATCGTGGGCGAAGATCCCGCAAGCCAGGTCTATGTCGCTTCCAAGTCGAAGATGGCCAAGGAATGCGGCTTCCATTCCGTCCAGCATTCGCTTGAGGCCGATACGAGCGAGGAGAAGCTTGTTGCGCTCGTGGAGGAACTGAATAGCGACCCGGCGATCCACGGCATCCTCGTCCAGCTTCCGCTGCCGGATCGCATCGACGCAGGTCGGATCATTCAGACCATCGCTCCCGAAAAGGATGTGGATGGCTTTCATTTCATCAATGTAGGCAAGCTTGGCACCGGAGAAACGGAAACGGCTTTCGTTCCCTGCACGCCCACCGGCTGCATGCTCCTGATCGAGCGTGTGCGCGGCAAGGACCTTTCCGGTTTGAATGCCGTTGTCATCGGCCGTTCTAACATCGTCGGCAAGCCGATGGCCAATCTGCTGCTGGCGGCGAACGCGACCGTGACCATCGCACACAGCCGGACGAAGAACCTTGCCGAGATCGCCCGCAATGCGGACATTCTCGTCGCGGCGGTCGGACGGCCGGAAATGGTCAGGGGCGACTGGGTGAAGCCGGGAGCGACTGTCATCGATGTCGGCGTGAACCGTATTCCGGCGCCGGAGAGGGGTGAGGGCAAGACACGGTTGGTCGGCGACGTCGCTTTCACCGAAGCGGAAAAAATTGCCGGCGCCATTACGCCGGTACCCGGCGGGGTCGGACCGATGACGATCGCCATGCTCATGGCGAACACCTTGCGTTCGGCCGCGCAATCGGTCGGCAGGAAGTCTCCGGAGCTTTGATGCCAACGCCGGCAGCGACATCGCCGCGTCTTCCCGCAAGCTGCCAGTTCCTGTAGAAGCGCCCGCTATGGCCGACGCAATGCAGGGGGGCCGGCAGTTCGCGTTTCTGCTGGTCGACAAGTTCTCGATGTTCTCGCTGGCCGCCGCGATCGACACCTTTCGCGCGGCGAACCGCTTGCTCGGCCGCGACTATTACGGCTGGACGACGGTTTCAGCTGATGGCGAGGCTGTGATGGCCTCCAACGGCCTGCCGCTCAAGATTGACTATGCCATAGCCGATCTTCCGTCCGCCGACATCCTCTTCGTCTGTGTCGGACTGACGACCGAATTCCCGCAGAAGAGCAAGGTGCTGGGCGCGCTTCGCTCATGGGGCCGTCGCGGCGGCGCGCTCGGCGCCCTTTCGGTCGGCTCCCATGTCCTGGCCGAGGCGGGACAGCTCGACGGCCACCGCTGCACGATCCATTGGGAGAACCGGGCCGGCTTCAAGGAGCGTTTCCCGGAGATCGAGTGCACCGGCAACGTCTATGAGATCGACCGCAAGCGCTACACTTGTGCCGGCGGCACCACCTCGATCGACCTGATGCTGGAGATCGTGCGCTCGGATTTCGGACCGAACCTTGCCAATGAGGTTGCCAACCAGTTCCAGCATGAGCGTATCCGCTCGGCAGGCGATCGTCAGCGGGTCGGCCCGGAGCGCGACTTGACGGGAAAATCGGAGAAGCTGCGTAAGATCGTCGAATTGATGGCCGACAATCTCGATGAACCTTATTCCGCCGTCCAGCTCGCCAAGGCTGCCGGCCTTTCGGTACGCCAGGTGGAGCGGCTTTTCCTGCGTCATCTGAACATGACACCTGGCCGCTACTACATGCGACTGAGGTTGGAGCGCGCCCGCGAGCTCCTGCGGCAGACCAATATGCCGATCCTCGACATAGCGATCGCGACGGGGTTTACGTCGCATTCCTACTTCGCCCAGAGCTACCGGTTGCAGTTCGGGCGCCCTCCGAGCGAAGAGCGCCGGACGACATATTGACCCCTTGGTTGCCCTGCTGATTTTTCTGGCGATGCCCTGTTTCTCGAAGGAGAGGCGGCGCGTTCTCGATATTTGAAAGAAGTTCGGCCGAGCTCAAGAATCGCTTTGGATTATCTCGTTCGGATTCGTATGAGTTCCAATTATTAATAAAAGTAATATTTATCGAAGTCTCTTCGGTTGAATTCGATCAGGATGGATTGATATTATTTGGATCACGAAAATTTTCAATAAATAAAACTAATTTATATTAAGGCCATTGAACCTTAAGCAAACAGGTTCCAGTTCGATGCCATAATCCCGTCTGACTCGATTGGCAAGCTGCGCAGAAGCGGGCGAGGTTCACGAATAGGCTCAGAACATGAAGTCGATGGTAATCACCCTGCTCTCTGAACGCCTTCCGAACGAGCCGGGAGATTCCGCGGCATGAGGCCAAAAGACATGTCAAACAGGGATCCGGAGGTCGCCTACGAGGAGCCGAAGAGTACTCCTTCCGTTCTTGATAAGGTTTTTCATGCCGCTTTTGTCATAGCGCTTGGGATGCTTCTTTTCCTTGCCGGGTCGATCCTGACGATCGGCAACATATTTCCCGGTCCGCAGATCACGCGTGCTGTCGAGGGCGGCGCGGCGCTCTACACCAAGCTCACCCAGTACCGCGACGTCTATACCAGCGATCTGTGGTTCGAGGAGCGGCGCAAGGAGAAAGCCGTGACGGTCAACAAGTCCGGCCGCGCGATGAAAGGCGTCACGCTCTACACGTCGGGGGATCAGGCGGCTGCCTATCTGCTCGATATGGACGGAAAGGTGCTTCATAGCTGGAAGAAACCCTACAGTTCCGTGTGGACCAAACAGCCCGGCGGAGTGCAGAATCCGTTACCGGACGAGCATGTCTACTTCCGCAAGGCCCATGTCTTCCCGAATGGCGATCTGCTCGCTCTCTACGAAGGGTCCGGCGATACACCCTATGGCTATGGCCTGGTCAAGCTCGATCGCGATTCCAATGTGATCTGGAGCTACATGGGCTATGCCCATCATCAGTTCGACATTGCGCCGGACGGAAAGGTCTATGTTCTCACGCATGAACTGGTCAATGACGAGATCGACTATTTTGGCCATTTGGCCAGGCCGCGCCTGGAGGACTATCTCGTCATATTGTCTCCCGACGGAAGGGAGCTGAAAAAGATCCGGCTTTTAACCAGTTTTACCGAATCTCCCTTCAGGCAGATACTCTATACTGTTGCGGGGTTCGCGCTCGAAGATCCCCTTCACACGAACACGGTCGAATATATTGACGGTGAATCGGCCAGAAACTTCGCTTTCGGCAAGGAAGGGCAGGTTTTGCTGTCATTCCGGGAATTGCACAGCATCGCCGTTATTGATCCTGAAAGCGAGGAGATTACCTGGGCGACGCGAGGTCCATGGATCGGTCAGCACGATCCTGACATTCTCCCGAACGGGAACATTCTGCTGTTTGACAATTTTGGCAACCATCGGCGCCCTGAAGGCGTTTCCCGAGTCATCGAGTTCGATCCGAAGACCATGGAAATCGTCTGGCAATATGCCGGCACCGCGAAGGATCCGCTGGACAGCCACATCCGCTCCGACCAGCAGCGGCTGGCGAATGGTAACACGCTGATCACGGAATCGGATGGCGGGCGGATTGTGGAGGTGACGCCGGAGGGCGAGATCGTTTGGGAATATGTCAATCCGGTACGCGGGAAAAACAACAAGATCCCCATCGTCTCGTGGTCCGAAAGGCTGGATCCGTCCGAATTGGACCCCGCCCTGCTCGACGTGCCGCAGGCGCGGCTGGAATCGCAAATGGAGGCTTCCTTATGAAAAGACTTGCCGCAATCTGCAGTTTCGCAGTCGCTATATTGGCTCCTACGGCCGCATTTGCCTATGTCGGACCTGGAGCAGGTCTGAGCCTGCTTGGCGCGCTTTGGGCTCTGGTCGCTGCCATCGCCACGGCGGTTCTGTTCATCGTCGCCTGGCCGATCCGCAAGGCCATGCGGCGGCGCCAGAATTCGCGGGTATCGCAGCAGCAGGGACAGGACGAAAAACCGCCCCTTGAGTCCGTAGGGGGAAAACCGAGCGGACAGCGGCAGTAAGGCATGTCCATGGGCTTCTTCGACCTGCCTTCCCCCTTTCTCTCCCTGATCGACGGCTGGATCGGAACTTTTTTGCCGGCTTGGATCAGGTTGCTGCTGTGGGCCGCATTGGGGGCCTTTGTCTCCATGGAGCTGTATAGGCTCACCTCGCCGCAGAAGCGGATCGCCGCGATGAAGGTCGCGCTCCGGCAGGCCCAGGAACGTGTATCGAACTTTGATGGGGAGTTCGAGGACGCATGGCCGCATATCCGCAGGATGCTCTCCCTTGCCTTCCGCCGCGTGGCTCTCGTATTTCCGTCGACCATTCTGGCTTCCCTGCCGCTCCTCTTCGTGATCCTCTGGCTCGACAGCCACTACGGTAACATGTTCCCCCCTGAAAACGAGCCCGTCGAAGTGGCAGTTGCCGAAGGCTATGAAGGCCGCTGGATCAACAATGGCGGCAGTGCGCCCCGTGCCGAGATTCTGGATCGCGAGGGCACCCCCGTCGCCGAAGTGCCCGTGCAGAATCCCGTGCCTGTCATCCACAAGCGCCAATGGTGGAACCTGCTGATCGGAAATCCCGCCGGCTATCTGGACGATGCACTGCCGTTCGACCGCATCGACATCGCCCTGCCGCGTCAGGAGGTCCTACCCTTCGGACCGTCCTGGCTGCGTGGATGGGAGATACTCTTTCTCGGCTCGATGGTACTGTTCGCACTTCTTCTCAAACGCGTACGCGGCATCGCATGACCGGTACCGAAAGCACGGCGAAAGCGGGTGAGAGCCCTGCCGGTCTGGAGGTCGATGCCTGGACCGACAGGTTCGGCCGTCTGCTCGAACGTCACCGGGGCTTTTGGGTAAGGGTCGGCAATTGGGAAACGCGTCTGCTCGAAGATCAGCTTGACGGCGTGGTCATCGACAGGCCGATCTACATTGCGGGTCTTGCTCGCTCGGGCAGCACGATCCTGTTGGAGATGCTGGCCCGCCATTCCGACACCGCCACCCATCGCTATCGCGATTTCCCCATCGTGCCGGCGCCCTGGGCTTGGAGCTGGTTCGTCGACCGTGCAGGCAAGAAAGAGCATGTCCTGGCCGAGCGCGCCCACCGGGACCGCATCAAGGTGTCGCCGGAAAGCCCGGAAGCCTTCGAGGAAGTGCTATGGATGACCTTCTTCCCCGGACTGCATGACGGTTCGTGGAATGCCGCCCTTGATGAACACACGGACAATCCGGAATTCGAGGTTTTCTACCGCGACCATATCCGCAAGATGCTCCGGCTGCGCGGGGCCTCGCGCTACCTCGCCAAGGGCAACTATAATGTCACCCGGTTGCGCTATCTCAGGGAACTCTTCCCTGATGCGCGCTTCGTCATTCCGATCCGCGATCCTGTCTGGCATATCGCATCTCTGGTGAAACAGCACCGGCTCTTTGTTGCGGAGGAAAAGGCGGACGCGCGGGTGCGAGATCACATGCGCCGCAGCGGGCATTTCGAATTCGGCCTCGACCGCCAACCGATCAATGTCGGCGGAGCAGAAAGGGTGGCGGAGATTCGCGAGCTTTGGAGCAAGGGCGAGGAAGCCGCCGGCTATGCCGAGCTTTGGGCGTTGGTCTATGGTCACGTCGCTGACATGCTTGACCAGGGCCCGGCACTGGCGGACGCCACGCTGGTGATACGCTACGAAGATTTGTGCCGGTCTCCGGTGCGAGGTCTTTCAGACGTCCTCGACCATTGTGCCCTGGAAGACCAGGGGCTGCTCGCTGCCGCGCGCGACGAGATCAGCCCGCCAGATTATTACGAACCGTCCTTCACGGAAGCCGAGCGCGAGGATATCCGAAGCCGCACCGCCGAAGTGGCGGCGCGTTTCGGCTACGGCTGAATAAGCCGCTAATTGATGCCTCCGGTGTGCCGCGTAGGCGGCAAACCGTCCTCCTTGGCTCCTGTCGCGTGCAACATCATCACGGTTACGAACCAGAGCACCACCCCGAGTGCCAGAAGCACGCCGGCGATCACATACTGGATGGGATCGCGCCCGGTCCAGGGACCGACAAGGAAGGCGCAGGTGATAGCACCCACGACAGGCACCCATGTAGGCGCGCGGAAATGCTCGTGCTCCACCTTGTCCTTGCGTAATACCAGGACGGCTATATTCACTACGGTGAAGACACCGAGAAGCAAGAGTGCCGTCGTACCGCCGAGAGCGGGCACCGCGCCTACGAAAGTGATGAGCCCGAAAGCAAGCAGCGTGGTGAAGATGATCGCCACATAGGGCGTACGGCGTGCCTGATGCACCTTGCCGAGCGTCGGCGGCAGAACGCCCTCGCGGCTCATGCCATAGACGAGCCGGCTGGCCATGAGCATGTTTATGAGGGCGGAATTGGCCACGGCAAACATCGTGATGATGCCGAAGACCCCGATCGGAAAGCCAGGTGCGCCGGCTGAAACCACCTTGAGCAGCGGTGTCTCGCCTTCCCCGAGTTCGGCGGCCGGAACGAGGGTGATCGCTGATATGGACACCAGCACATAGATTGCGCCGGTTATGAGAAGGCCGGTGATCAGCACCTTGGGGAAGATCCTGGACGGATCCTTGGATTCTTCAGCCATGTTGACCGAATCCTCGAAGCCGACCATAGCGAAAAAGGCAAGCGTGGTTGCTCCTATGACGGACCAGAATATGCCCCTTTCGCTCATGGTCGAGAAATCGGTGATGCGGGAAACATCTCCTTGTCCGAGCCCTATCGCCCAGAGACCGATCACGATAATGATGAGAAGGCCGGTGAGTTCGACGCAGGTCAGAACCACATTTGCCTTCACGCTTTCCGACACGCCACGCAGATTGAGTGCCGCCACAAGAGCCATGAACACGAGGCCGATGGTGGTGATGACCGCTCCTTCGGAAGAAAGGCCGAAGCTTTGGGAGAAATTTGCCGCGAAGGCACGGGATGCGGTCGACGCCGAGGTGATGCCGGAACACATGACCGCGAAGGCGATGATGAAAGTGAAGAAATGTATGCCGAATGCCTTATGCGTATAAAGCGCGGCGCCGGCAGCCTTGGGATATTTGGTAACGAGTTCCAGATAGCTGAAGGCCGTGATCATGGCGACGGTAAAGGCGACGAGGAAAGGCAGCCACACTACGCCGCCAACCTGATTGGCGACCTGTCCAGTCAGGGCATAGATGCCTGTCCCGAGGATATCACCGACAATAAACAGAAGAAGAAGACCAGGGCCCATGACCCTGTGGAGACTGGGTTCGGCTTCCTGCGTTCTCTGTTTTCCTCTTTCGGTTGCGACATCGCTCATTGGATATTCCTTCCATGCGCCACGCCCGCAACCGATACTGAACAGACCTCGCAGAAATTGTCGAGTAGTAGAGCCGGTTTCCGCCGGAAACCACTCAGGATTGTAGCGGGCTGTCGCTTTTCTGTACCATCGGCCATGTAGCAGGAGGCGAACTCGCCCGTTCGGTCCTTCGTGAACGAGGCGCTTGCCGTTGTCGAGGTCCCGTCCGACCGGCGGCGGCCGCAGACATCTGGACGCTGTACACGACGCGCTGGAACTGATGCAACGATCTTCGCCCCGTCTTCCGCCCGATAAGCCTGATTCTCATCGGAGCCGGGTTCTTCACCTGGGGCAGATTCCGCCCTCGGGCTCACGGGGCCAATTAACAGCAAGACTGGGTGCTTTGTTTTCTACCAAGCGAGCAGTGGCGCGACCCACCCCGTCACTCAGCGGCATCTGCAGTTCATTCCCGCGCAAGCAATTCATCACGGATTTTGTTGCGGGTGGAGATCGGAATCGCATCAATGTCATAGAGACGATTGAGCCGTTCGAGGGCGGCGTCGATATCGTTCATCTGAACCAGAGCGGCAGTATAGGGGTAAGCAATGGCCTCCTTGAGGGCGTTGCGCGTACTGATCTCGATCAGGTCCTTGTCATAGAATTCTTCATAGGTGACGAGGCACTTTTCAAGCGCCTCAAGGCTGCCGTCGGTCTGGCATAGTTCCGACAGTGATTTTGTGGGTGGCTCGCGCAAATCGTTGCGGTCGGAGATATCGATAAGGTCCTCGGCATAAAGAGAATTGATCGAGGAAAGCGTTTCTTCGGTGCATTCGATACTGCTGGGTGTCTGCTCATGGACGACCGAGAAGATCTGCTTGACGGCCTCCTTCCGCACCTTGTTTCTGTCGGATATGCTGATCAGATCACGGGCGTAGCGGTCGTTCGCTTTTTTGAGGTCGGGCCTTTTCTCGGCAATTGCGGCCGGAACCGTGCATTTGGCGCCAGCAACAACATCCGGTTTCGAGGCGGCCGCATTGTTGTCGCCGGGCGCGGTGTAGCTTTTCGCAGCGAGCATTCCTGCAACGCGCAGATCGACGCGGCGGCTGGTTCCGTCCGCCGGCAGGGATGAGGTGTAGCGGATGGCATATTGGCCGGAAAGCTGGCTGCCGATGCTCGAATAAACCTCTGCCAATTGGCCGACTTCCGGCGCGGCCAGATAGCGTCCACCCGTTTCGCTGGCGATCTGCTTGAGCACAACCTCATCCATAGCGGTGCCCAGACCGATGACGAAGACCGGAACATTGATTTCGGCAGCACGCTTCAACGCCTGTTCCACCGTGGCCTTGCTGAGTGGCTTGCCGGTGCCGTCATCGTCCACGCCGTCGGAAAGCAGTACCACCGCCTTACGGCCCTTGCGATTTGCCACCAGTTCGAGCGACGTCAACAGTCCATCGTAAAGCGCCGTATCGCCGCGGGCGACAAGTCCGCCGATCGCCTCAACAACGCTGTCCTTCTCGGTCGTCATCGGAGTGAGCGTGGCGATCTGGCGCTGAAAGCTTACCAGTTGGATGGCATCATCTTCGCCGAGCTGGCCGACAAAATCCGCCGCTGCCTTCCGGGTGGCGTCCATGCGTTTCGACATCGAGCCCGAGACATCGACCGTCACCACGACGGACAATGGCGGCAACTGCGCCTCCACGGTCAACGGCTCCTGCTCGACCTCGTCCTCGCTGACCTTGAAGTCCCCGGCATCAAGCCCGGTGACTGGCTCGCCGTCCTTCAGCACGGTGGCAAAGATCGCAACATCCGGATAGTTGTCGGTGTTGATCTCGTTCAACACCAGCTCCGAACCATCGGCACTGCCTGCCGTTTCGACCCGCGGCTGCTCGGCTGCGTCTTGTGCAACAACAGCGCTAACCGATAGCGAGCACGAGAAAAGCACAAGACAAATCACCTGGACGATTTTGTTGATCATGATCCCGGTCGCTTACGGCGTTTGGACGATGGGCGTCACAATTGCCCAGCGACGATCAACCGTCAATCCCGCGGAAGCTCCGAACGCGACCGCAGTCCTGGGGTGTTGCGAGACGACAACGCCGCCACGGACACCGACCGTGACCGACCTCTGGAGTGCTGGTCTCAGAAAACGGCAGCGCCCTGGTCGGCGCGTGAGGCGAGTTGCCGGAAGGCGGCAAAGAGTTCGCGTCCCATGCCGAAATGATGCGGCGTGAGGTCGATCCTGTCCGGTTCACGAAAGGCAAGGTCGTCGGCACTGACCAGCACGTCGAGCGTGCCCGCATCGGCATCCAGGCGGATGATGTCGCCGGTGGTGATCTTGCTGATCGGCCCGCCGTCGAGCGCCTCCGGCGTGACATGGATTGCCGCGGGCACCTTGCCGCTGGCCCCGGACATGCGTCCGTCGGTCACCAGCGCGACGTGGAAGCCGCGATCCTGCAGGACGCCGAGCGCCGGCGTCAGCTTGTGCAGTTCCGGCATGCCGTTCGCCTTCGGCCCCTGGAAGCGGATGACGGCGACGCAGTCACGGTCGAGTTCTCCCGCCTTGAAGGCGGCTTGCAATTCCTCCTGCTCATGGAAAACGATCGCCGGCGCCTCGATCAGGCGGTGCTCCGGTTTGACGGCTGATACCTTTATGATCGCGTTGCCGAGATTGCCGGTCAACAGGCGGATGCCGCCCGTGGGCTGGAAGGCCTTGGTGACAGGAGCCAGAACTTTCTCGTCGCCGCTTTCGGCTGGCGCCGGCTCGCGCGCCACAGTGCCGTCAGGAGCAAGCTTGGCTTCGATCGCATAAGGCCGCAGTCCCTCGCCCCAGACCGTGCGGACGTCCTCGTGCAGATAACCGGCGTCCAGCAATTCGCGGATCAGGAAGCCGAGACCGCCCGCGGCATGGAAATGATTCACGTCGGCAAGCCCGTTCGGATAGACGCGCGCGAGCAGGGGCACGACATCCGAAATCTCCGCGATATCGGTCCAGGTAATGCGGATGCCGGCGGCTGCCGCCATGGCGATCAGATGAATGGTGTGATTGGTCGAACCGCCGGTCGCGTTGAGCCCGACAATGCCGTTGACGATGGAGCGTTCGTCTATCATGCGGCCGACCGGCGTATATTCATTGCCGAGCGCCGTAATGGCGAGCGCGCGCCTGGCGGCTTCCTTTGTCAAGGCGTCGCGAAGCGGTGTGTTCGGATTGACGAAAGAGGAGCCCGGCGTGTGCAGCCCCATCATTTCCATCAGCATCTGGTTTGAATTGGCCGTGCCGTAGAAGGTGCAGGTGCCGGGGCCATGGTAGGACTTCGATTCCGATTCCAGCAATGCGTCGCGGCCGACCTTGCCCTCGGCATAGAGCTGGCGGATCTTTGCCTTCTCGTCGTTGGGCAGGCCGCTCGTCATCGGGCCGGCCGGAATGAAGACGGCTGGCAGATGGCCGAATGTTAGCGCTGCCACGACCAGTCCCGGCACGATCTTGTCGCAGACGCCGAGATAGACCGCCGCGTCGAACATGTTGTGCGACAGCCCGATGGCGGCGGACATGGCGATGACGTCGCGCGAGAAGAGCGACAGTTCCATACCGGGCTGACCCTGAGTGATGCCGTCGCACATGGCGGGCACCCCTCCGGCCACCTGCGCCACGCCGCCCGCTTCCCTGGCCGCTTCCTTGATGAGGCGTGGAAAGGGCTCGAACGGCTGATGGGCCGACAGCATGTCATTATAGGAGGTGATGATGCCGATATTCGGTACCCGGTCGCCGGAAAGCGCCTCCTTGTCGGCCGGCGCGCAGGCGGCAAAGCCGTGGGCAAGATTGCCGCAGGAAAGTACGGCACGGTTCGCCACCGAACCCGCCGCGGCGTCGACCCTTGCCAGATAGGCTTCGCGGGCAGGGCGAGAGCGCTCGCGGATACGCTCGGTGACGGCTTCGATTTCTCGTCTGGCGGTCATGGCACAATGTCCTGTTTGGGCGCCCAGTAGACATGAACGGTCGTATCCGCACACTCGATCAGCGCGCGTATCGGAGGCGGCGGCTCTCTGTCGTCGTCAAGTGCGTCCTGAAGGACTTCTTTCTTGTCGTCGCCCTCGATATGCAGGGCGATGAAGCGGGCCCCGGCAAGCAGCCGCATGGAAAGGGTCAGTCGCGGTTCCCCCGCGCTGGCGGCATGGACCGGCAGGACCGCCGCCTCGCCATCTTTCGAAAGCAGGTCTTCGATATTGCCGGCATCAGGGAAGAATGATGCCGTATGCGCATCTGTTCCCATGCCGACAATGACCATGTCGATCGGCAGCGGGAGAGCGGCCATCAGATCATTGGCGCGCGCGGCGGCGTCCTCGACGCTGTCGGCTTCGTAATAGAGACCGGTGAAGGAAGCGCGTGCGGCCTCGTTCTGGAGCAGATTCTTCGTTACCAGGCGTTCATTGGAGCGTGAGGAGGAAAGGGGCACGAAGCGTTCGTCCACCAGGATCACCTGCACGCGCTCCCATTCGATCGGAATGCGCGAAAGGGAGCCGAAGAAGCGCACCGGGGTCGTGCCACCCGATACCGCGAGGACCGCCCTTCCGCGCGTTGCAATCGCTTCGGTCAGGATCTGGGCCACACCTTCGGCCAGCGTTTCGGCCAAGGCTTCGCTCGAGTCGAACCGATGCCACTGGAGATTGGTTCCGGCCATTGTTCAGACGCTGTCATGCCAGGTGCGGCCGTCCCTCTCGATGAGGGCGATCGCTCCCGAAGGACCCCATGTTCCGGCCGTGTAGCCCTGTACGGACTGGCCGTTGTCTTCCCATGCGGCAAGGATCGGATCGATCCAGCGCCAGGCAGCCTCGACCTCGTCGCGCCGCATGAAGAGGGTCTGGTTGCCGCGCACGACATCCATCAACAGCCGCTCATAGGCGTCCGGATTGCGCAGGCCGAAGGATTCGGCAAAGCTCATGTCCAGCGGCAGATGGCGAAGGCGCATGCCGCCGGGGCCGGGATCCTTGATCATCATCCATTGCTTGACCCCTTCGTCGGGTTGCAGGCGGATGACGAGCTGGTTGGCGAAGATCGTTCCGGCCGCGCTGTCGAAGATGGAATGGGGGACCGGCTTGAACTGGATCACGATCTCCGACACGCGCGCGGCGAGCCGCTTGCCTGTCCTCAGATAAAAGGGCACGCCGGCCCACCGCCAGTTGGCTATTTCGGCCTTTATGGCGACGAAGGTTTCCGTATTGCTCGTCCCGTCGCCCAGCTCGTCGATATAGCCCTTGACGGCGCCGCCGGCGGATGCCCCGGCGCGATACTGGCCGCGCACGGTGACCTGGCCGGCATTGCCGCCGTCGATCGGCTTCATTGCCCGCAGCACCTTCAGCTTCTCGTCTCGCACCGCATCGGCATCCATGGAGGAGGGTACTTCCATGGCGACAAGGCAGAGGAGTTGCAGCATATGGTTCTGCACCATGTCGCGCAGCGCGCCAGCCTTGTCGTAATAGTCGCCGCGCCCTTCAACGCCGACGGATTCCGCCACCGTGATCTGCACATGGTCGATATGGGCCGAATTCCAGAGCGGCTCGTAGAGTGCATTGGCGAAGCGCAGCGCCATGAGGTTCTGCACTGTCTCCTTGCCGAGATAGTGGTCGATGCGGAAGATGCGCTGCTCGTCGAAGACCCGGCCTATGACCTTGTTCAGTTCTTTTGCCGATTCCAGGCTGCGTCCGATGGGTTTCTCAACGATGATGCGCGATTCCGGCGTGACGAGGCCGTGCTCCTTCAGCTTCGTCGCGATCTCCCCGAAGAGGGAGGGGGCGACTGCCAGATAAAAGGCGCGGATGTTAGCGCTGTCACCGATCGTGGCTTTCAGCTCCTCGAAGCCTGCCCCCGAGCGGGCATCTGCCGAAACATAGGAAAGGCGTTCGAGGAACTTGTGGAGCTCCCCTTTATCTATGTCGGCAGCGGCGACATGCTCCGCGATCGCCCGTTCGGCAAAGCCGCGATATTCGTCGTCGCTCATAGGGGAGCGCGAAGCGCCGATGATGCGCGTTCCGCCCGAGAACTGGCCAGCCCGCTGGCGCTGATAAAGGGCCGGCAGGAGCTTGCGTTCCGCAAGATCCCCCGTCGCACCGAACACCACGAGGTCGAAAGGGTCCACCGGTATTGTCTGGCTCGTCATTCCAGCTCCGTTCTTTGGCACGGCTGTTCGAGCCCGCTATAATCTAATCGATTTAGCATAGCCAGCACCCGATTTCCCTTTGATGCGGCTTGACACCACAGGGTGTGACGGGCTTCTCGTAGCCGCGCCCCGGAGGATAGACTCGGGGATAATCATTACAAGCAGGAGGCAGTTCAATGGGCACACATCTTTCCCGTACGGTGGCGGAGGGCCGTGCCTTCATGCAAGTGGTAGACGGAAAGCCCGTGGATGCGCTTTCCGGCAGCCGCATCGACGTGGTGAGCCCGTCCGATGGCAAGGTATTTGCTTCCATCCCGGCCTCCGGAGAGGCTGATGTGGACCGCGCGGTCAAGGCGGCGCGTCGGGCATTCGACGAAGGCCCGTGGGGGCGCATGCCTGCTGTGGAGCGCGGCAGGTGCCTGACCCGGCTGTCGCAGCTTGTGGAGCAGAATGGCGACGAGCTTGCTGCTCTCGAATCGCGCGACACGGGCAAACCCATCCGGCAGGGCAAGGCCGATGTTACCGCCACCATCCGCTATTATGAATTCTATGGCGGCGCGGCCGACAAGATCCACGGCGACACCATTCCGTTCCTCGAAGGCTATACGGCGCTGACCTTGCGCGAGCCCCATGGCGTCGTGGCAGGCATCATACCGTGGAACTATCCGCTGCAGATCCTTGCCCGCGTTGCCGGTGCGGCGCTCGCCATGGGCAATACACTGGTGGTCAAGCCCGCCGAGGACGCCTCCCTGACGGCGATCCGCATCGCTGAACTGGCGCTCGAGGCAGGTGTGCCGGAGGGGGTGTTCAACGTCGTCACCGGCTATGGCCGCGAGGCGGGCGCCAGTCTTTCGGCCCATCCTCTTGTCGATTACGTGACCTTCACCGGCTCGACCATGACGGGCACGGCGATCCAGCAGGCAGCAGCTATCAACAATCGCGGCGTGACCATGGAACTCGGCGGCAAGTCTCCGCAGATCGTCTTCGCCGACGCCGATATCGAGGCGGCGCTGCCGGTGCTTGTTAACGCTATCATCCAGAATGGCGGCCAGACATGCTCTGCCGGAAGCCGCATCCTGATCGAGAAGCCGATCTACGAGAAGGTGGCCGCCGCGCTGGCGGAGCGTTTCTCGAGGCTGGTCGCAGGCCCGCACGACGCCGATCTCGATCTTGGGCCGTTGATCAACCCGAAGCAGAAGGAACGTGTGCAGGGTTTCGTGGCGGCGGCGGAAGAGGCCGGCATTTCCGTCTTGGCGCGCGGCTCGGTGGCGGCCGATGCGCCGGCCGGCGGCTTCTATCATGCACCCGTGCTGTTCGGGGAGGTGGACCGGGAATCGGCGCTCGCCAAGGAGGAGGTCTTCGGCCCGGTGCTTTCGCTGTTTCCGTTCGAGAACGAGGAAGACGCCGTGCGGTTGGCGAACGGCACGGATTATGGCCTTGTTGCCGGCGTCTGGACCCTGGACGGCGCGCGCCAGCATCGCGTGGCAAAGCGCGTGCGGGCAGGGCAGGTCTTCGTCAATGGCTACGGCGCCGGCGGCGGGATCGAGCTGCCTTTCGGCGGCTTCAAGAAATCCGGCCATGGCCGCGAGAAGGGCTTCGAGGCCCTTTACGACATGTCGGCGACGAAGACCGTTGTTTTCAATCATCAGTAAAGAAGCAGGAAAGCAGAAGAGCATGGCTCGACTTGATGGCAAGGTTGCCGTCATCACCGGCGCGGCGTCCGGTTTTGGCGAGGGTATGGCAAAGCGTTTCGCGGAGGAGGGTGCAAAGGTCGTCGTCGCCGACCTGAACAGCGCCGGCGCGCAGCGGGTCGCTGGCGAAATCGGCGATGCGGCCGTTGCAATCGCCGCCGACGTTTCGTTGAAGGCAGATGTCGAGGAGATGATATCGACCGCCACCGACCGTTTCGGCAGGCTCGATATCCTGGTCAACAATGCAGGCTATACCCATCGCAACGGCAGCATGACCGAGGTCGACGAGCAGACCTTCGACCTGATCACTGCCGTCAATATGAAAGCGATCTACTTCGCCGCGCTCGCCGCCATTCCGATCATGGAGGCCCAGGGCGGTGGATGCATCATCACTACGGCCTCCACGGCCGGCCTGCGCCCGCGTCCGGGCCTTACCTGGTATAATGCATCGAAGGGATGGGTCATCACGGCCACCAAGTCCATGGCGGTCGAGCTCGCGCCAAAGAAGATCCGCGTCAACTGCCTGTGCCCCGTCGCCGGCGAGACAGGGATGCTCGGTCTTTTCATGGGCGAGGACACGCCGGAAAAGCGGGCCCAGTTCCGGGCCTCGATCCCGCTTGGAAGGCTTTCGACGCCGCTCGACATAGCCAATGCCGCCCTTTGGCTGGCATCCGACGAGGCGGAATTCATCACCGGCGTGGCGCTGGAGGTGGATGGCGGCCGCTGCATCTGACGCAGACCCGAAAAGGGATGGAACGGATTTCGTCCGAGGACCGTTACTTCCTCCTGACACACGAGAATTTTCCCCCGGCATGACTGCAGACCAGATCTTCATCTTCGGCCTCCTTGGTGCGGTTCTGGCGCTGCTGGTCTGGGGGAAGATCCGCTATGATCTGGTCGCCTTCGGCGCGCTTGTCGTTGCGGTGCTTGGCGGCGCGGTTCCAGCGGAGAAGGCCTTCGAGGGCTTCGGGCACGACGCGACGATCATCGTCGCGCTCGTGTTGATCGTCTCGCGTGCCATGATCAATGCCGGTGCGGTCGAACTGATCGCCAATTACGCGATATCAACGACCCGGCCATTGCCGGTCCATATCGGATTGATGTCCATCACCGGCGCTGCGCTCTCGGCGATCATCAACAATGTCGCCGCCATTGTCATCCTCATGTCGCTGGACATCGAGGCCGCCAAGAAGGCCGGGCGCTCGCCGTCGCTTTCTCTCATGCCGCTGTCCTACGCGACCATCCTCGGCGGCATGATCACCCTTATCGGCACTCCCTCCAATATCGTCATCGCGCAGTTCCGGGACCGCACGCTCGGCGACGCTTACGCCATGTTCGACTTTGCTCCCGTCGGGCTTGTCTGCGCTGTTGTCGGCATAGCCTTTGTCACGGCTATAGGCTGGCGGCTCATTCCGGAAGGAAAGCAACAGACACCCGTTGGCGAGCCCGAAAGCGATCTTTTCGTTGCCGAGGCCAAGGTCGCCGAAAAATCGCCGGTTGTCGGCAAGACGCCGGCAGAGCTTTACGAAGAAGGCGACGAAAAGGATGTGAGCATTCTCGGTCTCGTCCGGCAGGGAAAGCGATTGCCGGGCTTTGCTGCGGGTACGGTGATCCGCAAGGGCGATTTCCTTGTCCTCGAAGGTGATCCGAAATCCATCGAGGCTTTCATAGGCTCAAACAGGCTTTCCATGTCCACGGACGAGAAACAGGCGGGTCTCACGGACAAAGGCATGGCGCTGGTCGAGGCGATCGTGCCGGAGGGGGCACGTGCGGTCGGGCGCACCGCCGAAAATATGCGTCTGCGCTACCGGCAGGGCGTCGAGCTTTTGGGGGTATCCCGGCAGGGCAAGCGCTTCAGGGAGCGGGTTGGCAGACTGACGATCCAGAGCGGCGACGTCCTGCTGTTGCTCGGCCCCAGGGACCACGTCGAGGATGCGGCCGAGTGGCTGGGAGTCCTGCCGCTGGCCGAGCGTAGCCATGAGGTGATCCAGCGTCGGAAGGCATTGCTGGCGATAGGAATCTTCGTGTTGCTCATCGCCGCGGCAGCGCTGGGTTTCATCGCGCTTTCCATCGCCTTGTCGATCGCCGTCGCCGCCTATGCGTTGCTGAATATCGTCGGCCCGCGCGATATCTACGAATCCATCGAATGGCCGGTCATCGTGCTTTTGGGATCGCTTGTACCCCTCGGCGCTGCCTTCGAGGACTCCGGCGGTACGCAACTCATCACAGGCGCGATTATCGGCCAGACGGAGGGCCTGCCGGTCTGGGTAATTCTCGCCGTGGTCATGGCTGTCACCATGATCTTGTCGGATTTCCTGAACAGCATCGTTACCGTTCTGATCGCCGCACCCATCGGCGTCAGCGTCGCCCAATCATTGAACGTGTCGCCCGATCCTTTCCTGATGGCGGTGGCAGTTGCCGGTACCTGCGGGATGCTGACGCCAATCGGCCACAAGAACAACGCCATCATCATGGGGCCGGGCGGTTATCGCTTCGGCGACTACTGGCGCATCGGCGCTCCGCTCGAGATCCTGATGATCGCGGTCGGCGTGCCGGCGATCCTCTTCTTTTGGCCGTTGTGACCGGTCAGAGCCGGTCGCGCAGCGCATACCAGTTGAGAGCGAGGAAAAGCAGGACCGAGCGGAAGCGCGTGCCGCCCGGAAATTGCGGAACTTTCAGCTCTTCCAGTAGCTTCAGCCTGTCGCGGTTGCCGGCAACGGCTTCCGCATAAAGCTTGCCGGTGAAGTTCGACAGCATCACGCCATGGCCCGAAAAGCCCCCGGCAGAGATCACATTCGGCATGACTTCCCGCACGAAGGGCTTGCGCGGCATGGTGATGCCGACATAGCCGCCCCAGGCATGCGTGATCTCGACATCCTTCAGCGCCGGATAAAGCTCGGCGATCTGCCGCCGGATCGCGTTCTTTATGTCGCCGGGCGTGCTGACGCTGTAGATCTCGCGCCCACCGAAAAGCAGCCGACCATCCTTCGATTTGCGGAAGTAGCGTACCACGAAGCGTGAATCGTCGACGCTCTCACCGCCGGGGATCACGGGGCTGTCCTTGCCGAGTGGCACGGTCGCTCCGATGAAGGAACCGATCGGCATGACATGGGCGGCACTGACTGGCTCCAGATTGCCGCCATAGGCATTGACGGCGACCAGACACTTGTCCGCGGTGATCGTGCCGCTCGCAGTTTCCACACGCACCTTGCCCTCGGAGGTCAGGCGGGTGACTTTCGTATTCTCGAAAAGCCTGGCGCCAGCCGCCGCCGCCACGCGGGCCGTTCCGATGACCAGTTTGAGCGGATGGATATGGCCGGTGCCGGTGTCGCGAACGCCGCCGAAATAGGCCCCGGTGCCGAGCCGTTCGGCCGTCTCTTCGCGATTCATGAAGGAGATATGCGGGTAACCGAAGCGCGAGGCCATGACGTCGGCGTGAGCCTTGTAGTCATCGACGAAGCGCCTCTTGTGCGCGACCGATATCTGGCCGGGCATATAGTCGATTTCGATGCCGTTGGTGCTGGCGAATTCCAGGAGATGGGCCTTGGCTTCCTCCGCCAGATCGAAAAGCGCCTTGGCGCGGGCGAAGCCGAACTCGGCCTCCAACTCTTCAGCCCAGGCGCGCTGGCCCGTGCCGAGTTGGCCGCCATTGCGGCCGGAGGCTCCGTCGCCGAAACGATGCGCCTCCACCAGCGCGACATCGGCGCCGGCCCTGGCGAGATGGACAGCCGCCGACAGGCCGGTGAAGCCACCGCCGACAATGACGACGTCAACTGTCAGATCGCCGTCAAGGGCAGGATAGGCCGGCCGTTCGCCGGCCGTCGCCTCGTACCAGGAATAGCCCGGAGAGATGGGAGATTGGTAGGCCATCGATCGGCAGCGTTAAACGTTCAGCAGCAGATATTCCCGCTCCCACGGGCTGATGACTTCCATGAAGGTCTCGAATTCCTGGCGCTTGATCGCGGCATAGGTTCCGACGAAGGATTCGCCCAGAATGGCCGCGAGCGAGGCGTCTTGCTCGAACAGGGCGACCGCTTCGAGGAGGCCGCGCGGCAATTCGATCCGGTCTTCGTTGACGGCCGAGCCCGATGGAGCATCCGGCTCGATCTTCTCCAATATGCCGGCGAGCCCTGCCGCGAGCGAGGCGGCAAGCGCCAGATACGGATTGGCGTCGGAGGAAGGTACGCGGTTTTCGATGCGCCGCGCGTTCGGATCCGAGCGCGGAACGCGGAAGGCCGTCGTACGGTTGTCATAGCCCCAGCGCGTATTGACCGGTGCTGATGCCGACGGCGTCAGCCGCCGGTATGAGTTGACATAGGGCGCCAGCATGACCAGCGCATTCGGTATATGGCGCTGCATGCCGCCGATGAAATGGCGGAAGGTATCTGTCTCCCGTCCTTCCGCATCGGAAAACACGTTGCGGCCAGTCTTGATGTCGATCACCGACTGGTGGATGTGCATGGCAGAGCCCGGCTGTCCCTGAATGGGCTTGGCCATGAAGGTGGCATAGGTGTCGTGTTTCAGCGCCGCTTCGCGGATGGTGCGCTTGAACAGGAAAACCTGATCAGCAAGCTCGACCGGATCTCCGTGCCGGAGATTGATCTCGAGCTGGCCCGCGCCTTCCTCGTGGATCAGCGTATCGATCTCCAGGCCTTGCGTCTCGGAGAAGTGATAGATGTCGTCGATCAGTTCGTCGAACTCGTTGACCCCGGCGATCGAATAGCCTTGTCCGCCCCCGATTGGACGGCCGGAGCGGCCGACAGGCGGCGTCAGCGGGTAATCGGGATCGGGGTTCTTGTGGACCAGGTAGAATTCGATCTCCGGTGCCACGATCGGCTTCAGGCCATGACCGGCATATTGCGCGATGACGCGCTTGAGCACGTTCCTTGGCGTGAATTCGACCGATCGCCCGTCCTGATGGACAAGATCACAGATAACCTGCGCCGTCGGGTCCGTTTCCCAGGGAACGACCGACAGCGTGGACAGGTCGGGAACAAGCTTGAGGTCGCCGTCATCCTCCGGATAGACGAAGCTGGCGCTGTTTTCGGGATAGTCTCCCGAAATCGTGGTCATGAAGACGGCGGACGGCAGCGCAAGCGAGGTGTTGGAGGTGAATTTCTTCGTCGGCATCATTTTGCCGCGGGCGACGCCTGCCTGATCAGGTGTTATGCATTCGATGTCCTCGATGCCGCGCCATTCAAGCCAGGCGCTGGCTTCCTTCCAGTTGCGAACGCCCCTCAGATTCTTGAGGAATGACGGTGTCTTAATCCGCCCCCCGCGGCCAGCACGGGCTTCCCTTTTCTTCTCCAGCATCAATCACCAGGATTGTTTTTCGATCCAGCGATTATAGTCGTGTGCGGTGACAGAAGGAAATAGCCAGTTCGGTCATTTGCTCGTCAGGAACCGTTATCATTTCAACTTGGTCTTTCGCGCCCAGGCCCGCGTTGCGCGCGGCTAACGGTACTCGGATCTAACAAACCAAAGCCCCGCGCCAAACCAGGCACGGGGCTTCTCGAAAACCGTCAGCAGACCGGCTATTTGCCGGTTCTGTTCGTAACAACCACCGGAATGAGGAGGTCGCCCCAGTTTCCATCGCCGCCATGGTGGCGGGCCGAGCGCACGAGCTCAACCGAGACACCAGCCTCGACGGCCCTCATGACGGCCTGGTTCAGCCGGTGCAAGTCATTGGCAAGCACGCGGATGGCGGATTGCTGGTCCGGGGTCATCGCCGAAGCCTGCTCTTCGGCACGTTCCTTGACCCTGGTTTTGGGGCGTTCTTCGGTCATGACCATGATCTTTCTCCTTCTGGAACCTGACTGCCTTACTCGGCAGCGGGCCTGAACTTCTCGCTTTCGGTCGGTTTGAACTGGTCGTGTTCGGTGGATTCCTTCATCGCGGTCGTCGACGATTGTCCGCCGGTGATTGCCATGGAAACCGCATCGAAATAGCCGGTACCGACTTCGCGCTGGTGCTTGGTAGCGGTGTAGCCGTGGGTTTCGGCCGCGAATTCCGCCTGTTGCAGTTCAGAATAGGCTGCCATCTGGCGGTCCTTGTAGCCGCGCGCCAGCTCGAACATGCCGTAGTTGAGCTGGTGGAAGCCGGCCAGCGTGATGAACTGGAACTTGTAGCCCATGGCGCCCAGTTCACGCTGGAACTTGGCGATCGTCGCATCGTCCAGGTTTTTCTTCCAGTTGAAGGAAGGCGAGCAGTTATAGGCGAGCAGCTTGTTCGGGTAATGCTTGCGCACGCCTTCGGCGAACTTGCGGGCCTGCTCCAGATCCGGTTTTGAGGTTTCGCACCAGATCAGATCGGCATAGGGCGCGTAGGCGATGGCGCGGGCGATGCACGGCTCCAGACCGTTCTTCACCTGATAGAAGCCTTCGACCGTGCGGCCGGCGTCATAGTCGACGAAAGGCCGGTCGCGCTCGTCGATATCGGAGGTCAAAAGCTTGGCGGCTTCGGCATCCGTGCGTGCCACGACCAGTGTCGGCACGCCCATGACGTCGGCGGCAAGGCGCGCAGCGGTGAGATTGCGGATATGCGCGGCTGTCGGAATCAGGACCTTGCCGCCCAGATGGCCGCACTTCTTCTCGGACGCAAGCTGGTCCTCGAAATGCACGCCGGCGGCGCCTGCCTCGATATAGGCCTTCATGATCTCGAAGGCGTTGAGCGGGCCGCCGAAACCAGCCTCGGCATCGGCGACGATGGGTGCGAACCAGGTCTCGACCGACAGGCCGTTGCCCTCTGCCGTCTCGATTTGGTCGGCGCGCTGCAATGTCCTATTGATGCGCTTGGCAAGCTCCGGCCCGGCATTGGCGGGATAGAGCGACTGGTCGGGATACATGGCCGAAGCCGTATTGGCGTCGGCTGCCACCTGCCAACCGGAGAGATAGATAGCTTTCAATCCGGCGCGCACCATCTGCATAGCCTGATTGCCTGAAAGCGCACCGAGTGCATTGACGAAGTCTTCCTCCTGGATGAGCTTCCAGAGGCGGTTCGCGCCCATCTCAGCCAATGAATACTTGATCTGGACCGAGCCGCGCAGACGCTTCACTTCCTCCGGGCCATAGGGGCGTTCGATCCCTTGGTAACGGCCTTCAGGGGCGGACGGAACAAGATTGTAAAAATCAGTCATATTTCTCTCCAGTCGCTGGTCAAAATATGCGAGCATGGCGAAGAAGCCATGCCAAACATGTGACAGATTTTACATTGCGCTGCGCAAACTTGGAGGGAAATCCAGAAAAACTGGCAGAAATTCGGGTCAGCTTGTATTGATTTCGACAGGTTCGAATTGTAAATTTGTAAAAATCGTAACGACCTTTCGATGTGTAAAACCGTGTAAAGGACGCCAGATGGCCGAGCAGAAGATTTTCGCCGGGCCGCGCATCAGGCGCATCCGCAATGCGAAGGGGCTGACCCAGACGGCGATGGCGGAAGGGCTCGGCATATCCCCTTCCTATCTTAATCTCATCGAGCGAAATCAGCGCCCTCTTACGGTGCAGCTCATCCTCAAGCTGGCTTCCGTCTACAAGGTCGAGCCGGAGGAACTGCAAGGCGAGGCAGGCGCATCGCTGTCAGCCTTGCGCGAGGTCTTCTCCGATCCTCTGCTTACAGGCGAGCTTCCGGGCGAGCAGGAACTGGTTGAAGTTGCGGAGGCCGCGCCCAACGCTGCTTCCGCACTGATCAAGCTCTACCGCGCCTATCGTGAGCAGGCCGAGCGCCTGACCGATCTTTCGCAACTGCTGGCGCGCGAAGGGCGAGCGACCACGGTCTCGGGTACTCGCTTGCCGATAGACGAGATCCGGGAGATTTTCGAGCGGCGCCCCAACCACTTTCCGTCCATCGAGGAGGAGGCCGAGGCGTTTTCTGCGCTTCTGGCACCGGGCGACGACCTTGCTGGCGCCCTCAAGGGCTGGCTGAAACGGGAACACGGCATTGTCGTCAGGGTACTGCCGGTTGCGACAATGCCGAACTGGCGTCGCCGCTACGACCGCCATTCGCAGCGGCTTTTCATTTCCGAGCGTCTTTCGCCTTTCGACCAGTTGCGCGAGATCGCCATGGAGGCATGCCTGATGCGCATGCAGGTTGCAATTGCTGCCGAAATCCAGGCGCTGAAGCTTTCTTCGGACGAGGCCCGGCGTCTCGCGCGTTTCGAGCTTGCCCGCTATGCTGCCCATGCCTTGATGATGCCCTACCAGACTTTCCTGACAGCGGCACTGCGGGCCCGCTACGATGTGGATGTTCTACGCTCGCGCTTCAACGTGTCGTTCGAGCAGGCGGCGAACCGTCTGACAACCCTGGGGAGGCAGAACGCTGCGGGCATCCCGTTCTTCATGCTCGAGACCGACAATGCGGGCAACAGGTTCCGCAGGGCCGGCGCGCAAGGATTTCCACAGACACGTTTTGGGGGAGGATGCCCGAAATTGCCGGTCCATGCCGCTTTCGGGCAGCCGGGACAGATCCTCGTTGAGGTAGTGGAGATGCCGGATGGAGCCGAATTTCTCTGCATCGCCCGAACGCTGGAGGGACCGCAAGGGGCCTTCAATGAGCGTCCGCGGCGCACCGCGCTGCTGCTTGGCTGCGATATAAGCTTCCGGGACGAGATTGTTTATGGTGCGGCTTTGCCGGCCGGCCCGCCAGGTACGACGCCGGTTGGCCCGGCGTGCCGTGTGTGCGAACGCGCCGGCTGCCTGGCCCGTGCCGAGCCGCCGGTGACGCGGCCGCTCGGACTGGACGAAATGGTGACGGGCCTCTCGGCCTTCGATTTCCAATAAATCGAAGGCCGCTGCCGATCTCAGGCGATGTCGAGAACGATATTGCCGACTGTCCGGCCCTCCTCGACCGCTTCATGAGCGGCGGCGATATCGGCAAGCGGGAAGCGGGCGCCGATGGAATGCTTCAGGCTTCCCGCTTCGAGCATCGGAGTCAGATCCTTTATGGCCGCATCCCGTTCGGCCCACGTGAGCTCGTATACGACGAAGACCTGGAGCGTCAGGCTGTTCCAGAGCATGGCCGGGAAGGAGATATTGATGTCGCCGGCAAAATTCGATCCGTAGCAGGCCATCTTACCGTGCGACGTCAACACGCCTTCCGGCAGCAGGGAGGCCGTGGAGGAGAGGTCCATGTCGATAATGCCGTCCACGCCCTTGCCATTGGTGAGGTCGCGAATGGTTCGGGCGACATCCTTGGCCTTGTAGTTGATGACGAAATCGGCCCCGGCCTGTCGGGCATGTTCTGCGCGTTTGCCGGATGCGGTCGCCATGATGCGCGCGCCGCGCGCCTTGGCGATCTGGGTCGCATAGTGGCCGACGGCGGAGCCGCCTCCTGTGATCAGCAGCGTCTTGCCGCCGACATCGCCATGGAGGCGCACGGCATGCATGGCCGTAAGCGCCGGGATGCCAAGACAGGCGCCTTCGCCGAAGTTCAGTTTGTCAGGAAGGCGAATCGCCTGGCTTTCCGGCAGAGTGATGAATTCCGCCGCCGTTCCGAACGGGCGTTTCCATTGCCCGTTCCAGATCCAGACCCGTTCGCCGATGCGGCTATGGCTTACGCCGCTGCCGGTCGCTTCGATGACCCCGGCGCCGTCGCTATGCGGTATGATGCGCGGCGCGATCAGGGGCCTCCCGGCGCGGCTTTTCACGTCGGACGGATTGACGCCGGAAGCGTGCAGCCGGACCCTTACCTCGCCCTCTGCCGGTTCGAAGGCCTCCATCTCCCCGACCTTGAAGACGTCTCTTGCCGGCCCGTTTCGCTCATACCACGCGGCTTTCATGGATGCTCTCCTCCGAGAAAGGAACTGCTTATCAAAGGGCGGTGGTAACGGACAACAGGGTGTTGCCGTGTTACTGCGACGCCTTATCTGCGATCCGTAATGGAATGGAGAGCCGCATGAAAGCCATAAGCGTCAGGATCGAGGGCAGGGTGCAGGGCGTCGGCTATCGCGAATGGGCACGGCGTCAGGCCCAAAGCCTGGGTTTGGACGGCTGGATACGCAATGAGCCGGACGGATCAGTTGCCGCCATGGTGGTGGGTGAGGACGAAAATGTGGCCGAACTGGTCGAACGCTTTCGGTTGGGGCCTTCGCTTGCCTCTGTCTCTTCAGTGAAGGTCGCGGACACCACGATCCCGGCCGAAAGGAACGGCTTCCACATCGAGCGGTAAAACATGGCTGATCCAACCGGATGGCGATGCTGGATCATCCCAGAAGCTCCGGTTCGATTTAGCAGAATCGGTAGCGGCGCGAAGGCGCCTCCGGTTCGGCAGGAATGTCATGAGCGGGGCGGATACAACGGGAAAGAATGGTGCCGACGTCGTTTCCTCGGCCGAGGAGCGGACGGGCTTTCTCCTGGTCTTCCTCTCGGCGCTTTTCTGGAGCTTCGGCGGGGCGATCGGCCGTTTCCTCGAAACTGACGATAGCTGGATGGTCATATTCTGGCGCTCGCTCTGGGCGGCAGTTTTCCTCATCGGTTTCATGCTTTGGCGCGACGGCATGCGCGGCACGGTCGCGCTTTTCCGCGGCATGGGAATACCGGGCATTGCCGTCGCCACATGCTTCGCGGTCGCCTCGACCTCTTTCGTGGTCGCGCTGGGCTACACCACGGTCGCCAACATCCTTCTCATGCAGGCCGGCGTGCCGCTGCTGGCAGCCCTGATCTCGTGGGTGATTTTCCGCCAGAGGGTGAACTGGGCGACCTGGATCGCCATTGCTTGCGTGGTCCTCGGCGTCGGCATCATGGTCTCGGATTCGCTGCGCGGCGGCGTCAACATCATCGGCGACGGTCTGGCTTTGACCATTGCCATGGCCTTTGCCATCGCGACGGTCGTCACCCGGCGTTACGCGCATGTGCGCATGACGCCCGCCACCTGCCTCGGCACCTTGATCGCCTGCGCATTCGCCGCCACGCAGGCGGGAAGCTTCCAGCCCAGTGCCACGGATATGGTGTGGCTGTTCGCTTTCGGCGCCATCAATCTGGGGCTTGGAATGGCCCTCTTCGCTTCTGGCGCAAGGCTGATCGCCGCGCCGGTCGCTGCCCTTCTCGGTACCTTCGAACCCGTGCTCGGGCCGGTCTGGGTCTGGCTTATCCATGGCGAGATCCCGTCTGCCAGGACCGTCATTGGCGGCTGCGTGGTGGTGGCCGCGCTCATGGTCCATATCGCGATGGAGTTCCGCCGCCATGCACGCCCGGCGCGCCCTGGCGTGACGGGCCTGCCTTCGCCTCACTGAACCTTATTGACAAGGCCAACGGGTCCGGCGCAGGCTGATCCGCAACGGCAACGGTTCAGAAGGCGTATCTTGCGACATAAAGCGGGCGGAGTTCTCGAAGCTGGCGGCGGTTCGAAGCCACATGTCTTGGAAGAAGGTCCCGGCACAGCCGTCAGGAAACACGCTTTGGCGCCCGCAAAACCTTCCGGAGACTTCATTTCGGCCGACCACGAGGCTGAGTACCGCGCCTTCATCGCAGAGCATCCCGATCTTGAAGCGGTGGAGTTCCTGCTCGTTGATCCGAACGGTCTCATGCGCGGGAAATGGGCGCCCGGCGACAGCCTGGAAAAAGCCTTCCGGGAAGGCGTGAATTTCCCGATGTCGCTGCACGGGCTCGATGTCTGGGGCCGCGAGGTGGCCGAGACCGGCCTGCACATCGAAACGGGCGACAAGGACGGCTATTGCCGCGCCACCCGCGGATCGCTGGCGATCGTTCCCTGGGCGAAACGCAAGACGGCGCAGGTTCTGCTGCAGACATTCACGCCGGAAGGCAAGCCGTTCATGGCCTGTCCGCGCCAGGTGCTCAAGCAGAAGGTGGCGGAAGCCCATGCCAGGGGATTCTATCCGGTCACGGCCTTCGAATTGGAATTCTACCTGCTGGATCCGGATATTGACTGGGACGACGGCATGCCCGCGCCCGTAGGCGCGATGGCCGGACCGGATCGGCTGCGCATGTATGGCCTCGACGACCTGGCCGAGCATGCCGAACTGTTCGACATGATCCGCGACGCGGCCGACGCGCAGAACCTGCCGATCGACACCATCATCAAGGAAGCCGCTCCCGGTCAGTTCGAGGTCAATCTGAAGCACCGGGGCGATCCGCTTCGCGCCTGCGACGATGTCATCCTCCTGCGCCGCATCGTCATCGGCTGTGCCCGTGCGCATGGGCTTACGGCGACCTTCATGGCCAAGCCATTCATCGAATATGCAGGCAACGGCATGCACGTCCACACATCCATGCTGGACGAAAAAGGCAGGAACGTCTTCTCCGGCCCAGAAGGCCGCAGGAAGCTTGAAGCGGCTGTGGCCGGTCTGCTGGCGACCATGCCGGAGTCGCTCCTCCTCTTCATCAACACCTGGAATGGCTTTCGGCGCATAACGCCCGGTTCCTATGCGCCGACGCGAGCCGTCTGGGCCGAGAACAACCGCTCGGTAGCGATCCGCATTCCCGTTTCGACTGAGGAGAACCGCCGCGTCGAGCACCGCATCGCGGGAGCGGATGCCAATCCCTATCTTGTCATGGCGGCGATATTGCAAGGCATGATCGAAGGGATAGAAGGAGACGCCGTTCCGCCCCCGCCCGTCGAGGGCAATGCCTATGACGAGGACGGCGTCGCGCTGCCGGACGACATGGATGATGCCTTGCAGCTCATGGAAAGAAGCATCTTCGTCGATCGTGCCCTGGGCCCTTTGCTCGGCAAGGTCTATCGCGACCTCAAGCGCGCCGAGATCGTCGCATTCTGGAGCGAGATCACGCCGCTGGAGCGGACAACTTATTTATAGCCGCCGGAGTTGCAATTCGGTTCTTGTCGGGCCGCACCAACCTAAATAATGTCAGGCAAAATCCCTGCCGTGGAAAGCAACGAAAACGGGATTAGGGGTTCGTCGAACAGAGGAGAGTTCCAATGATACGCAAGGCATTTCTGCTTTCCGCGGCAAGCATGATTGCCGCATCGGTGGCGGCGGGTGCACAGGCCCAGGAACGGGTCGTGAATGTCTATAACTGGTCGGACTATATCGATGAGTCCGTCCTCGACGAGTTCACCAAGGAAACAGGCATCAAGGTCGTTTACGACGTTTTCGATTCCAACGAGATACTCGAGACAAAGCTGCTGGCCGGTGGCACCGGATACGATATCGTGGTTCCGACCGGCACTTTTCTGGCGCGCCAGATCCAGGCGGGTGTGTTCCAGAAGCTCGATAAATCCAAGCTGCCCAATATAGAGAATATGTGGGACGTGATTGCCGAGCGTCTCGCGAAATACGATCCGGGAAACGAATATTCCATCAATTACATGTGGGGCACGGTCGGCATCGGCTACAACACCAAGAAAGTTTCGGAAGCGCTCGGCATTGACGAGATCGACAGTTGGGACGTCGTGTTCAATCCGGACAATCTGGCGAAGCTGCAGAATTGCGGTGTGCACTTCCTGGATTCCCCGACCGATGTGGTGCCGTCGGTCCTGGGCTATCTCGGGCTTGACCCCGATAGCCATGATCCGGAAGTGCTCGCAAAGGCGGAAGAGGCTCTGCTAAAGGTCCGCCCTTATGTTCGGAAATTCCACTCCTCCGAATATATCAACGCGCTTGCCAACGGTGATATCTGCGTTGCCATCGGCTGGTCGGGCGATGTTTTCCAGGCGCGGGATCGGGCGGCGGAAGCCGATCGCGGAGTCGAGATCGCCTATGCCATTCCGAAGGAAGGCACTCAGATGTGGTTTGACCAGATGGCCATTCCCGCCGATGCGCCGCATGTCGAGGAAGCCCACGAATTCATCAATTTCATCATGAAACCGGAGGTGATCGCCAAAGCCTCCAACTATGTCTTCTACGCCAATGGCAACAAGGCGTCCGAGGAGTTCCTGGATCCCGAGGTCAGGGATGATCCGGCCATTTATCCCGATGAGGCGACGCTGGAGAAACTGTACACCACCACGCCTCTCGATCCGAAAACTCAGCGTGTGATGACGCGTCTGTGGACGAAGATTGTCACCGGTCAGTAGGAAACCGCCTTCGGCCCCGGCTTGTCGCCGGGGCCGTTGCTTCTTGCAAAGTCGGGGGCATGTATGAAGTCTCTAGGCAGCATCCGCAGAAGCTTCGCCCCATGGAACGATCCGGCGGCGAAACCCTATATTTCTTTCCGTGGCGTGACCAAGCGCTTTGGTGATTTCGTCGCCGTCGACGATCTTTCGCTGGATATCTATGAGAGGGAATTCTTTGCCCTGCTCGGAGCATCGGGTTGCGGCAAGACGACCCTGCTTCGCATGCTCGCCGGTTTCGAGGAACCTTCGTCGGGCCAGATCCTGCTAGATGGGCAGGACCTGTGCGGAATCCCGCCGCACAAACGTCCGGTCAACATGATGTTCCAGTCCTATGCGCTTTTTCCGCATATGACGGTGGAGGCGAATATCGCCTTCGGGCTGAAGCAGGACGGCATGCCGAAGCCCGATATCGAGAAGCGCGTCGGCGAGATGCTGCGCCTCGTCAAGCTTGAGCAGTTCGCCAAGCGCAAGCCGCACCAGCTTTCTGGCGGCCAACGGCAACGTGTGGCGCTTGCACGCTCGATCGCCAAGCGCCCGAAGGTGTTGCTGCTCGACGAACCTTTGGGCGCGCTCGACAAGAAGCTGCGCGAGGAAACGCAATTCGAATTGACCGATCTCCAATATGAATTGGGGATGACCTTCGTCATCGTCACGCATGACCAGGAGGAGGCGATGACAATGGCGGACCGCATCGCCATTATGGACAAGGGAAAGGTCCTTCAGGTCGCAACGCCTGCGGAAATCTACGAGGCGCCGAATTCGCGCTACGTGGCGGATTTCGTTGGCAGCGTGAACATGTTCGAAGGCAAGGTAGCGGAGAGAAGTGCGGGATCGATGCGGATCGCCGATGCTGGCGGCGCCCTCACCATCAAGGCGGACAATACGGCGGATGTGGCGAACGGTGACACCGTCTGGTTCGCGATCAGACCGGAAAAGCTCCGCGTTTCCTCCAAACGGCCCGCAGATGTGCCGAACGCCGTGGAGGGAGAGATCTGGGATATCGGTTATGTCGGTGACATGACGATCTATCATGTCAAGCTGGATGACGGCCGTATCGTCAAGGCAAGCACTGTCAACAGCCAACGGGTCGTCGAGGATCCGCTGACCTGGCACGACCGGGCGTGGATTTCCTTCGCGGCCGATGCCGGCGTTGTTCTGATAAGGTAGGTTGCGGCGATGGGACGTTTGGCAACGGCAATCGGCAGCAGGCTCGTGATTGCCGTTCCATATCTCTGGCTGCTGATCTTCTTCCTCGTCCCCTTCATCATCGTATTCAAGATTTCCCTTTCGACCACGGCGATAGCCATGCCGCCCTACACGCCGACCTTCGGCCTGGAAGGGGGAATCTCCGGACTTGTCGAAGGGCTCAAGGAACTGAGCGCAGACAACTACACCTGGCTGCTCGACGACCCGCTCTATATCAACGCCTATATATCCAGCCTCGTGATAGCGGCCGTATCCACGCTGATCACGCTTCTGGTCGGCTATCCGATTGCCTACGGCATGGCGAGGGCACCGACGGCCTTGCGGCCCGTGCTTGTGATGCTGGTCATTCTTCCCTTCTGGACCAGCTTCCTGATCCGCGTCTATGCCTGGATCGGCATACTGAAGCCCGAGGGACTGTTGAACCAGTTCCTGCTTTTCACCGGCATCATCGACAGTCCGCTGGTGATCCTGAACACCACGACGGCGATCTATATCGGCATTGTCTATTCCTATCTGCCTTTCATGGTGCTGCCGCTCTATGCGACGCTGGAGAAGATGGACTACTCGCTTATCGAAGCGGCGCAGGATCTCGGCTGTCCCCCGCTCACGGCCTTCTGGAAGATAACCTTTCCCCTGTCTCTGCCCGGCATCACGGCAGGCTGCATGCTGGTCTTCATCCCGGCGGTTGGAGAATTCGTCATCCCCGACCTGCTCGGCGGATCGCAGACGCTGATGATCGGCAAGACGCTGTGGAACGAGTTCTTTTCCAACCGCGACTGGCCGGTATCCTCGGCAGTCGCCATCATCCTGCTGTTGATCCTGGTCGTGCCGATCATGTTCTTCCAGCGGGCCCAGGCCAATGCCCGTGAGAAAGGGCTGTAACGATGCAGGGAAGCTGGAGCCGCTTCAATATCGTCTCGCTGATTCTCGGCTTCGCATTCCTCTACCTGCCGATCGTTCTGCTCGTCATCTTCTCCTTCAATGAATCCCGGCTGGTCACCGTATGGGCTGGTTTTTCGACACGCTGGTACGTTTCGTTGTTTTCCAACCAGGGATTGCTCGACGCCGCATGGGTGACGGCGCGCGTGGCTTTTATCTCCGCCACCGTGGCAACGGTTCTCGGCACCATGGCCGCGCTGGCATTGACCCGATACACGCGCTTTCGCGGGCGCTTGCTCTTTTCTGGCATGGTCTTTGCGCCGCTCGTCATGCCCGAGGTGATCACCGGCTTGTCGCTTCTGCTTCTGTTCGTCGCGGTCAATTTCGACCGTGGCTTTGCGACGGTCACGATCGCCCACATTACCTTTTCCATGTGTTTTGTCGCCGTGGTCGTGCAGTCGCGGCTCCTGACCTTCGATCGTTCACTAGAGGAGGCGGCGCTGGACCTTGGCGCCACGCCGGTCAAGGCCTTCTTCCAGGTCACCCTTCCCATCATCCTCCCGGCTGTGGTCGCCGGCTGGATGCTCGCTTTCACATTGTCGCTGGACGATCTGGTGATTGCGAGCTTCACTTCCGGTCCAGGCGCAACAACTCTGCCCATGAAGATCTACAGCCAGGTCCGGCTCGGCGTGACGCCGGAAATCAACGCCGTCTGCACGATCCTCATAGCCATCGTCACCATAGGCGTGATTACGGCAGCGATCGTCAACAAGAGGCGCGAAGTCCAGCGCCTGCGCGACGAACAGGCGGCGCGGCGGCTTTAATCAGCGCGGCGGCAGTCCGGGTAGAACCGGTGAGACGAACGGATCGCTCCATGAGCCGCCGACGAAGAATACGGCGCGCGCATCGTCCCCTGATTCCGTTGGAGCAGCGGGTGCTATGGTGCCGGAAAGCGCTATGCCGCGGCCGGCGAATGGGATGAGACCGCCAAGCGATATCACGCTTTTGCCGGAGCGGGCCTCGGCCTTGTCGATCCTTGCCACGCCCTTGGAAATCGTCGCCTTGATCTCGGCTCCTTCAATTGCGAGCGATCCGCCGGACACTTCTGACAGCGGAAAAAAGCCCCCCTTGGCATTGCGCGACAAAAAGGCTGCAAGCTCTATGCCTGGTATGGTGCCCTTCCCGAAGGTGCCGGAAACCGAGCCATCAGCGCTTTCGAGCACGCTGTTCCATTCCCGGCCTGTGCCCTTGAGGATGATGGAAAGCGTACCACTGCCTTGCGGGATGAACTCCTTTGCACCGAGCATGGCGGCGAGCTCGCTGCCTTTTATATCTTCGGCGCTCATCCGCAATTCGACCAGATTGTCACCGATCTGCCGGTCGACCCGCATACCGAACTGAATGTTGCCCCCAAAGGCCCGGGCATCCGAGATATCGAAAGCAGCCAATCCGTCCTTCACCCGGGCGGTGGCGGCAATGTCGGAAAGCTTGATCGAGCCGGCCGTCGCCGCTGCCGCCGATAGCCGCAAATCGAGATTGAATCCATTGGCTTCGGAAGTACTGATCGAGGTTTCCGCGGACTTTGGATCGGGCGGGAGCGGCGTGAAGGCGGCAAGGAAGGAGGGAAGATCCAGGCTCTTGAAGGCCAGCGTGCCCGTCACCTTCGGCGGCACCGGCGAAAATGCCATATCCAGGACCCCTGTACCGGAATTACCATCGAGGGCGAGCTGCGCATTCTCGAATTTGCCGCGTTTTCCGTTGCCGGTGAATTTCGCGGCCAAGGCAAAGGAGCCAACTGCATTGCTGGGATTGGCATCGAAGCCTGTCCATTCGAGAAGACGTCTCAACGAGGGCGACGAGAGCTTCAATTGACCGTCCGCAAACGGATCGGCCGAGACATTCGCAAGACCTTCGAAGGAAGCCGTCATTGGAGCCGCGCTCAGCGTCATTTTGATCGGCGTGTTGCCGCCGGCGAACAGAAGCAGAGGCTGTTCGGCACTTGCTTCGATGGTGACCCCTTCGCCATGCCATATCCCGGATGCGGAGAGCGTTGCGGGGCGGTTGAGCGCCGACCAGTTCAGCTTTGCGGAAAGGCCCGACACGATTTCACCCTTCTGGGCCGACCTGATTTTTCCGCCCTCGATTTCCACTGTGCCGAACGGATCGACGGGCAGGGATGATGTGTCCGGGCTCGAGGAATTGGCCGCGAGCAAGGAACGGGCGACATCCACCGATTGGGCGAGCTTGCCGCTTCGTGGAGTGGGCGGCAGAAGCAGCAGCCCACGGGTATTGGCGACAAGTATCGTCGGCCGCACGAAATAAATTCGTGTGAAGATGATTTCACCCCTCAGCGCGGCGAGGGCGGAAAGGTCTACATCCACGCGCTCGGCTTCGATGACGGGTGACCCGTTCGGCGCCCTCCGGTCGACGAAATCCACGTCGTGAAGCACAGCGCGAAAGGAC
>Ga0164243_10001687_pt1 | contig 37155 bp, 20 predicted proteins | sample OricompcompostOP_FD_108781 | JGI IMG/M metagenome (GOLD analysis project Ga0164243, IMG submission 108781) | Organic Plus compost microbial communities from Emeryville, California, USA - Original compost - Organic plus compost (OP) | ecosystem: Engineered > Solid waste > Mixed feedstock >...
ATAATCTCCGGAAGTAGTCAGAATATTATCACCAAACACATAGCTATCACCGGAACAAATACCGGCAGTAACAGAATCAGTAATATAGGGATGGACTGTGAGTGTCAGCGTAACAATACTATCACAGCCTGAAATGCCGAAAGTATCTACATAAATTCCCGGCACAGTCAGTATGTTATCACCCAAAGCATAACTTTCGCCCGCACAGATGATGGTGCTAACGGAGTCTGTAATATATGGATGAACGGTAAGGGAAAGAGTAACAATACTGTCGCAGCCCGAAGTGCTGAAAGTGTCAACATAAGTTCCCGGCACAGTCAGTATGTTTCCACCAAACACATAGCTTTCGCCTGCGCAGATGATGGTGCTAACGGAGTCTGTAATATATGGATGGACGGTAAGGGAAAGGGTAACAATACTGTCGCAGCCCGAAGTGCTGAAAGTGTCAACATAAGTTCCCGGCACAGTCAGTATGTTTCCACCAAATACATAGCTTTCCCCCGCGCAGATGGTGGTGCTAACGGAGTCTGTAATATATGGATGGACGGTAAGGGAAAGGGTAACAATACTGTCGCAGCCCGAAGTGCTGAAAGTGTCAACATAAATTCCTGACACGGTAAATACATTATCTCCGAGAGCATAATTGCCGTCCGGACAAATATCTGCACTGATACTATTCAAAATATAAGGACTAACCGTCAGAACTAAGGTAGCAGTATCCCGGCAACCGTTAGTATCAGTACCTGTAAGTGTGTAAAAGGTCGTTGATAAAGGCGCAGCAGTAACAGAAGATCCGGTCGAAGAACTTAAATCTTCTGAGGGAAACCAGCTGTAAGAAGAAGCGCCTGCCGCCCTGAGTATTGTAGAGTCACCAGTACAGATCGAATCATCATCTGCCGATACGCTGATTAACGGAAGGGGATTAACCGAGACCAAAACAACAGCCGTATCCCGGCAACCATTGATATCTGTACCGGTTACGGTATAGCTCGTCGTCATTAACGGAGTTGCGGTAACAACTGAATCTTCAGATGCGCTTAAACTTTCTGAAGGAATCCAGCTGTAGTCAGCTCCCCCTTCGGCGCGAAGCGTTGCCGGAAGCCCGCTACATACAGTGTCCGGAAGGGCTGAAGCTGTTACAGAAGGGGGAGTAAACAACCCCACCCTGATAACCGTATCGTCCCTACAACCATTCGCAGCGATACCGGTTACTGTATATTCCGTTTCCGATACAGGAAAAGCATTTACAGAGCTTCCTGTTGTATCGCTTAAACCTGCCGCAGGTTCCCAGATATAGGAGGCCGCTCCGGAAGCAGTCAGAATAGATGTATCGCCCGGGCAGATAACCGCAGGTGCGGCAGAAGCAGTGATTACGGGCAAAGGCTTCACGGTTACTACAATGTCAGTGCTGGTTGTTCCGCATCCGGTCGTCCCCGTTCCGTATGGCGGAGCGATCAATAAGGTGCCCTGGACTCTGTATGTGGTGGTGGCTGCAGGGTTCCTGGTCCAACAGGCAGAAGCAGATGTATCGCCCGCAATAAAAGGAACCCTGTACCAGGAATAGGAAACATCCGGATCCCCGGTACTTGAAGCGCATAGGGTAATACTGTCGCCATAACAGATGGAACGACCAGAGACATCCGGAAGAACTGTAACAGACGGGCTGCTATATCTTTTCAGATGTATAATCAGTACAGAGTCACAGTAATTACTGCTGGTGAATGTCCGGTATATAACAACGGAGTCAAAGCCGGCAGGAACAGTAACGGAATAGGTTGCGGGTGGATTGGAAGTTCCGGGCGGGCGTGTAGAATCTGAAGGTGCGACAAAGCTCCAGCTACCGGTTCCGCAGACGAACCCATATAAATGGGTCCTTGCTACAGTATCGGCTGTGATAGTAATTGGAGGAGAAGCCGGCAGCAGCTTATGGCAACCAAGTATTGCGCTGTCCAGCGTAAAGGTTACAGGCGTATTGCTATAGCTGGCATTATAGATAACCGTACCGCTGCCAGAGGTGTCAAGCCCCAGGGTTAAAGAGGTATCGCCAGCACGGTAATAAGCTGTACCGCCGGCAGGACCGGAGAAATTTATGATCACCGGCACGGCCATACTGTCATAGCATATGTGGGTACTGTCAGTTGTGATGATTGTGGCTGGTGATAAGCTCGTCGTTATTGTTGCCGTAAAACCGGTATTGTTACAGATCCTGAAAGTTGACAAGTTTGAGCCCAGGTCATTCTGTACCACGAGCCGGAAAACAGCGCTGTCTGATGGACCGATTATTACGGAAGGATCCATTGACCTGGAATATGGGAATCCCCCGGATGCTGTGCTTCCAACCTTAAAGCTGTCAAGCCTGGAATAGGTAAACCCTTCAGAGGCCAGGCCATAATCCACCACTACAAACGGGGAGTCTGCGGCGAAACTCTTTGCTGCCCTGAAAACGAAGCTGGATATTTCCAGGGAAGTAAAGGCGTCTGTTTTAATACAGAAATATACATAATCCCCGCTATCTACAGCCTGAAGGTAGCCTTCAGAATCAAATCCCCTGGAGACAAACTGTATGGGAGTACTACCCGTAGGCGTTGTGATCCCCGGCCCGCGGCTCCAGCTGGAGACAGCGATCCCACAGTGAGCTGGTAAGACCGTAAAGACATCGGAAGCGCCATCATAACCATTCCAGTTTAAGATAACCTGCGCCGAAACCCTATGAACAGGGAATACGAATAATAACAGTAGGCAGAACCTGCGTAGTATAAAAAATCCCATTGAATTCCAGTTTATATACAAAAACAATTAACGCATATAATATACATACCAGACAAGAATCATTCTGAGGGACATGAAACCGGCGGGTTCGTCTCGGGTATCTTTTCAAGCCCTTATGGAAGTATTTAACTGTCATAACATGTCTGAAAATGGTATACAGGAAGATTATGGTGTGTTTTTAAATATCGCCAATCGACAATTACATATCCATATTGCACATTGATATCTGCAATTTTAAAGATTATTTTATTACTAAAAAAGAATTATTAAAAAATAATTATCATTAAAAAAGCATAAATTAGCCTGCTGTATGCAGCGCAATATTAAATCTCTGTGAAAATGGAAAATTTAACAAAGATCATTCAACAGTCTTTTTCACAAATAAAAAGGAGCCTATGAAGCATATCTGATTTAAAACCGGCTACCCACTACTTGAAAAGATATAGAGGAGATTGCTAAAAATCCTAAAAAGAGTAAGCGGTTAAAATCAAATTTTATTTATGAATCTAATATGTACGCTAAAAAATTCCGGGAAAAGGGAACGCTGCAGCGCAGCCGTAAAAAGCGGGCTTCGGCGGTTCCGCAAACACTACGCCATACTGATGATGGCCATGGCCTTTCTTCTACAGGCGGCGCACGCGCAATTTCCCGCGCCATATTGTCCCGAGGCATTCTCCAATGGCAGGGAACCTATTACCTCTGTTCAGTTCGCGGGTATCAATAACAGTTCTCCCGCTACGACAAGCGGTGCCGTATCGCATGAAGATTTTACAGGCATCAACGGAACGGTTACTACAGGCGATACTTTTACCATCACGCTGAAAGGCAATACAGCAGGATCGTTTACCAACCGTCTTTTTGTTTTTATCGACTGGAACCAGGACAATGATTTTCTTGATGAGCATGAAGTGTATAATATAGGAACCATAACAGGATCAACAGGAACGGACGCTATATCGGTAACAGGCAATATAGCTGTTCCGGCAACGGCGCTGACCGGCACAACACGGATGCGTGTATGGAAACGCTTCAGTGTTTCTACCGCTACGGTCTGTAATACAAGTGGTTATGGCCAGGCAGAGGATTATACCTTATCTGTTATGAATAGTTCCTGCAAAATGCCCAGGTCGTTCGCGATAGCTCCTTCTTATAATTCGGCAGTTATGAGCTGGACAGTACCGCTGAGCGGGTCACCTGACTCGGGCTATGAATGGGAAGTAAGAACATCCGGCGCGGCAGGCAGCGGTATAACCGGCCTTGCAGGTAGCGGCAGTACCGATTTACTAAGCGATACTATACCAGGACTGACACCTTCAACTACCTATACAGCCTATATACGGGCTAATTGCGGAACAGACCAAAGCTTATGGACTTCCATAAGCTTTACAACATCTGCAGCTCCTACAGATCTCCAGGCCCTACAGCTCCAGGCACCTGCCAACAGCAGCTTTGGCTGCTATTCCTCCGCGGTTCCGGTCATCATCCGTATCCGTAACGCCGGCACAGCAGCCCTGGATCTCGGTGCTGTAAATGCTATAGTCAGCGGAGCGATCATATCACCTGCAGCAGAGGAGACCGGCTTCATGATAGATACGCTTACAGGAAGCTTAGCCGCCGGTGCGACCCGGGACGTCCTGGTATATACCGGATATGATATGTCTTTGGAAGGCGATTATATTTTTGAGGCCAATGCAAGCATTGACGGAGATATGAATATGGCGAATGATGATATGCCGGCCACGGCAAGAACTTCCGCTACGCCCTCCGGTCTGCCCCAGCTTGTAAATTTTTACGGTTATTCGGGAACCAGTACTTCTTTGGATGCCACATTCCCCGGCTGGCATGAAGCGACCGGCATTTACCCCGCTGCTCCTGTCATAGGCGGAGAGAGCAGCTTCACTGCGCTTACTGCAGCACAGAGAGGCGCATTTGAGCATGGTTGCAGAATGCCCTTTACCGGGACAAACAGCGGATGGATCGTTTCACCGAAAATAAACATACCGTCTGCAGGTTATAAATTCGATTTCAAGGCAATCGTAACAAACGCCGGAACAGCTGCCGCCGCTACTTTTACTACTGGTGGTAACGATACCGCCCGGATACTGGTAAGCAATGACTGTGGCAATACCTGGACCACGCTGATGGTCTTTAATAATGCTGAGCCTAACGGTTTGACCTCATCCGCGACCGGCCTGACAGCTTTCTCCCTGGACCTGGATACATATACAGGGCAGAATATCATGATCGCAGTCTATGCCAAAAGGTCAACCTCCTTCAGTACGTCCACAGCTGATTTTATCCTGGCTGATGCGGAAATTACCAATTGCTCCGCTCCCACTAATCTGTCCGTTACCGCTATAGGCACAACAACCACTACGGGTACCTGGACTGAGCCATCACCGGTAGCTGCGAACGGTTATGAATGGAAAGTAATCAGGGCAGGCCAGGATATTAATACGGCAACAGCTATTGCGTCCGGTTCAATCAGCGCCGGGAATACCGCCAGCATCAGCGGACTTCCTCCTTATACCAACAATTATGATTTTTATGTACGTAGTAATTGCAGCGATATGGATCACAGCGGCTGGGCAGGACCGGAGAATTTCCAGACCATCTGCTCCGAACCGACCATGAGACCAACCGATCTGCTATTGAACGCCACTGCCTCTTCTGTCCAGGGCATATTCACGAAGGTAGCCGGTGGAGAGGCCAATGGGTATATGGTTATACGTACCGGCACCGGCTTGTCAGCGCCGGCAGCTCCTGCAGATGGCACCAGCTACACGGCAGGCGCTGTATATGGCGCAGGCTCTACATGCGTCTATTTCGGGTCAGATTCTGCTTTCAACAGCCCAGGGCTTATTTCAAATACCGGTTATAAATTCTGGGTAATACCCTACAATACGACCCCATGTACCGGCGGACCTAATTACCTAACCACAACTCCGTTGAATAATACGATCAATACCTGCCCTGGCATACCTTCAGCAGAAATCGCATTGAACGCTGCAACCGGCAGCTTCGACGTTTATTGGGAGCCGCCGGCAAGCAGTGGCGCTGCAGCGGACATTTCTTATGATCTGCAGATAGCTAAAAACGCATTGTTTACATTGGATACGGTAACCTTTCCCGGTGTTACGGCAACATACAATGTTACTGGTCTTGCCGCCTTCACCAAATACTGGTTTCGCATCAGGGGAAATAACGGCTGTTATGGCGCCTGGACATCCAATGCAGCAGACACTATCCGCACCTTACCTTTTGCTTGCACAACTCCTGAATCACAGCCATCGGCATTAATATTAAACAGCAACGCTGCCGGTACCGCCATAAACGGAAGCTTCTCTGCCGTCGAACCTGCATCAAGCAACTATCTTATAGTAAGAACTACCGGAGATGTGATTCCGGCCGCCCCTGCTGATGGAACCATTTACCCTACAGGAAGTACGGCCTTAGGTACCAATACAAAGGTGATCGCTAATGACACGGCTACAAGTTTTAATGACAACGGCCTGACCGGTAATACAGCATATACCTATTATGTTTATTCGTTTAACCATTACGCCTGTGAGGGCGGGCCTAAGTACCTGGCGGCAGATCCGCTAAGCGGGACCGACACTACCTGTCTCTCTCCGATGAGTTCCGTAGTAGCAGACAGCATTACCAATAATTCTTTTAAGCTGAGCTGGGCCGGTGTTTCCGGTGGTGCTGCTGCACCGGTAAACTATATTATTGAAGTGGCAGAAGACACAGATTATACAGCAACCGTCGCCGGTTCGCCTTTTACAGTCACTGACCCGGTTGTAAATATAGCTGTTACAGGACTAAGTGCGGAAACACCTTACTTCTACAGGATAAAAGCTACAAACGGCAGTTGTGAAAACAGCTGGGCAGCAGGAAATATTATGACGTTATGTACACCGGGCGAGATAACAGGTACCCTGGCGGGTACACGTTGTGGCGAGGGCCCTGTAGACCTGGCTGCGAGCACTGCAGGAGCAGGTGTCCTTTACTGGTACACATCGGCGATCGGCGGCTCTCCGTTGGGAACAGGCAGTAGCTTTACGACACCTGTCATTACCGCTACGACAGATTTTTATGTAAGTTCGGAACTGATTAATGAGGGGGAAGTCATTGTCGGATCCGTGGGAACAACCAGCTCTTCGGCCCCACAGAGCCCCGCCAATGGTGGATGGGGCGGCATGAAAGGCCAGTACCTGTTCAGGGCGCAGGAGCTGATAAATGCCGGTCTCAGGGCCGGGAATATACACACGCTCTCCCTGGATATCGCAACCGCCGGTTCCACTCTTGCAGGTTTTGTCATACAGATGGGTAGCACAAGCGATACTGCCTGGAGCAGCACACCGAATATTGCAGGAGGCCTGACGACGGTTTTCCCCGCTGATTCATTTGCGCCGGTAGCCGGCCTGAACACCTTTACCTTTGCTACTCCGTTTGACTGGGACGGTGAATCCAATATTATTGTTTCTACCAGCTGGAGCAATAACAACACTTCAAATAGCTCCTCATCAGTAAAAACCAGCACTACCACTTACCTATCTTCCCAGAGCTACAGGAAGGATAGCGAAACCGCTGTCAATATGCTGGCATTTACCGGATCATCTGCAGGTACAGGAATACTGTCCACCGCCTACAGCAGGCCCAGGATGCACTTTACCGGCCAGAAAGCCTGCTCCTCGGAAAGGCTGCCCGTAACGGCCACAGTAACCCCGGCTCCGCCCATTATGGTAAGCGCCGATACAATCATCTGTGAAGGCGGCTCTGCGCTGCTGGCAGCCGGAAGCACAAATCCGGGCTATACCTATACCTGGTCACCGGCGGCCACTTTGAGTTCCTCTGCAGGAAGTACGGTAACAGCTACGCCCGGAAGCACTACGACGTATACAGTAACCGCTACGGATACTTCAGCGTGCTCCATATCAGGTACGGTGACAGTAACAATTGAAGCTATACCACCTGCGCCGGTGATCCTGCAGTCCGATTCTATAATATGCCTTGGTGAGGCGGTAACACTTAGTACCGATATGAACCGGATGGCAGAAGATATGGAAACCTTCCCTTCTGAAAATTTCAGCATTACCGGCACAGGGTTATCCGCAGCGGCGAATACAACGTACTACAAAGAAGGCGCCTCTTCTGTAAGGTTATCTTATACATCCGGAAGCGAAGGCGCATATGCCATGACGACAGACATAAACCTCAATTCGCTCCCTGACCCGAGGTTATCCTTCTGGCACATAGGCGGGATCGAGGGAGACGCCATAGGCTCAAACTGGGATATCGGAAAGCTGGATTATTCCATAGATGGCGGTGTAACCTGGACCATATTCCCGGCAGAAGCATATGAAGGAACAGGGTCGCTTGCGCTAACCACCGGCGCTGACGCAGGTGGCATCATGTTCAACCAGGCATCTTATGCTGACTGGGACACACAGTTCACAGGTGCGGCAAGCACCCCAGGCACAGGGCCGGCAACTGCTTTGTGGAAAGAGGAGATCATTGACCTGTCATCTTTTGTATCAGACTCTTTCAGGATACGGTTCCGGCTTAAATCTGATGGCTCCGTTAACTATTACGGATGGCTTATAGACAACGTGAAGATAGGCGGACAGGGGATGGTTTCCTGGAGCGCAAGTCCTGCGGCAGATGCGGGCCTGTCACCAGATGCCGCCATACCTTCGGAAAGCAACAGGAATATTGTGGTTACACCCGTGTCAAACGGGCTATATGACTATGCGGCTACAATTACGACTCCTGCCGGCTGCACTTCTGCTCCGGCTGTATCCGCCATCATTGTCAATACGACCATAGCAACCCTGGGCAGTATCAGTAACCCCGAAACCTGCGGAGGCAATGAGGGCAGCATCAGTATCAGCGGCCTGACTGCCGGCGGAACATATACCGCAGCCTACACCGCAGACGGATCTCCCGTGGCCGGCATTCCCCTGGTATTAACCGGGACAAGCGCTACGATCAGCGGGCTTGCTGCAGGCTATTACGAGGACATCATCATTACAGAAACAGGTATGTGCCCGGGTACAGCCCTGGGCCCGGTTACACTAAGTGATCCCGAAAGCCCGGTCATCAGCTCATCCAGCCAGGCGCCTGCCGCATGCGGTATTGACAACGGAAAAATCATTATTTCCGGGTCCGGTATCCCGGCCTTTTCCACCTACATTGTGCAATATCAGAAAGACGGCGCAGCAGCTTATACCTATGATACCGTATTTACTGGTACCGCCGGGCAGCTGGAAATTACAAACCTTGCAGGAGGCTCCTATGACAGTATCAGCATCCGGAATATCGTCTCTATGTGTACTTCCGGTATCTACGGCCCCGTAACCATTACTTCAGATGGTATAGACAGTACCATTGCCCCTGCGACATCAACCATGAACTATGATCAGGGAGCGGGAACCAGGGTTAGCTATACGGATGGCTCCTGTCGCCTGATATCAACCGTTGAAGCTATTAACGGTGCATTGGGTACTGTAGCTGCCACCGTAATTGTAGGTCCGCCGGATACAATAGCTGGCGCAGAGCCCGTTCTTGGACGCTTGTTCAGCTTCACCGCCACGAACAATATAGGTGCAAGGGTGACCATATACCTGGACCAGGCAGATATAGACGCCTATAACGCCTTGCCACAAATCGGGACCCCGGAATATCCTTCGATCGGAAGCAGCCTCGAGCACCTGCAATTCACCGTGTTTCACAGCCTGCCTGGTTCCGGAGACGGGCCATTCGGATATGATAATGATCCGACTAAAAAGGAGGTAATCCCACTTTCGGAAATGTCTATTACAGCCCCTGCCACGGAAACCGGTTACTGGGCCGTTACTTTTGACCTGGACAGTTTTTCCCTTGTCATCCCGCATACCAATGCAGCGGGAACGGCACTGCCCATCCGGCTCGGCGAAATAAGCGCGGTCAATACAGGCGCCACCAACAGAGTTGACTGGAATACCCTGGATGAAAGCGATGGCGATGTATTCGACATTGAGCGGAGTACGGATGGCAGGCATTTTACCAGGCTTGGTACAATAAACGCAAAAGGCTCCGCTTCCCGGTACAGCTTTATTGATACGGAACCATTTGAAGGCATCAACTATTATCGTCTGAAAATAGTGAATGCGGACGGCGCCCCGGCATACAGCAGGATCGTAAATGCTATCGTAAAAGTATCAGGCTTTTATGTCAACGCTTACCCCAACCCGGTCAGCAGCGACCTCTTTGTAGAGGTAAAAGGCGGCATGACCGGCAAAGGAATCATATGGCTTTCCGACATAACCGGCCGTACCATAGGCATTCACCCTGTTGATGCAAGCGGATCTGTTACTATCAGTATGGCCCATCTCGCACAGGGCATATACCTTGTAAAGTACCAGGATGATCTGAATAGCCAGACCATCAGGATAGATAAAAAATAAAGATGGTTTCCTTTCCTAACCGTCCGGGGCTACAAGAAAGTGGCCCCGGACTTTTTTGTGTCAAAGGATCCCGTTAAATCATGGTCACCGTGTCAGCATATAGGTGGCTACCTGCTTTATATTCATATCGCCGCTCTTCTGCGCGTCGATACGGTAATAGGGCCTGAAGGCGCCGCTGCCGCTGTCAAAGCCTACCAGGCAGGCATAGGCGCCGGTATCGGCCTTTACCACAGGTTTTAATACCCTGTCGTCGCTCCAGGCGGGCAGCTCGTAAGGTATCTCGTGTATATTGCCGCCGAACTCGGCCTTGATCATATAATGCCCCCGGAGGCTGCTGTCGGTAGCCAGCACGGAAACCCGGAAATAGGCATTGTACAGGCGGGTACCGGTTACCGGCTTTTCATATTTATCTACCACGGTACCGGCTAAGGGCGGTTTCCAGCTGAGCCTGGGCTCTGCAGGCGCTTCCGCGGGCGCCGCGGGAGCACCGGTTTCCTGCCGCTGCCCGCAGGCTGCTATGAAAAGGATACCGGAAAGAATAATTATTTTTTGCAACATTTCGCTGATGGCTTATTATTGTGCAAAAATATATTTCCTGCGGAAACCACCACCAGGGAATAACCGGTGAATAAATATACGGCCATGACCATTCCTCCATACCTGAAACCCGGCGATACCATAGCCATAACCTGCCCTTCAGGCTATGTTCCGGCTGAACGGATCATTTTCGCCCAGCAAACGCTGGAGCAATGGGGCTACCGGGTGGTATTGGGCAAGACCATAGGTACGGAATATTTCTATTTTTCCGACAAGGACGACCAGCGCCTGCTGGACCTGCAGACCTTTCTTGATGACAAATCGGTTAAGGCCATACTGATGGGCCGCGGGGGCTATGGCCTGAGCAGGATCATCGACGATATTGACTTTTCAGCCTTTGCCAGGCACCCGAAATGGATCTGCGGCTTCAGCGATATTACCGTGCTGCACAACCATATCCATGCCAATACGGGTATAGCCACCCTGCACAGCCCTATGTGCGGAGCTTTTAAAGAAGACAACCTGGATGAGCCTTTTCTCCGCTCGCTGAAGCTGGCTCTGGAGGGTGGCAGCCCCATAGACTATCCCATACCTTACAGCGCCTTCAACAGGCCGGGAATGGCGGAGGGAATTTTAACCGGGGGCAACCTGGCCATGCTGGCGCACCTTACGGGGTCTGCATCGCAGGCCGATACCCGGGGTAAAATACTGTTCATAGAAGATATAGGAGAGTATCTTTACAATATAGACCGGATGCTGCTCAACCTTAAAAGGGCGGGACTTTTTGACCATATTGCGGGGCTTGTCTGCGGCGGCTTTACCGACCTGCAGGATACCGAGCGGCCTTTCGGGCAATCCATTTATGAGATCATTTACGACAAGGTGAAGGAATACAGCTATCCTGTATGCTTTGATTTCCCTGCAGGCCACCAGGATATTAATTTTACCTTACGCCTGGGCCAGGGACATTTCCTGGATACAAGAGCAGAGTTCCCGTCGCTTACATTGCGCGGAAAACTGTAATTTAGCTTATCAATTTTATTTATTTTTTCATTTTGATTTAATGCTATACAAAGTATTGTAGGTACAATAATTAATGTATTTTCGCACTACGATTTTTTAAAAACAACAACTCAAAACACATTTCTTTATGAAAAAAATCACCTTAAGCATGGCAGCGGCGGCGCTTCTATTTGCGGCGTCCTGCAACTCCAACTCGGGCGACCAGGCCGAAACAGGTGCAGCGCAGGAAGCGGCAGCACAAACAGGTAAAGAATACAATGCGGATATTGCCGGCAGCTCCATCGGCTGGCGCGCAACACACAAAGGCGGAATGGCTCCCCGCTTCGGAACGCTGAGCCTTGCCAGCGGTACCATTTCTGCCGAGAACGGTAAGCTGACCGGCGGCTCTTTCATAGTAGACATGAATACCCTGAAAGTAGATTCCGCTTCCGTAACAGAAGCCGGCAAGAAAGCCTCTGACCTGGAAGCCCACCTGAAGAACCCTGATTTCTTCGAGGTTGCAAAATACGGCACCGCGAAGTTTGAAATTACCGGTGTAAAGCCGTTTGATGCCGCTACGGATAAATCAATGCTGGAAGGCGCTACAGATATCATAAGCGGTAACCTTACCTTAAAAGATAGTACAGTAAACGTTACCTTCCCTGCTAAAGTAAGCATCACGGACAGCAATGTTTCCGTTGAAGCCAAATTTGTTGTGGACAGAACATCCTGGGGACTGAACCTGGGTGCTGAAGGCGATCCGGCCAATTGGATGATCAGCAAAGATATTGAGCTGACCTTAAATGTAAAGGCGGTTCAGAAATAGCTTTTTCATAGCTGTAAGTTTTAGGAAAAAGCGCCCGCCGTTCCCGGCGGGCGCTTGCTGTTTCAGCCTGTAAACTATATTATCCAACGGCAACGGGCTCGTCTTTCCGCTCCCCTATCTGCTGCCGCCACATAGCATAATACAATCCTTTAATGCCCAGCAATTCGCTATGGCTGCCGGTTTCAACAATATTACCTTTTTCCAGCACATAGATACGGTCGGCATACATGATGGTCGACAGCCGGTGAGCGATCATAACGGTTATATGCTGCCGCCTGGAGGTTATATTACGGATGGTATTGGATATCTCTTCTTCCGTAATAGAATCCAATGCAGAAGTAGCTTCGTCAAATATCATCAGGTGTGGCTGCCGCAGCAGGGCGCGGGCTATGGACAGGCGCTGCCGCTCACCCCCGCTCAGCTTCAGCCCGCCTTCGCCGATAACGGTATCCAGCCCTTTGTCCGCACGCGCCAGGATGCTCTGTCCTGCCGCTTTTTGCAGCACATCATGTATCATTTCATCTGTAGCACGCGGGTTTACAAACAAGAGGTTTTCGCGTATTGTACCTGAGAAAAGCTGCGTATCCTGTGTTACGAAACCGATCTGGTGACGCAGCTCATCGAAGTCTATATGCCGGTCGCTGTGGTTATTATAGAAAACATTTCCCTTAATCGGATGGTACAGCCCCACCAGGAGCTTTACCAGCGTTGTCTTGCCGGAGCCCGACGGACCGACAAAGGCTACCGTTTCCCCTTTTTTCACTTTGAAGGAAATATCTTCCAGCGCGGGCTTGAGGGCCGACTGGTGCTTAAAGCTTACCTGGTCAAAGCGCAGCTCTTCTATATTATTGATGTGCTCCGGGTGCTCCGGCTTTTCCTCTACCGGTTTCTTCAGCAGCTCCTGCATATTGTTCAGCGAGGCCTGGGCTTCCCGGTAGGAGAGAATAACATTACCCAGCTCCTGCAGGGGCCCGAAAATGAAAAAGGAATAGAACTGCATGGTAAACAGCTGGCCGAGCGATATTTTATCATAAAAAAGGAAATACAGCAAAGCGAACATGATACACTGGCGCAGGAAGTTCACAAACGTTCCCTGTACAAACGATATAGAGCGGATGCTCCTGACCTTTTTCAGTTCCAGCCCGAGTATCTTGATCGTATTGGCATTAAGCCGGTTGATCTCCTGGTGCGTAAGCCCCAGGCTTTTTACCAGTTCTATATTCCTCAGGGACTCGGTAGTAGAGCCAGCCAGCGAATTGGTCTCTTTGACAATGTTTTTTTGTATGACCTTTATTTTCTTGCTCAGCACACTGGTAAGAATGCTTAGTAAAATGGCCCCGCCGAAATAAATAAGCGGCAGCATCGGGTGCAGCGTAAAGGCATATATCGTGACAAAGACAATACCGACAATGGTAACGAAAAGGATATTGACAAAGCTGGTGATGAACTTTTCACAATCTGCTCTCACCTTTTGCAGGACAGATAAGGTTTCGCCGCTTCGCTGATCTTCAAAATCCTGGTACGGAAGACGCATAGCATGCTTAAGGCCATCCGTATAGAGCCGGGCCCCGAACTTTTGTATGACCACATTGGTCGTATAGTCCTGGAAGGCCTTGGCAATACGGCTTACCATGGCCGTACCTACCAGCATCAGCAGGGCCCAGAGCACACCATTAAAAAATTCCTTTCCCAGGCCTTTTGCCTGGAAATCCTTTACCTTATTGGCAAAGGGGTCGATAAGAAAATGGCCGAAAATATAAGGATCGAACAGGGAAAATACCTGGTTGACAGCAGCAAACAATAATGTCACCAGGATGAGCAGCTTATAACGGCTCAGATATTGCAGAAGTAATTTCATAAGTCTGCAAAATTACAGGATACCCGTACAAAAAAATGAAAAAGGGATTTTAAGCAAATGATATATTCAGCTGCCGGAACACAATGCCAGCCGGTGTTTGAGATAAAGATTAGCTTTTACTTATATACCTATAAATTTTTACGGAGCTCCGTTATTACATGCTGAAAGAAATTATTATCCCACCTGCTCAAAATAAGTGCTTCCGATTACCGTCTTTCTGGCATTAATATTGAGGATAAAACGTGTACGGTATTCTGCATATATAGCCGCTATTTCATCCACTGCCGCGGCAAACATGCTGTCATTTGCCATAAAACAAAAATCTTCCCAGCTTTTAAATTTCTTACCGATGGCGTATTCGTTTTTTATCTGGTTCAGCGATTTCATCTATGTAGAATTTTAAGTCGGTTCTTGTTTATTATGTTCAGGTTCTTGAGCAATACTAACGCTAAATTTTTATACCGGTTGGCCTATAGATTTTATTTAACAAAGCCGGCAATAATAAAAAAATGCCTGCAGGTATTGCAGGCATTTTTTCAAGAAAGGATCGTTATTCCCCGGACGATGCCGGGCCATCCTGTATACCAGGTATTTGTCCGGTCTCACCCCCGCCCTCAGCAGCTGTATCATTTTCAATAATTTCCTCTTCTTCCTGCTCTTCAATACGTGCGATCGCGGCAATCTCATCGTTACCATCCAGGTTGATCAGCTTTACTCCCTGTGTAGCCCGGCCAGCCTCACGGATAGCTGCTACCTTCATCCGGATGGTTATTCCGGATTTGCAGGTGATCATCAGGTCCTCTTTTTCTTCTACCGCGAGCAGCCCGACCAGGCTTCCTGTCTTTTCCGTGATGTTTATGGTCTTTACACCTTTACCGCCACGGTTGGTAATCCTGTAAGACAGCTCATAAAGCTGCTCTGCACCTGCTGCATCTTTAATCCTTATCGCCTTGGCTTTATCTTCATCGCTGGCACTTTCGCCCAAAGGCTCCAGGAATGGCGTACGCTTCCCAAGACCTTTTTCAGAAACCACCAGTATCTGTTTGTTTACATCTTCCTTGGGCAGGCATATCATACCCACTACTCCATCCTGTCCGTTATCCAGCTCTATGCCATATACGCCTATAGCTCCGCGGCCGGTTGTGCGGACCTTATCTTCAGGGAAACAGATCGCGCGGCCGGATTTAACCGCCATCATTATATAGCTGTTGCCGTCTGTAACAGATACATCCAGCAGCCTGTCGCCATCCTGGATGGTAATGGCGTTAACGCCGCTTTGCCTTGGCCTGCTGAAGTCGCTGAGCGAGGTCTTTTTAATGATACCCTGCTCTGTACAAAGCACGATATTATGCTTCTCAACAAACTCGCGGTCGTCAAGACGGGGCACATCTATTACGGTCCTGATCTTGTCATCCGGCGGGATCTGTATCAGGTTCTGGATAGCCCGCCCTTTGGCATTTTTATCCGTTTCCGGGATCTCGTACACCTTAAGCCAGTAGCATCTTCCTTTCTCTGTAAAGAACAGGAGTGTATGGTGTGTGGAAGCGATGAACAGATGTTCGATATAGTCTTCTTCGCGCGTGCGGCCACCCATAGCGCCTCTTCCGCCACGGCGCTGAGCGCGGTATTCCGCAACAGAAGTACGTTTTATATATCCCAGGTGCGAGACCGTGATCACTACATCCTCTTCTTCGATCAGGTCTTCCATACGCATTTCACCGGCAATGTATTGTATTTCCGAGCGGCGCTCATCCCCGAATTTCTTCTTTACCTCCTCCAGCTCTTCCCGGATGATCGCAAAACGCATCTCTTCGCTTGCCAGAATAGCTTTCAGGTGGTTGATCGTCTTCAGCAATTCTTCATATTCACTCCTGATCTTATCGATCTCAAGGCCTGTAAGGGTTCTCAGCCGTAGCTCGAGAATAGCTTTTGCCTGTATCTCCGAAAGCTCAAATGCGACGATCAGTTCTTCTCTTGCTTCGTCCGGGGTCTTGCTTTCCCTGATAATGCGGATAGCCCTGTCCAGGTCGTCTTTGGTACCGATCACCTTCATATAGCCTTCCAGTATATGAGCGCGTTTTTCTGCTTCACGCAGCTCATATTCCGTACGCCTTACCACTACTTCATGACGGAAATCTACAAACTCGGCGATCAGCTCCTTAAGGTTCAGGGTCCTGGGACGGCCTTTTACCAGCGCCACGTTATTGATGCCATATGAGGTCTGCAGCTCGCTGTACTTATATAGCTGGTTGATGATTACCTGGGCAATTGCATCACGCCTCAGCTCAATGACAATGCGGGTGCCTTCCTTATTCGACTCGTTGCCGACATGGGTAATGCCATCGATAATCTTGTTGTTTACCAGCGCGCCTATTTTTTCCGTAAGCGCGTCGCGGCTTACCTGGTAAGGCACTTCCGTAATAACGATCTGCTCCTTACCGCTTTTTGTCGTTTCCACGTTCACACGGCCACGCAATACCACACGGCCACGCCCTGTATGCATACCGGCTTTTATCCCCTCAATACCGTAGATAATACCACCGGTAGGGAAATCTGGCGCCTTGACATGCTTCATCAGCTCATCGACTGTTACTTCCCTGTTATCAACATAGGCCAGGCAGCCATCTATAACCTCGCTGAGATTATGCGGCAGCATATTGGTAGCCATACCGACCGCAATACCACTGGATCCGTTTACCAGCAGTTGCGGGATACGCGTAGGCAGCACCACAGGCTCCTGGAGCGAATCGTCAAAGTTGAGCTGGAAATCGACCGTTTCCTTATCGATATCTTCCAGCATGCTTTCCGCGTATTTCTGCAAACGTACCTCGGTATAACGCATCGCGGCCTGCATATCGCCATCCTGGGAACCAAAGTTACCCTGCCCGTCCACCATCATATAGCGCATGCTCCATGGCTGCGCCATACGTACCATAGCTTCATAAACGGAAGAGTCACCATGCGGGTGATATTTACCCAGCACTTCCCCAACCACACGGGCAGATTTTTTGTATGGCTTATTATGTGCCATACCTAATTCATTCATCGCGAAAAGTACACGGCGGTGTACCGGCTTAAGCCCGTCGCGAACATCCGGCAGCGCACGGCCGACAATTACCGACATCGAATAATCAATGTAGGCCGTTTTCATCTGCTCTTCAATGTTTACGGGAACTATCCGGTTGTTGCTTTGCTCGCCCCCTTCCTGAGGGGTTATTTCATTCGTATTTTCGTCCATCTGGAATGTTTAGAAAAGGAACGCAAATATACGGAATCCGGGGGGTATTATGAAGGATTTTATGATGATTTCCGCTCCTCTATTTCCTTACCGGAGCGGCAGCGGCCATTCATGAATTATACGCTAAAACAATCCATTATTCTCAGCCACCAGCAGGTACTTTATAAAAAAAGTTACCGGAAATACCGGCAACTTTTTCATAAAACCAGGGATTAGCTATTCAGCAAATCCGGGTTATACAGTCTCCTGCTTCAACTCGTAATAACTGCTGTTAAGATTCGGGTTGGCTTTTTCCGCTGCTTCGATAGGCGCATAATCCGATAAAATGTCTGGCCGTCCTTTTCTTACGCAGACATCATGCTCAAAATGCACCGATGGCTTGCCGTCTTCTGTAACAATGGTCCAGCCGTCATCTGCCGTATAGACATGCCTGGTACCCAGGTTGATCATAGGCTCGATGGCCAGTACCATATTTTCCAGCAGGCGCTTACCATCACCTTTCCTGCCATAATTAGGCACCTGCGGATCTTCGTGCATTTCCCTTCCAAGCCCATGCCCTACCAGCTCCCTTACAACCCCGTATCCATGCTTGCGGTAGGTATGGTTTTCTATCGCATATGCAATATCCCCTACCCGGTTACCCACTATAGCCTGCCGGATACCCAGGTACAACGATTCTTTTGTTACCCTGATCAGGTCCAGCACTTCCTGCGGAACTTCCCCTATAGCGAAGGTATAGGCATGATCTCCGTGAAAGCCGTTTTTATAAAATCCGCAGTCGACGGAAACAATATCACCATCCTTCAGCTCATACTGGCCGGGGAACCCATGTACCACTACCTCGTTCACGGAAATGCATAAAGAAAAGGGGAATGGATTACGCGGGTCGCCATATCCTTTAAAAGAAGGCACGCCGCCGTTATCCCTTATAAAAGTCTCTGCAATCTTATCAATATCGATCGTCTTAATACCCGGCTTCAGTATTTTGGCCACTTCCGTAAGCGTGGCGCTTACCATAAGCGCGCTATGACGCTGGATCTCTACTTCTTCGTTTGTTTTACAATATATCACTTTCCTGATCTGTTTTATTCATTAATCGTTTTCCACCTCTTCGCGCACCCGTAGCTCAACGGTCTCCGCTGAATTCCGGTACATTTTTACGATGATGGCATCATATTCCTTCAGCTGGATCTTATCTCCTTCCTGGAGCTCTTTGTCATTATGGAACTCTGAAATAAGCCCTGCCAGCGTTTCAAAATGCTCGCCTTCCTCGAGCCGGAAAGGAATGTATTTGTTGATATCCGATAAAGGCTGGTGTGCGCTTACGAGGTAAGTATTTTCACCGGTCTTTTCTACAATAGGCTTTTCATTATCGTATTCATCCTGGATCTCTCCCACAAGCTCTTCCAGGATATCCTCCATGGAAACTATGCCCGTAAGCTCACCGATCTCGTTGGTCACAATGGCCATCTGGATATGCTTGGTCTGAAATTCCTTAAGTACATTCTTTATCTTGGCGCTTTCGGAAATATAGGTTGCCTTTCTCAACAATGGCTCGATACGCTTTTCCATAGGCTTATCCATCATATGCCGGATAAGGTCTTTGGTATACAGGATACCTTTGATGTTATCCATATCCTCCTCATATACCGGATAACGCGAATATCCTTCCTGGATGGCGAAATCAATAGCTTCCTTAACAGAAAAATTGATCTCTATAGCGGATATATTTTTACGCAGCGTCTGGATATTGCTTACCCTGCGATCATCAAACTCGAATACGTTTTGTATCAATGCACGTTCGGTTTCCTCGATGGCGCCACCTTCATGACTTTCGGATATGATCACTTTCAGTTCTTCTTCCGAATGTATCTCGTTACCATGAATCGGTTTGATGCCGACCATTCTCAATATGAAATTGGCCAGCCCGTTCATCAGCCAGATAACCGGTCTGCATATAAAATAAAAAGCCTTTAAAGGCCAGGCGATGGTAAAGGTAGTACGTGCCGGGTAACGTATGGCCAGCGATTTGGGCGCCAGTTCTCCGAAAACGATATGCAGTATGGTGATGATGCTGAACGCCACAGGAACAGCAATCCGTTCAGCAGTCTGTTCAGCAATATTCAGGTTAAATACGTGAAAAGTGCTCTTGATCAGTTGCGTCATTACGCTTTCACCCACCCATCCGAGACCGAGACTGGCCAGGGTGATTCCCAGCTGGGTGGCAGCGAGATAAGCATCCAGATTGGCTACGATTGATTTTGCAGCGCCGGCCAGGCTTTTATTCAGCCCTGTCTTTACCTCTATCTGGGAGGAGCGGACTTTTACAATAGCAAACTCGGCAGCAACAAAAAATCCGTTTAATAAAACAAGAAATAGTGTAAGTAATATTTTGAGTAACGGGACGGTATCCATCGCGGAAAATAATTTGTGACACAAACACCTGCTATCTTAAGTTCGGTATCAGCAGGTCCTGCGGGTTTACTATCGGCGACTGTATTTTTTCCCCAAGTAAACCTGAATTTTTACAAAAATAAGGATTATTGCTAAAGTAAATACCGAAATCAGGGTTTACCGCAGAATTTAATACATAATTACACTGCCTGGTTCAGGAAATCGATAAACGGTTTCATGGCCCCGAATACCTTATCACAGGTTTTCAGCAGCGAGGCTGAAGTGAGGTCCTTATCAGGGACAGCGGCGCCAACGGTAAAGCTCTTAAGCTTCAGGTATTCAATGGCAGGGTTGGATTCATCATAGCCTTGCGGCGCTTTTTTCAGCTTCTCGCCGTCTATAGCGCCAAAAGTCTTTTTAAAGCCCGGTGCGGTCACTATACCTTTAAATTCCTCAAAATTATAATCGATCTCCTGGCGGATCTTTTTTAATAAAGCCGTTTCAGGCATCCATATGCCTCCGCCAACAAAAGAATGACCGGGTTCAAGATGAAAATAATAACCGGCATCCGGCAATTTCTTTCCCTGCCGGCTAAAAGCGGCGCCGAAATTTGTTTTATAAGGAGATTTATCCTGGGAAAAACGGATATCCCTGTTGATACGGAAAGTACATTGTTTGGGTGTAAGGTCACCTATGGCCGGCTCATATTTTGCCAGCAGCGAGATCAGTTCGGCTACAAAGGATTCATAATCCTGCCTGGCGGCATCGTACGCTTTCCTGTGCTCATCCATCCAGTCTTTTGTGTTGTGTTCTTTCAGGTCTTTTAAGAATTGTAAAGTGCTCTTTTGCAGCATATGAGACAATTATTTTTAAAGGTATAAAGGTAAGCGAATATCTCTTTTAGTCCCGGGCGGCCAAAAGTTAAAAACACTTCGCCTATCAGGTTTGTCTATTAGAGAATTTTCGCAAATTCAGCTTAACTTTGCAGCCTCATGTCTGATGCTATTCGCCACGAATGCGGGCTGGCTTACATTCGCCTGCTAAAACCGATATCTTATTACCACCGGAAATACGGGACCGCTTTTTACGCACTCAACAAGTTATACCTGTTGATGGAAAAGCAGCATAACAGGGGCCAGGACGGCGCCGGGATCGCTACGCTTAAGCTGAACGTAGAACCCGGCTACCAGTTTATGCACCGCCTGCGCATTGCCGGGCCGGGAGCCATTAAAGAAATTTTTGCTTCTGTAAATGCCGAGGTTACCGAAATCGAACGGATGAACCCGGGCTTACGCCAGTACCCGGGCCTGATGAAGGGATACCTCCGGTTTATGGGAGAGGTGATGCTGGGCCACCTGAGGTATGGTACGCAGGGAAAGAACAGCGTTAAATTCTGCCACCCCTTTGTAAAAGCGGATATAAACCCGGCACGTAACCTGACCATGGCGGGCAACTTTAACCTGGTCAATACGGATGAGCTGTTTGATATGCTGCAGGAGAACCCGGATGAGACCATGCGCCAGAGCGACCTGGGTGCCATGATCGATACAGTGCAGCATTTCCTTTGCGAGGAAGAAGGCAAAAACCCCGAAAATCCTGATATAAAAGCCGTTCTTCAAAAATCCGCAGCCCGCTTTGACGGAGGGTATGTATGCGGTGGGCTGATCGGTAACGGGGACAGCTTTGTTATGCGTGACAAACATGGTATCAGACCGGCATATTATTACAAGGATGATGAGATCGTGATTGCGGCTTCGGAAAGGCCCGCTATTATGACGGCATTCAATGTAACGCTGGACCAGATCAATGAGCTAAAGCCCGGCCACGCCATCATTGTAAAAGCCGATGGAAGCTTTGAAGAGACACGGGTTGCTGAAGAGGCGGAAAAGAAAGCATGCAGCTTTGAGCGGATCTATTTCAGCCGCGGCAGCGATGCCGATATCTACAGGGAGCGTATACGCCTTGGCAACAACCTGGCAGGGCAGGTGCTGGAGGCTATAGACAATGATCTGAAAAATACGATCGTTTCCTTTATTCCTAATACGGCAGAGATCGCCTTCTACGGCCTGATCAAAGGGCTGGAAGATTTCCTGAAGGACATCAAGATACAGCGGATCACGGCCAATAAAGACAGCATGACCGATGAAGAGATCAGCGAGCTTATCAGGAGGAGGGTACGGATCGAGAAAATCGCGATCAAGGATGTGAAGTTGAGAACCTTCATCACGGAAGATGAAAGCCGGGACGAAATGGTACAGCACGTTTACGATATTACCTACGGAACAGTAAAGCCGGGCGTAGATACGCTGGTCGTGATCGACGACAGCATAGTACGGGGTACTACTCTGCGCCAGAGCATTATTAAAATGCTGGATCGCCTGCAGCCAAAACGGATCATTGTCGTATCGTCGGCACCGCAGATACGCTTCCCGGACTGCTACGGTATTGACATGAGCAGGATGGGAGATTTCATCGCATTCCAGGCGACAGTGGCCCTGCTCCGGGATAAAGGGATGGATAAGCTGCTGGACGAGACCTATGAGAAATGTAAGGCTGCGAAGGAGAACAATACTTTAGACAGCGAAAACTTTGTGAAAGCAATATATGCCCCTTTCTCACCCGAAGAGATCAGCAGGAAAATTGCTGAGCTGCTGCGGCCGGAAGATGTGCAGGCGGAAGTCGATATCATTTACCAATCCATAGAAGGACTGCATGAAGCCTGCCCGGGTAATACGGGCGACTGGTATTTTACCGGCAACTACCCTACACCGGGAGGAAACCGGGTGGCGAATAAGGCGTTTATGAACTATATGGAGAAAAAAGCGGGAAGGGGTTATTAATAATAAATAAGCATAGAATAAAAGCGGCGCTGGTGTTTCAGCGCCGCTTTTTATTTGCCGTATCTTTTGTATCTGCGCTGTCCGGCACAGAGAGTTCATAAGCAGTATCTGTGTTCATTGAAGGAGGCGCTACGGGAGCGGCAGTTTTTCCCAGCAGGGAATCAACCTTAGGCTTTAGCTCAATGCTTATCCGCCTGTCCAGGTCTTCGGCCGCCTGCTGCTTAAGCTTCTCTGCCTTTGCTTTATAAAGGGAGTCGGCCATATGCTGTACCTGTTGGGGAGTAAGGCCTTTCTCCTCTTTTGTGCAGCGCGTCATGCAGATGCTTAACAATAAAACCGGGAATATTCTTTTATTTAACAGGCCCATGATCATTTAATTACGGCAAAGGTACTATTGTCCGGGCAGTTAGTCGTAAATTCGCTGCTTAACATTTTACAAAAACGCAACCTATGCGTCACCTTTCCGTCCTGAATAAATACTTTATAAAATACAAATGGCGGCTCATTTTGGGGCTTCTCTTTGTAACCATATCCAATGTTTTTGCCGTATTGCCGCCGATAGTGGTGCGTAATGTGATGGACCAGGTATATAATAATGTCAATACCTATCACCTGCTTGGCGACTCCCCGCTGAGCATCAGCTTCCGGGCCGATGTGATGAAGCTGGTCATGTACAGCGGGCTTATACTGCTGGGCTTTGCATTGCTGCGGGGGATATTCATGTTCTTTATGCGGCAGACCATCATTGTCATGTCAAGGCATATAGAATACGATCAGAAAAACGAAGTGTATGAGCATTACCAGAAAATGGACACTGCTTTTTTCAAGACCCATGCAACGGGAGACCTGATGAGCCGCATCAGCGAGGATGTGTCGAGGGTAAGGATGTATACCGGGCCCGCAATTATGTATATCGCCAATCTTGTGGTGCTTATCATCATGTGCTTCTATAACATGTTCCGCGAGAGCGCTATGCTTACGCTGTATGTTATCGCGCCGCTTCCATTGCTTGCCTTTACGATCTTTTATGTCAATAAGATCGTAAACCGGAAAAGCGAGCGGATCCAGGCACAGCTTTCGGGCCTTACCACCCATGCGCAGGAAGCTTATTCGGGCATAAGGGTCATCAAGTCGTTCGGGCAGGAGGACCATATTTTAAAAACCTTTGCCCGGTCTTCGGAAGAATACCGGAAAAGCACGATTAACCTGTCGCTGACAGAATCCATCTACTTTCCCGCCATGAATCTTTTTATCGGGCTCAGCACCATCAGCACCGTGCTTATCGGCGGATGGCAGGCTATCGAAGGGAATATAACGCCGGGAAATATTGCGGAATTCGTTATCTACATAACCATGCTTATGTTCCCGATTTCTGCCATAGGCTGGACGGCAAATATGATCCAGCGTGCCGCCGTATCGCAAAGACGGATCAACGAATTCCTGCAGGCACAGCCTGAAATATACAATGCCCCCGACGCTATAAAACAGCACCTGGACGGCAATATTGAGTTCAGGAATGTAAGTTTTGTTTATCCCCATACCGGGATAAAAGCGCTCTCCGGTTTTTCACTGAAAATTGAAAAGGGACAGCGCATTGCCATTATCGGGAAAACCGGGTCGGGAAAATCCACGATTGCCCACCTGCTGCTGCGTATGTATGATGTAACGGAAGGTGAGCTGCTGCTGGACGGCACACCGGTCAAAAAGCTGGACCTGCAGAGCCTGCGACAACAGGTGAGCTATGTGCCGCAGGACGTTTTCCTGTTTTCTGATACGGTATCCAATAATATCGCCTTTGGTATGGGGCAGGAAGAGCGGGAGGACAGCGCTATTCAGAAAGCGGCGGTCATGTCTTCTGTTGACAATGATATACGGGGATTACAGCACGGATACGAAACGGTAGTCGGCGAAAGGGGCGTTATGCTGTCCGGCGGACAAAAACAACGAATCTCCATCGCCCGCGCGCTGATCAAAGATCCTTCTGTGCTCATTATGGATGAGAGTCTTTCGGCTGTTGATACCCGGACAGAGCAGGCCATCCTGAATAATCTTGATCTTTTCCTGAAAGATAAGACATCGATCATTATCACTCATCGTATATTCCAGGGCTGGCATTTTGACCGGATAATTGTTCTCGAAGACGGGAAGATCACTGAACAGGGAACACATGAAGAGCTGATGAAGGAGAACGGACACTATGCCCAGCTTTACCAGTACCAGACCAGGATGGGCGAAGAATAGCTGTTGAACAGACCGGATATGATATAACAAACCGGCGCATCCGTAGATATTCCCTGTCAAAGGCAATATTAGTTATTCCCCTGCTTTACTTCATTAAGATAAGCCTCCGCCATTTTTTTATAATATGGCTTCAGTACAGGCGGCGTTGTTTTATACAGGTCAAGCATTGCCTGGCGGCTTTGCAGGTATTCCCTTAATTCAGGCGGCATTGGTCTCTGCTCATCCTTTCCCGCATTGGCATTACGTTTATTGTCCTCTTCCTGCTCACGGATAGCCTTATCGGCTTCCAGCAGCCTGGTCATTATTTCCCTTTGCCGTTCCAGCAGCTGGCCGGATGTACGCCTGTTAACAAGATCCGTCTCTACCCGGTCCATTTTTTCCTGTATCTCCTTCATCAGCTGCGCATTCCCTCCCATGCCCCTGCTGTTGAGCAGGCTGTTCAGCTCCTGTATCTGCCGGCGCAATGCAGCCTGTTCCTGGGCCAGCCGTGCCAGCTCTTCTGCATTTCCGTATTCACCGCCGTTCTGTCCCCCCTGGCTCTGTCCCTTACCCGGTTGCTGACCTGGTTTTTGTCCATCCTTCCCCTGCATCTGCTGCATTCTCTTTCCCATTTGCTGCTGCCCGGTTATTATATCTTTCATCATGTCGCCCGGCGAAGGTTTACCGCCCTTTCCCGGCTTGGGGCTACCATTGCCCCCGGGTTTGCTGCAGTTGCCGCTGCCCGGCTGCTGCATGGCCATTGCCTCCGCCTGCATCTGCATCAGGTTTGCCAGCATTTCATTCAGCAGCAGCGCCAGGTTATTGGCGCTTGTCATGGCATATTGCTGTCGTGTTACCGCCTCGCTTATTCTCCTGTTTTCTAGGGAAGCGGTAGTAAGTTTTATGTTTGACTCCAGGTCCGATGTCTCTTTATTGACAGTAGCGCCCATCTGGAACAGCCGTTTGCTGAGCACGAACAGGCTGTCTTTTATCATGCGGGCGTTACCGGCGAGCCGGTGCTGCTCCTGCGTATTCGAAACATAGCCCGGGCTGGAGGCTGCAGTCTGCTTTACCCGCTTCATAAGCTGCTCCTGGTCAAATGAAAAACGGATGAGGTTGGTGAGTATCTGCCTTACTGCCTTTATATCAATATCGATCTGCTGCATGTCCATGCCGGCAGCCTTCTGCTTCATAGCGGCAGCCATTTGCTGCAGGTTCTGCTGGGCCTTCTGCTGCGACTGGCTGGCTTTTGACTGCTGGCTCTGCTGTAGCTGCTGCACGCTCTGCTGCATATTTTCATCGGCCTGTTTTCCCAGCTCTTTTTCATCTCCCAGTTTTTGGGGCCGTTCCTGTTGCTCATTTACCTGCTCCAGCTGCTTCATATCATCCCGGAGTAACTTCTTCAGGTCGTTTTGTATGTTTTTCTGCTCTTTGCCAAGCTCCGCATTATTATCCGCCTGCTTTTCCGTTTTGTTATTCAGGTCTCCTTCCCGGGCCGCAAGTTCTTCCAGCTTATTGGCCATATCTTCCATTTTCATCTGCAGCTCCAGTTTCTTCATCAGCTCCTGGATGCGTGCAAGATCCATATTGAACAGCTTGTTCTGCTGCTCCATTTGCTGCAGGTTCTGAAAAGCGTTGTCCTTGTTCATCTGCTGCATCATTTCCTGCAATTTCTTCAACTGGTCGGCCAGTTCCTTATTCAGCAGGTTGTCAAGCTGCTTCTTGACGGCTTCCTGCTGCTCCTTTATATCCTCGCTATAATTTTTCTGTTCGCTTTGCTTCTGCTGCTGCTCAAATCGTTTTTTAATAGATTCTACCTGGCTTTTCAGCTGCATCTGCTTATCCAGCAAGGATTTCATATTCTGCTGCTTTTCCCAGTTCATGCCATCGCTCTGCAGCAGCTGTTGCTGCATGTTTTTCATTTCATCCCGGAGCTTTTTCGCCTGATCTGCGCTGTTGCTCAACCCTTTGCTTATCTGCTCAGAGGCCTGGTTGATAGCGGAATCTATTCCCTGCCGGTCAGGCATGCTGTAGGTAAACACCGCGCTTCTCGCGCTTTTGCTGCCATGCACGGCATCATTATCCCAGGCTTCTATATAATAGCTTACCTGCTGACCGGGTAAAAGATTAAGGGAGGCCAGGTCAAAGTAATGCTGCACAGGCGACACTGTCCCTGAAGCTACACGGAGCGGGATATTTTTCTCTGATACGGGTTTCCTGTCCTTGTCGGTAATGCTATAATGAAAATACAGACGGTTTATTCCGTAGTCATCGCTGGCCGTGCCTGTAAGCAATATCTGCTGACCGCTAATGCTGTCCTTCCTTTCTTCTACCTGTACCTGGGGATGCAGGTCTGCAATGACCTGGACCCGGTAGGTAAAGGAATCGGCTTTTGGTATTTGCCTGTTGGCAATCGTGAAGGTATAGCTGGTATCCTTCAGGAACCTGGCGGCAGCTGTAAACCTGTCTCCTTTTTGCTCCATTGGCGTAACCCCGGGGCCGTTACCGAACCTCAGGTCTATATTATCCGTATGCCTGGCTGTAATATCCCAGCTAAATACGGTGCCTTCCGGTACAGACATATCGCTCAGGCTTTGCAGCTGCTCATTTTTCCTGCCTGTATAAGATGGATAGGTTACCGTTACCCTGAATGCTTCAAGCCGTGGCTTCTCTATAACGGAAATGGTATATTTTCCTGAAGAATATCCCCCTGCGGTCAGCCGGAAATCCAGATCGCCTGCAATACGCTGAAAAGTATAGGAGAAATCCGTTCTCCCTTCCCGCTGCATTTCCAGCTCTTCGCTACCGGCTATTACAAACACCCTTTCCGGCAGCTCTTTGCCGGTTACATTAATCTTTAAGGTATAGCTCTCGTAAAGCGCTGCCCGCATATCCTTGTTCATTATTTTAAAGATAAAAGGAGCAGGCGGGGCAAAATCCCGCGTTGGCTGCATCAGCCGTGAAGAAGCATCTTTGAAAAGCCCGGGGGATGCAACCAGAATAAATAAAGTAACCAGCAGCGGCGGCAGAACATAAGGCAGGTATTTTTTATTTTTACCCAGGTCTACTGCTTTCAGGAAGGGCACAACAGATATTTGCGCTGCCTTTTGATTAATACCCGCTTCTATCAGCTCACGGCTTTCAGCCGTACCGGCATGATGACGGAGCTGCAATATGTTCAGCAGCTTATCGCCCACCTCGGGGAAATGGCTCCCGATAATCGCAGCAGCCTGTTCATGAGAAATAATCTTTCCCAGGCGGCGCATTTTAAGCAAGGGAATGATAATAAGCAGCACCAGGGAGAGGCTGCCTGCCAGCAGCAGGACGAGAACGATCATTATCTTGACCCATGCGGGAAAATAAAGGAAATATTCCCCCACGCTGACCAGCAAAATATATGCCAGGAAACATGCAGCAAAGATCAGCCCCCCTCTCAGTAGCTGGTTGGCATAATATTTCCGGGTAAAGGCGTCTACCCGGCTGATCAGTAACTCATAGCTGCTTTCCTGTTGCATTCTATTCTTCTATATAAATTGTTCCTGTTTCTATCTCATTACTTTTATTACCTGCTTCATCCTCAATATACAGCTTCAGGACCAGGGTATCCTTTCTTGCTTCAACATGCAGCGAATCAAACCTGGGTAAAAAATAGTTCTGGGTGAGCGTTACCGTAACCCGCCCTTCCAGCGCCTTACCCGATCTCAGTTCCGGCGGTATTACCGGCATCGGGTAGCTGTAGCTTGCGTATAAGGTATCCGACCGGTAATCGGCAATATAAATAGCTGAATCGCCTTCAATATTGGCCAGGTTACCATCGCCGTCGGTAAAACGGAAACGGATGCCTACCGATGACGCGGAGTCAAAAAAGTGAACCACGTCATTATTGATTCCTTCGTAGTAAATTTGCGGCTCATCGGGATAGTTTTTCTCCTTCTTTTTGACACAGGAGTAAATACTGACCATCATAAGCCCGGAGATCAATAATTTTGAAGCTTTTTTCATCGTTCAAATTTAAGAAATGTATACCAATCCAGCACATTCAATCCATACCCCTGACTGGCTGGCAACCCTTGATCCTGGTAATTTCGAACAGGCGGCATTATCCGCTTTCCGTTTTCAGTACCGGCATAACGACATATACAGGTCTTATGTCGATGCGCTGGGAAAGAAAGACGCCGGGATAGATAAAATAACTGATATACCTTACCTGCCCGTCTCCTTCTTCAAATCGCATACCGTGCTCACCAATTGTACTCCCGCCGACTGCCCGGTTGTATTTGAAAGCAGCGGTACAACCGGTATGGAAAGCAGCAGGCATTATATAAAAGAGCCGGCGCTTTACCGGGATAGCTTTACGCGTATTTTTGAGCGCTTTTATGGTTCGCCTTCATCCTTTATCTTCCTTTGCCTGCTTCCTTCGTATATAGAACGTGGTAACTCGTCTTTAGTGTATATGGCAGATGAACTTATCCGGCTGAGCAGGCATGAAAAAAGCGGGTTTTATCTTAACGAATGGGAAGAGCTGGCTGCAATGCTTGCTCAGCAACGGGACAGGAAGATCATACTGCTCGGGGTAACATTCGCTTTGCTGGATTTTGCGGCGCAGTTCCCCGCGGACCTCAGCCATGTGATTGTGATGGAGACAGGCGGCATGAAAGGCAGAAGAGAGGAGTGGACCAGGCAGCAGGTGCATGATTTCCTGAAGCAGCAATGGCAGCTGCCTGCGGTACATTCAGAATACGGCATGACCGAGCTTCTGTCCCAGGCCTATGCAAGGGAAAACGGGATATTCCAGTGCCCGGGATTTATGAAAGTGCTGGTACGGGATGAAAATGATCCTTTTGATATCAGGGAGACCGGCAGCGGCTGCCTCAATATCATTGACCTGGCCAATATCCATTCATGCAGCTTTATTGCTACGGATGATATAGGAAAAATTGCGGCTGACGGCAGTTTTGAGGCATTGGGAAGAGCGGACAATTCCGCCTTAAGGGGTTGCAGCCTTATGGTGGTATAAATTACTGTTTTCGTTCAAAAAGCGCCATTTCCACCTGGCCCTTTTTCTCATATTTCAGCACTTTAAAATTCCTGAAATAATAAGCGGCGCTATCCTGGAGGCTGTTGCATACATTAGAATACCATATATACCTGGTCTGTACCTGTAAAGCATCCTTATAACGCACGGTATCCGCTCCGAGATCTATTCCATAGGATGAGCTCCATAAGGGGAACTGGCTGCTGATCTCCTCCGCAGGTATCCCGTGTTCCTGGATATATTGCTTAAAATCTTCCCGCAACGGGTAATACGGCAGCTGGGCAAGCGTGGAGTCCCAGCCTGTAGATAAGCCAGCCGGGTAGACCCAGAAATTACCGCTAAGCTGTACCAGGATCATGGCTGCCGCAATCTCCTTCTTGAACCGCTGCCGGCTGCCGACCAGAAGAATAACCGCCGCTGCTGCCAGCACGGTCGTAAGCGGCAACAGGTAGCGATGTCCCATCAGGCCGCTGAAAAAGCAAAGCGGTAATGCGCTTATGACAAACAGCGCAGCCATCAATACCAACAGGCTGTTAAGCTGCTGATGCTCTTTTTGTCCATTAGGTTTTCTCCGTTCCAGTATCCTTTTGACAAGCAGCCATGCAAATACCAGCACTGTCAGTATCCTGCCCAGATCTATAATGCGCCAGCATAAGATAAACAGGTTATGGATAAAGCCTTTTGCGTCTACCCGGGAAAACGCCGGGGCCCAGGCAGAGGCCGTGTTTGTACTGACGCTGCTCCAGCCCTTGTCCGTGTTGTGAAGCACCAGGTATGCGCCTGCGAGGATAATTCCCGGAAGAAAGGGCGCCAGCGCTGATAATAAGAATAACGGCATGCCGGCGTACCGGCCTCTTTCAGCCCACCTATAGGCGATAAGAAACAGGTAAAGCGCCGCAACGCACATCATCCCGCGTGTGCTGATAACAGATAATAAAACAACGCCTGTTGCCAGGTGTACTTTATTCCCCGACAACACAGCATTGATACCCAGCAGGAAGCCGGCCATCAGCACTACATCGGGCGAAGCAAGGGTTATCTGCCCCAGGAGCGCTGTTTCAGACAGAACAATCAATGTACACAGGAAAGACCATACCGTAGCCTTACCGAAAAGAATATCCCCCAGGCGGGCAGCCTGTACAACGATCATGATCACAAAGGGGAGCATGGCCAGGTGAGTGGCTAAGAGATTCCGCCCCAGGATTTTCCATATGGCGGCCAGGTACATGCCGAAAAAGGGCGGGTGGCCGCTGTCTATGGTATCGGGCAGCCATAAATAGCTGAAGTTATTATAGTAATACCAGGAAGGATGGAAGGATGCGAACTGCATGGTATCCCAGAACAGGGCGTTGTTGCAGGTTATAAAAAAAAGCGCCAGGTACAGTATGAGCAATACCGGCTTCTTTCTGCTAAGCCAAAAAGTCATTTATCCGTTTTTGATCCCGGGAGCAAGATAGCTCATTCTTATAAATAAATCCGGCAGCGCACGTAATAAAAAAGCCACCTCTAGAAAGAGGCGGCTCCTTTTTTCACCCTTAAAACTAAAACAAACACTCTTTATAATGAAGCAGGCACTTAGGCAGTTACTTTGCCTTTTGCTTTTGCCACTACTTCTTCTTCGATATTCTTAGGCGCCTGCGCATAGTGGCTGAACTCCATAGTAGAGGAAGCACGGCCGGAAGAAAGGGAACGTAATTGCGTTACGTAACCAAACATTTCGCTCAGCGGCACTTTTGCTTTGATCACCTGCAGGTTGTTACGGGTATCCATACCTTCCAGCATTGCGCGGCGGCGGTTAAGGTCACCGGTTACATCACCCATGTACTGGTCTGGCGTCAATACTTCTACCTTCATGATCGGCTCCAGGATGATCGGCTTGGCTTTGCGGCCTGCTTCACGGTAAGCCTGTTTCGCACAAAGCTCGAAAGACATGGAGTCAGAATCGACCTGGTGGAAGGAACCGTCAAATACGCGTACACGCATGCTTTCGATAGGGAAGCCTGCCAGCACACCGTTGCTCATGGAAGTCTCAAAACCTTTTTGAATGGCAGGAATGAATTCCTTGGGAATAGATCCTCCGAAGATGTCGTTGATAAACTGGAAGTGACCTTTACCTTCTTTCAGGAATTCCTCATCGGCGGGCCCGATCTCGAACTGGATATCGGCAAATTTACCACGACCACCGGATTGCTTTTTGTATACCTCGCGGTGCTCTACTTTCACCGTGAATGCTTCTTTATAGGCAACCTGCGGAGCGCCCTGGTTTACTTCCACCTTGAATTCGCGTTTCATACGATCCACGATGATCTCCAGGTGCAGCTCGCCCATACCGCTCAATACGGTCTGGCCGGTATCTTCATCGGTTTTAACACGCAGTGTCGGATCCTCTTCCACCAGCTTGGCAATAGCCATACCCATTTTATCGACATCCGCCTGGGTCTTGGGCTCAACAGCGATAGAGATCACCGAATCCGGGATAAACATGTTTTCCAGCACGATCGGGTGTTTCTCGTCACAAAGCGTATCGCCTGTTTTGATATCTTTAAAGCCTACCGCAGCACCGATATCACCGGCTTCGATAAAGTCGATCGGGTTCTGCTTGTTGGCATGCATCTGCATGATACGGCTGATACGCTCGTTCTTCCCGGAACGCACGTTCAGCACATAAGAACCGGCATCCAGGTGACCGGAATAAACACGGAAGAACGCCAGGCGGCCTACGAAAGGATCAGTCATGATCTTAAAGGCCAGCGCCGCAAATGGTTCTTTTGCATCAGGCTTACGGGTCAATGTCTTTTCAGCATCATCCGGATCTGTTCCCTTAATGGCTTCCACATCCACAGGAGAAGGCAGGTAGCGGATCACGCAATCCAGCATTTTCTGCACACCTTTGTTTTTGTAGGAAGAGCCGCACAGCATTGGGATAATGCTCAGGTCGATAGTAGCTTTACGTACGGCTTCATGGATCTCCGCTTCAGAGATCGAGTTCGGATCTTCGAAGAATTTTTCCATCAGCTTATCGTCGTATTCCGCTACGGCTTCAACCAGCTCCGCACGATATTGATTAGCCTCGTCCACCATATCGGCAGGCACTTCGCCTTCCGTATAGGTCATACCTTGTGTAGCGTCGTCCCATACGATAGATTTCATCGTGATCAGGTCAACCACACCTTTAAAATTATCTTCAGCGCCGATCGGCAATTGCAGCGGAACTGCTTTTGCACCCAGCATGTCGCGTACCTGCTGCACCACCATCAGGAAGTCTGCACCGATACGGTCCATTTTATTAACGAAACCAATACGGGGAACGCGGTAACGGTTTGCCTGGCGCCATACCGTTTCTGACTGGGGCTCAACGCCGTCAACCGCAGAGAACAAAGCTACCAGACCATCCAGCACACGCATGGAGCGCTCTACCTCAACGGTAAAATCCACGTGGCCCGGAGTATCGATAATGTTGAATTTATATTTTTTTGCATCCGGAGTAGGCTTACCCTGTACGGTAGGGAAATTCCAGAAGCAGGTTGTAGCAGCCGAAGTAATAGTGATACCACGCTCTTGTTCCTGAGCCATCCAGTCCATTGTAGCCGCACCTTCGTGTACCTCACCTATTTTGTGGTTAACACCGGTGTAGTACAGAATACGTTCTGTGGTAGTGGTTTTACCCGCATCAATATGCGCGGCGATACCGAAATTGCGCTGTAAGCGTAAATCTGCCATGACAGTTAAAAATTAAGTATTAAAATTTAAGGGTGCAAAGGTACAGTATTTAAATTAATATTGGAAAATGATTTTAAGTATGCGATGCCCGTTCCGCACATTATCCTTCGATGAAATCCGAGACTCATAAGCTTTATTTTTATACGTCTGCCCACACACGGGCGTGTACCAACCAGCGGGTAATACGGGCCGTCTTTATTAACAAATACACCTTAATTTTTATGTTAAGGAAATGCATCATATTAAACCACTGCCTTGAGCCTGATAATACAAAAAACGTACTCCATATCCTATGAAAAGAATTTTATCCTTTGCCTGGTTACTGTTTGCCATCCCTGCTCCTGCCCAGAACCTGGCGCCCAATCCTTCATTTGAAGACTATGTCGAATGCCCTACCTACACACCGGCGCTTTCTGCACCCCTTACACCGCCGGTATCCCTTACCGAATGGTATATGCCGACCATGGGTAGCAGCGACTATTTCAACACCTGTTCTTTCAGCGGATCGGGACTTTCTGTTCCGGAGAACTTTGTCGGGTGGCAGGAGCCCAGGACAGGCAATGGTTACCTGGGGCTTCACTGCAATTACCCAATTGAGGAGGGCAATTACTGGGAATATGTAGAAGCTCCTTTGCTAAGCCCCCTCACAGGCGGTCACCGTTATTATGTCAGCTACTGGGTAAGCCTGGCAGCCTGGAACCAGGCTTTTACCATAGCGGGAATAGACCAGATGGGTGCGCTTTTCCGGAGCGACTATATTGATCTCCCGTCATTTACCGGCAGGCTCGCAGAAACGCCCCAGGTTGTCAGCCCCGTCGGCTATATATATAAAGATACTACCGGCTGGGAGCTGGTGGAAGGTATGTTTACTGCTTCCGGCTCCGAGCAATGGGTGATATTGGGCAACTTCACGCCAACCGGGCTGCTGGCAACTGAATACCTGGGAGGTGATGATGAATTCTTCGAGGGTATTCTGAGTTATTATATGCTGGAAGATGTATGCATACTGGATATGGACGGTAATCCCTCCGAAACGGCGGTACACGATACCGCAACCTGTGCCGGCTGGCCTATAACACTTAATGCGGGAGATCTGCGCAACAATTACTTATGGAACGATGGTCCCGGCTTACAGCATAAGGTAATTGATATGCCGGGTACTTATTGGGTAAAGTCTGTCGATATTGCCACCTGCAGCATACGGGCAGATACTTTCAGGGTTGCGTCCCGGGGAACAGCCGCTCCCATCAGCCTGGGAAACGATACGGTCGTGTGCAGCAATATACCGCTTACGCTTGATGCATCCGACGAAGCATTTGAGTCATACTACTGGAATACCGGCGCTTCAGGTCCGTCCATCACGGTCAATACCCCGGGAACATATTATGTGTCCGCATCCTCTGAATGTTATTTCGGGAGCGATACTATTGTTTTGTCTGCCCCGCTGGCACCACAAGCCGTCTTACCGGCAGATATGATATTGTGTACGGGAACCCCGGTAAACCTGGATGCCCGGCAGCCCGGTATGCGGTACTCCTGGAGTACAGGATCAGAAGAATGCTGTATCGACATCACCGAAAGCGGTACATACACGCTGTCTGTACTTAATATCTGCAATGAGCTGGCAAAGGATGAAATCACCATTACCTATTCCGGTTGCCGGAACTGTATTATGGCACCCAATGCCTTTTCGCCAAACGGAGATGGCCTGAACGATCATTTTAATATCCTGGTCAGTTGTCTGGTGTCCAGGTACAGGCTCAATATCTTCAACCGCTGGGGACAGCTGGTATTCTCAACATCAAAAACAGACGAAGGCTGGGACGGCACCATTAATGGTATGCCATGCGATGCCGGCACTTATTTTTACCAGGCAGAGGCCATACCAGCCGTTAAAGAGATAGGGGAGATAAGGGAGAAAGGCGATATTATGCTGATCCGGTAAATATTCCTCTCATCAATATAATTACCCCACATCCCGGAGTTTGTCAGAAAACCGATGGCAGAAAAGTAATCAGTAAAAATTTGTGAAACGATAAACTGTACCAGGTATTAAAAAAAGCCGCTACAGCTATAGTGGTTTTTATTAATATTTATGAGCATACCGGGATCATTACCGGAGCAGGAATTTTCCCGTGCTGGCATCCGCGCCCGACTGCACTTTTACAAAATAAAGTCCCCGCGGCCATTGGCCGGTAGCCAGCACCGCTTCCTGCTTACTGCCCGCAGCCAGCTGCTCCCGGTGATAAACACGACCATCGGCAGTAAATACGGTGATCTCCAGCATACCTCTATTTTTTGCGTCTAGCGGCACATGTACCATATCTGTTGCAGGGTTGGGGAAAATGGCTATATCTGTCTTGCCGTTCCTTACCTGCCCCAGGGCCGAAGGAGCTTCACCTTTATACGTGATCGTAAAGCAGAAGGTATCATTCTCCTGGTTCGTATCGGTAATAAACTCGTCGGGATCAAGATTGGTCTTGAGGTAATAGCATATCTCCATGGTTGTATCCCGCTCAAAAGGATATTCTTCAGTGTAGAGAAACCGTATCCCCAGCGAGACAACCGTATCCCCGCTCGGGATCGGGATCAGCCCATCGGAACCCTGCACGACCAGGTTATAAGGAAAATCGTTAAAGCCCCAGAGCACGTAACCTGATGTATCAATATCGTCCGGCCCGTGGTTGATCACCCGCATGCCGACATCCAGGCTATCGCCAAGGTTGAGCGTAAATCCGGTCACATCGGTTTCCGGTATTAATTCAAGATCTGCGGTGAAAACCGACTGTGCTTCAGAACGGCTGGCCATGGCAAGGCATGCAAGTCCCAGGGTTACGCTTAATAGTGTTTTTTTCATAATGGCATGTTGATTTTAGAAGTAAAGAATATTGTTCAGAATGAGCTAACCTGCTAATAAATAACGCCGCAGTTGGTATTTACCACACCCAAATAACGCAATTATTAGTTTAATAACGTAAATATACGTCATTATTTTAAAAATGCAACAAAAGAAAAAAAATAATTACAGGTTGCCCGGGTCGGGGCTGTCGGGATTGTCTTCCGCTATCTCGCTTACCTTGTCAAAGACCAGGCCTTCCAGGTGCGCGCTGGCTACCTCGTAGGTGGCCAGGTAGCTGGTTACGGATAGGTGTACACATCTACCGTGCTCCGTACATTACCCAGGTGATCTTTTACAAAGAACTCTTCCTTGTAAGTACCATCAGTAATATTGTACACGGTCCTTCCCTCGGCGGTGCTGAGGTAT
>Ga0164243_10001688_pt1 | contig 37154 bp, 39 predicted proteins | sample OricompcompostOP_FD_108781 | JGI IMG/M metagenome (GOLD analysis project Ga0164243, IMG submission 108781) | Organic Plus compost microbial communities from Emeryville, California, USA - Original compost - Organic plus compost (OP) | ecosystem: Engineered > Solid waste > Mixed feedstock >...
GAGGATTGCAGCGGCGGCACCGCCGAGCACCCCGACAGAACAAGAGCAATCGCGAGGGCCTTCAACCGCATTCGCCGGATCCCGTGCCAAGTCGACCTGCGCGTTGATAGCGCATGCGGGGGATGAGGCGCTAGGCGGCTTTCAGTGCAGGATCAGGAACGACTCCGGGCCGATGAGCGTGGGGCCCGCCGCGCGCGCGATGATCTTATATGCCGGATGCTTGGCGAGGAACGCCGGCGCGAGAGCGTCCTGCGAAATCACGAAGGGGTGCTTCGCGGCAATATAGCCGGAATAGGCGGCCTCGAATGACGGGTAGGCGAGCGGAATAATGGAGGGGGTCGGAACCGCCCAGAGCGGATGGCTGAACTCCGGACGTCGGATGAAGGTCAGGTACAGCCCGTTAGGGCCGTCCAGGACGACGTCGTGTCGATCACCGATATGCGTGCGGACGGCACTGTCCACGGCAGAGATGTAGCGGGCGAGATCGGGCGCGAGCAGAAGGCCCCGAAACGCTTGAATAGAGAACAGAGGAGCACCCTTTTCGGGCGCAGGGCAACGCGCGGCTGCGGATCCGAACGAGCGACTAGCGCAGCAACTGAATAGCCCAAGGCGGATAGACCGGCGCGACGGGGATGGTCACCGGACCGTGGCCGACCTGGGTATAGGCCTGGCTCCACGGCACTTCCGGGTAAGGGCGGCCCTCATAGACGCGCCGCGTGACGCTCGTGAACAAGCATAGGGCGAGGATGCCGACAGCCACGTAGCGAAGCCGCTCATGCGAAGCCGCGATGAGGCAGATGAACCAGAAGAAGGAGATCGAACCGGCGTAAACGTAACGATCGTTGCTATCGAAAACGAGGTGGTTTCGATACTTAAACATGCCGCTGTACAGGACCATGGCCGCGAACAGCACCAACGTGATCTTCAAGAACCTGTCCGGCTTCTGCACACAGTAGTATGCGGTGAAACCCGCGCCGATGATGACAATGATGGCGGCGAAGCCGCCATGGCCGATGAGATCGTCCAGCTTTATGCCCTCGAACCAGCGAATGGGCATCGTGATCCACAACAGCGGATCGTACGGCTCTGGCGCGATGAGTCCAAAGACGCCCATGTTGGCCGCAACGAAGCCAATCTGGATGAGCGAGCCGGCGGCGACGACCGCGAACAAAATCGCAGTCCGGACCCTTTCCTCGGCGCTCGCGGTATAGGCCCGATAGGCAAACATCGGCATGAGGAAGCAGCCCATCGGGCCCTGGAGCGAGGCGAGGGCCGTGAAGGCGACCTCTGCGACGCGAACGAACCAGTTCTTGCTTCCGCGGCTGAAGAGAACAACGATCAATCCAAGCGGCAGCACCCACTGCGCATTGGCCAGCGCGCCGAGAATGTTCTGCCTGCTCGCGGGGGCCGCGACGATGGCGATCGCGGCCAGTCCCCGATAGGGCATGTCGAAGCGAGGCGAGGTCGCCATGTAAACGACCAGCAATGCCGCCAGATTGGCGCCGTAGGTGCCGAACCAAGGCCAGGATATCGGCGGGAAATCGACGGCGATGTTCGCGACGATCCGGCCGTAGAGGTTCGAGTATCCGGCCAATGGCAGGAAGACCGACGTCCATCCGAAATTGTAGGCATCGTTGTACAGAAGGGCGTCTTCCGCCCAGAACTCCGGCCGCAAGAATGTCCTGGGCACGCGGCCGAACAAGATGGCCAGCGCGATCACGCAAACGATGGCGCGCGAGGAGGCCGAACCGTCGGACAGTATGGCGGCATAGCGCTCGATGACGCGAAGATACTCGTTCGCGCGCTTGAGCATTGGGCGATGGCTGACGCTTGTGGCGCGCTCGAGCAGCGCGCGGCCCTGACCGTTCATCACTCCCCTCCCCGGGGAGGGATACTAGCCCAACTAAAGACAATCTCAAGTTGTATTCCGCATCCAACTGAGGCGGGCACTTGTCGCGGCCAGCCTTCGTGCCGAACCGTTCACCAGGCCGACCGTGAAAGCGGAGACCGACTTGCGTTGCTTGGCGCTGAACCAATCGAAACATCTGATCCGGCCACGGCGGCGGATTCGTTGGCCGCGTGTCCGAGATTATGCAAGCGCACCCGCCACCGATCCGACGGATGTAGCCACCTTTATTTGACCAACGATAATGCTCGTCGTTTGATTGCGCCGGCCAACCGGCGCGAACTGAAATACGGCGCGGTTATTGCGGGCATTGAATGCTGTCGCGTCGGCGTCCGGCCCCAGTTCCAATAATAGCCGCCGCCTTTATGCCGACTAATGTCATTCGAGAAATCGCGACGGCTTCGGATGTTGCTGTAGTGCGAGATGAGGGCCGGCCTAATCAGATCCGGATTGTTGGGTATCGAGCCCCGATGCACGAGCTTACCGTGCCAGATCAGGATATCGCCTTTACGCGCGAGGAAGCGCTCGACCGTGGCTCCCGTGTCCTTGATCTTCTGATCGATCGCCTTGTTGACGAAATACTCGGCGAAGATGGGCCATTCCATCTTCTCGTTCGAGTTGGCCTCGGGCTTGATCAATGCGCGCACCTTTTCGCGACGCATGCACGGCCATTTATGCGATGCCGGTACGAACTCAAAAGGGCCGGCGTCGGGGTGGATGTCGCCCATGGCCATCCAGATCGCGCAGTAGCGCCCATGGACCTCGGGCGGGTTGAAATAGTCGTCTTGGTGCCAGCCGCGTTCGGTCGACTTGAAGTCGGTGAGGTTGAAGTGGATGCCCATTTCCTCACCGAGCAAATCGACCAGCAGATGATGCAGCTCCCGAGAACAGCAGATGTCGGTGACGACCTCGTGTTGGGCATAGGCAATGGGCTCGGGAAAGCTGCCATGACCGAGCCCGAGATTCGTCCGCAGGCGTAGGAACTCATCGATCAGCGGGTGGGGCACGAAATTGCGCTTGATGACGTAACCGTACTCGCGCCAATGCCGCTGGTCCTCCGTGAGGCCCCTTAGTTGGACCGACCGTTGGTCGAGCAGTGGTACGTGCTCGTCGGCAAAATCCTCGGACAGCTCATCAAACGTCGGCTGATAATCCGGATTGACCAAAACCCCGCGTCGCAAACCCTCGAGCTCGAGCCCCTTCATTGGAAGCCCCCCAAATTCATGGCTGCAATTGAGCTATTGCCGCCATGAGCGACCAACAAATGGAACGCTGCCATAGGTTGAAAACACGCGCAAGGACCGGGCCCTAATGCTGTCGACACCAGGTTCGACGGCGCATACGGCCGAGGTTTTCATCATTGGGCCTTGGCGGAGGGGCTGGACGAAAGTTCGAACTCCATCTTTGAGATTCTAGCTGACTGGAACACCCAACTACAACAGGCGGGAATTAAGGGTGAGGAGTTGCGCGAATGAGCAACTCCGACCCGAAATCCCGTCCCTTTTCTATCCGCCTCACACCCGACGAGCGGGCTGAGCTGGAACGACGTGCGGGTACGACGCCCCTCGGGACGTTCGCGAAGGGCGTATTGTTCGGACAGGGAACCCGCACAGAGCGCGCCAGGACGCCGAAGGCGGTCACTGGCGACCATCAGGCGCTAGGACGCCTCCTGGCGGCCCTAGGGGCCAGCCGTCTGGCGTCCAATTTCAATCAGATTGCCAAGGCCGCAAATCAGGGCGCGCTCCCAGTCACCAAGGAACTTGAGGACGAGCTCTGGGCCGCCTGCGCTCAAATAACAGATATGCGTCGTGATTTGCTCGGTGCCCTGGGGATTAAAGCGACCTCTCTGGCCGACCACTCTGGGGACGCCGCGCGGACGTTCAACGAAGCAGCGGGTGCCCAGCGATGATCCTGAAGGGCTCCCAAAGAGGTGGTCCGCGCGCGCTCGCCGCCCACCTTCTGAACGACAAAGATAACGACCATGTCACGCTCGCTCAAATCCGGGGCTTCGCGACGGACGACCTGTTCGGGGCAATGGCTGAGGTTCAGGCCATCTCGAAGGGGACGCGGTGCCGACAGCCCGTGTTCTCGCTCAGCCTGAGCCCGCCCAAAGACAAGCCTCTCACCACCGACGCCCTTGTTGAGGTAGCCGACCGGGCAGAAGCCACGCTCGGCCTTACAGGTCAGCCGAGGGCCGTGGTGGTGCACGAGAAGGAAGGACGAAAGCACGCGCACGTCGTCTGGTCCCGCATCGACGGCGACTCGATGACGGCGGTCAACATGCCATTCTACAAAACGAAGCTGAATGCACTGTCGAAGGAACTCTTCCTGGAGAACGGTTGGGAGCTTCCAGCCGGATTCAGATCGAAAGCTCTAAGGAACCCACTCAACTTCACGCTGGAAGAGTGGCAGATCGCCAAGAGGCTGAAGCTTGACCCCAGGGAGATCAAGCAAGCCTTTCAATCAGCTTGGGCGCAATCGGACAGCCGCACAAGCTTTGGCAATGCAATGGGGGAATTGGGCTTCTACCTGGCGCAAGGTGACCGGCGCGGGGTTGTGGCGCTGGACCTCGACGGGAACGTTTTCTCGGTCGCGAAATGGACGGGCGTCAGGACAAAGGAAGTCAGAGCGCGTCTCGGCGACGGGACCGATTTGCCGCGCGTCGAAAGCGTAAGGCACACGAACAGGCTTCGGGTCAGCAAAGAGTTGCGCGGCCATATCGAGAAGCAAAAGGCCGTTCATAGAGCGGAGCTCCAGCAGGACGAAAAAACTATCGCGAAGATGCGCAAGCATCATCGCGCCGAACGCGTCCTTCTAGCGAAGAAACAAGCCGAGCGTTGGAAGTCGGAAAGCAAAGCCCGCGCTTCAAAGTTCAAGCGCGGACTGGGTGTGGTCATGGACCTGCTGACCGGGCGGTTGTTCGCGCTGCGCCGTGAGAACGAGAAGGAAGCGTTCAAAGCGCACCTTCGCGATACGGCGCAACGCGAACAGTTAGGCAGCACCCAATTCGAAGAAAGGCAGGCGCTCCAAGAGCGGATCGACGCGACGAAGGCGCGGCATATCGAAGAGCGCCGCATGATGGCGCGGCAAGTCGCGGACATTCTTGGAATTTCGCGAGAGGACGAGCGGCAAGCGCAAGCGATGCCGCACGATCACGGGCACGAATTCACCCTCTAGGGAGGCGAGCAATGAGCAGGCTGGTTTTAGTCGACCGTACGACGAAGCTGCCGGTTGGCTTCGGGTCCGGGTCCGCCTCAGACATCGTGAATTGGTCTGACACCGAAAAAAACCTGCAAGCCAGTCTCGGTACGTCGAAGACGCATATCGAGGACGGCGCATCCCGCCCGTTAGGAACGGCGGAGTGGTCGGACGGCCACCGCAACGTCAAGCCGTTCGCCATAGGGGATTTCTATATCGGCGAAAACGGCAAAGGCGAGAAGCTTGGCGTCGGGGACGACACGCATGTCTTTATCAACGCCACGAACCGGGGCGGCAAAGGCGTTTCAAACCTCATACCCAATCTAATATTCTGGCCAGGGTCGGCGGTTGTGCTCGACCCGAAAGGCGAGAATGCCATGGTGACGGCCCGCCGCCGCGGCCATGGGTCGTCATACTCGGAGGGCATGGGTCAGAAGGTCCGGATACTTGACCCGTTCGACGTAGTCCGGAACCAGGTCGATGAATTTGCGGACCTGAAATGCGGCTTCAACCCGATGGCCGCGCTGAAGCCGGACCGCGAGGAATCGATCGACATTGCGCACCGTATCGCGGACAGCATCGTCGTGGCCGAGAATGTCAGCGACCCGATTTGGCCGGAAGCTGCGCGGGACGTGCTGCTCAAACCGCTCATGCTGCATGTCGCCTCGTCGCCGGAGTTCAAGAAGGACGAGAGAAATCTCGTAACGGTCCGCAGGCTTATCGTCGCGGGCGCCGAGAAGACTCATCGTCTGGCAATGTTGAATGCGAAGCCTGGAGACGGGGTGCCTTCGCCTTACTCATTCTTGGCGAAGGAAATGCTCCGCAACCCGGCATTTGACGGGTTGGTGGCGAGAGGTGGCACGGCATTACTTAATCTCGACAAGTCGCCGCGCACGCTGGCGTCGGTCGTGCAGGTCGCGTCTACCAATACGGCGTTTATTGATAGTCCGGGCGTGCAACGCTGCCTGGCGCGCCATGACTTTGAACTATCGGAGCTGAAAACAGACCCGCGTGGCGTAACCGTCTATCTGTGCCTGCCGCAGCGGTTCGTAGAGACGCATTTCCGGTGGATGCGCATGATGACGACGCTCATCATTGGTGAAATGGAGGCGGTCAAGCAGCAGCCCGCATGCGGGCATCGCGTCATGATGATGCTCGATGAGTTTCCGGCGCTGCGTCGCTTGCGTGTGCTCGAGAATGCAGCGGCGCAGATTGCAGGATTCGGCGTCAAACTGGTTATGGTTGCGCAGACGCTTGCGCAGATTAAGGACCTCTATAAAGACAACTGGGAGACTCTGCTCGCAAACGCCGGGACGAAACTGTTCTTCTGTAATGACGACCATTTTACCCGCGAGTATGTATCGAAGCTGATTGGTGAGGCCGAAGTCGTGCGAAAGGCCAGATCCAACAGCGAGTCGGTCTCGCAATCCGAAAGCACCACAGTAACGAGCGGGACCGGGCATAGCTTCGGGTCTACGTCGGGGTCATCGCATTCGGCGTCGCACAATCTTGGCCAGAGTGGCGGCAGCAGCAGCGTGAATTCGAGTATGGGATTGAGCGTAGGCCATTCGACCTCCGAGGGGACGAGCGAAGCCATCGGGACAAGCCAGTCTTCGACCAGCGGGTTCTCGGAGACCGTCCAAAAGCGGCTACTGCTCAATCCGGACGAAGTCGGCCGGGAATTCGGAGACCGACGCAATCCAGTGGCGTTGGCGCTGATTTCCGGTTGCCAGCCGATGCGTATTCATCGCAAGGCGTATTTCCAAGGTTTGGGCTTTGCGGGGTTTTACGACCCGCATAGCGACCATCCGTTGCCGCTGACGGCAAACGAAGCCGGTCGGCAACGTTCGGTCGAGCGGCGGAAGCGCGAGGCGGACGTGAAGCGCGCGCAGGCGATGCGCCTCGCCGCTGAGGCCCGACGCGTAAAGGCCGGACAAGACGCGGCCTGGGCAAGATTGGTGCGTGAAACGGAATTGGAGGAGCGCAGACGGATAGCGAACCTGAAGCATCAGCGCGAGCGCGAAGAATGGAGCCGCCGTTCAAATGAACGGGCGATCTTCAATATCTGCTGCGTCGTGGGCGCGATGTTTTTCGCCGCTGCCTTTGTGTCTAGTCGCTTCTGGTGATGTGTCCACACGGTCTGTCCACATGCGGGCTGCGATGGCCTTTTCCTCGGGGCCGATGGCGTCGGCGTAGATAGCGGTGGTCCGCATGGAGGAGTGGCCGAGCCACCGCTGAAGGAGATTGAGGGGAATGCCTGAACGGACGGCGTGGAGGCCATACGCATGACGAAGGCCTTTCGGAGTCGCGTGTATTCCGCTGGGGATGTTTGCGGCCTGCATCAATTCGCGGATAAGACGCCAGCCCTGCGACCTGGAGAAATTCCACAGTCTGCCATGGTCCAATTCCGGGACGTGTTCGCCAAGGGCCGTGAATAGGGCGTCCGGCGTCGGCACTTCGCGCACGTGGAATTTGCCGCGCTTCTTCAGGCTGCGTACGGCAATGAAGCCAAGCTCTGGAAGAAGAGATGCCTTCCGGAGCGCGAGTGCTTCTGAAATTCGGAGGCCGCAATGCGCGAGCGTGAGGGCGAACAGTCCAACGTCGCGTCGCGGCCAGCGTCTGGCAAGCGCAATAAACCGGTCTCGCTCGGCGCTGGTGAGATAATTGCGGGCGCCGTACGCCGTGTACAGGGACGAGGCAGAAAAAACGTCAGCCATTTTTGCTCCAAGCCGTCCTATCGGCCTGGATGCGACAGTCTTGCCTATTCTGTTGAAGGACTTAAACAGCCCGGGTTTATAGGCGTTTCCTAAATTCGTAACGCCCACATTTGTAACTGCACGATCACATTTAGGCAACGATATGGCGGACAAAACATTGCTTTGAAACAAAATAGGCAATTCTGTTGCACGGCTCCTGAAACGTCCGGTCGTCAAAGCCTGAAGGATTCCCCTCCAGGCTTTTTTGATTCATCCCATAGGAGCGGCCCATGAGTACAATCGAGGCGCAGCGTCAGAAGGCGCGCGAAGACTTCGCGCAAGATCCCCTTACTCAGATGGCAAACGAACAGACCATCCGGGACGCAGAACAGCGCAATGCCCGCAATGCGGAGCTCGCCCGTCTGCGTGAAGAAGCCAACCGCAAATAGCGCCACCTGGGGCATCCGGCGACACCGGGTGCCCCATTCAATTCACATCAGGGAGACGGATATGAAGCGCGCCATGATGGCGTTTGGGGCGGTGTTGCTATGCGCGAATGCAGCACATGCGGACCAGGAGATTCAGTGGAAGCAGGTCGTGAACGTGCCCAAGGGCGCAAATCAGCCGCAGGGCGTGAGCGTCGATATCTTGGGTCTGGAGCTGGGGGACACGTATGCCCAGGCCAAAGCAAAGCTCGAAAAGCTGGCCGCTGAGACGGGCACGCCAAAAGCAAGCGCACCGCCGACCAGCGCAGCCGCCATGATGCAACGCCAGTTGGGTCAGATGTCCGGTGCGGCGGACGATGCGAGGCCGCTGCGGGAGGTGGTCAACACGATGCGGCTGCAAACCCCCGGCGGGTTTCTGACGGCGTCGTATACGGGGCAAATCCACCTGGAGCGGAAGCTGCCCGGCTCGACGCCGCAAGGCATCCGCGAGTCCATCCAGGTCTGGCTCAGCGCGCCGTCATCGGGGCATCAGGTCATCGGGGTTGTTCGGTCTATGACGTTCTATGAGAATGCCGACCAGCCGCGCGTCTCGGAACTCATCGCGCGCCTTTCCGAGAAGCTGAAAACCCGGCCTCAGGTCTTCGAGAGAAAATTCCGGTTTCAGTACAATGACGGGCAAGCCTATGTGCCGCCCAATCCGACCGTCATCACGTGCAGCGTGGATATGAGCGCAAATTCCCCGGACGCGGCGCGCAATGCTAACCGGCAGGGCAATTGCGATGTCATTCTGGACGTGTCGGTTGGACCTGGGATTTCGGAAGACCATGCAAAAAGCCTGGAATTCACGCTGAGCGACAACGAACGCACCCGGCAGAACGTGAGCGCGGATTTCCAGTTCTTTTCAAATTACGCTCGTTCGCTGCAAAGCGCGCCTGGAGGGGCCGGGCCTAAACTCTGATTATCGGCGCGACAACCTGAGCTTGCATTTCGCTCCCGCCGTGGGTTCACTAGTGGCCCACGGGGGGCGTTCTTTTGCGGATCGAACGGAAGAATCCAAAGTTGGAGGAGTGGAAATTGCTGGTGGAAGCGGCTGCCAGCGAGAAGAAATGGATGCATGAGCGCCTCGGTTGGCTTCTGGTATCTCAACCGGTTCTTCTGGGCGTAATAACCCTGGCAGCAAAGCCCGAGAAATGCGGCGCGAACATCGCCGACGCTGACGCGTGTGCAAACTTTGTCGGGGTGGTGTCGTCCATTCCCCTTTACTCGTCGCTTGTTGGCCTTGCGATTTCCGGTCTCGTCTTGGCAAATCTTTGGGCGGCGGGCCGGATGCACTTGATATGGAATCGGCGAATTCGGGAGCTTGCGTCTCAAATCGGCAGTACGAAACATGAGCGAGTGACCCGCTGGAGATTCCACGGATGGCTGCCAGTTAGAACAGAAGAAACGGTCACGCGGTTTTATAGCTCTGTAACCTTTGGCAGCCGGCCCCGGTGGCCCGCTATGGTGTCAAGCATCGCGCCTGCGGCGATTGCCTTGGTGTTTGCCTTGATGTGGATGTATATCGCGTGGCGTCTACGCGATTGGCCGCATTGGATTGAGAATTACGCCCACAGTTTTCGAGATCTGATTTCGGAGCTGCTTGCGACTTCGAGTCGTCCTGAAATTCAGCCGCCGAAATGAATACAAAGGCGAAGACCGCGCCGATGCCAATGATTGAGCCATTGAAAATATGAAGCTCCGCTTTTTCCGCGAGATAAGTGCGCCAGCTATCTTTCAAAGCATCCGAACAATCTCGCGCAAATCGACGAAAGTCGCTGGCGAGAGACGTGGACTCGGAGGGGCTCAGGTAAGCTGTTTCAGGGGTCGCTCTTCGAGACAAATCTATCCATTTCGTTAGTGCATCTGCACGCTATCATGCAGATTTCGGTGGTATCAACTTTCATCGGTGCTTTTTCATAATTGCACATGGCGGCCGGCTGCCGCGAGAGCTCCGGTATCTTTGAAGACATCCCAGAGATTCAAAAGCACAGATTCGCTTTCACCTGAGAGGGTCCGGCTCGCACCGTCGAACCAATCAAGAAACCAATACTCGATGCGATGACAAGAGAGGTCTGGGTTGACGAAGAACCGGAATTCATCCGACGGTCCGCCCCAAGATATTTGATATCGGAAATACCCTTCGTCCTGGCCGTCGAATGAGCCAGGTGCCACGTAGTCGAAACTAAGGCCGTACTCATTCAGAGCGCCGAGTTCGGGGTCGACAGAGCCGGATGCGTCGGCGGCCAATAGCTGCGACAAATCATCGACACGGCCCCGGAGAGTCGCACACACTCTATCTTTGCATTTCAATTCGCTCATAGCTTGTCCTTGGTTTGTGGTTTGCGCATGCAAACCGACTAGCCAAGCGGCAATGAGCGGGGGCGGGCGTCAGGGCCGAAAGCGGCGGCGTGGCGCGGGCTGGAGCGAAGCGACGACACGGGCCGCCGTTTTCGCCCGCAGGGTTGCCTTGACGCCAGGGGACGGCACGTCCCCAATTGCGCGAGGGATCGTCACCGAACGGCCGAGACAAACGTTCCGTGGGTTCGCGGTACGGTTTGGCTCGGTGAACGGAGTGAATAGAGCCCGGCGGCAAAGCCGCTGCGCCACCAGAACATCCTACTAACACTACGCTCTGCGAGATTGACGCCGCGCGGCAATTAGCGAGGAAAGCGGTCGAGGCCGGGCCGCGGGTCCGCCCGACAGGGACGTCCTGACCGCTGGGGGGAGCCCCAGGGCTTGGAGAAATGGGCATACGCCGGGCCTTCCCGGCGTTCGCCATCCGCGAGACCGGTTTAAGAAGGCAGCCGCAGGAGCGTCAGCATAGCGCCGCCGACAGGCGGGACGCGGGACCGACTGCCTCCGGCGAGCGGTGCAACAGGCCTTGAGTGAGGGATAGTTACCTCAGGCCCGCGACAGACGTTTCGAGGTTTCGCGGAAAAGGCTCGTCCCGTGCCAATCGAGCAGACCGGTCGAAGGCGGAGACACCTGCCTGCCGGCCTCCAACCCGATCCTCAAGAAAAGGCAATAAGATTGACCCTCGACAGATGGAGAGCATAGCCACTAGCGTCCGATCTGGAGATTGTGATGAAAGCCATTCCATTAGAAGCCCTCAGCGTATCCGACCTGATTGTTGACGCCATTTATCAAGGCGACCGAAAAGGTAACGCTGGCGATGACCCGCTTCCCAAGTTGATGCGTGTGGATAGCCAAGGTGGATTTCGTTACCGTGGAAAGGTCAAGGGGAAGCTGGAGCTGCTCGTTCTGACAACAAGCATGAACGATCCCGACTGGCCGGACGCTCTTGATCCTGAAATTGGCGTGTTCACGTATTTTGGGGACAACAAGAAGCCTGGCCGTGATCTCCATGACACAGGCCGCGACGGTAATCTGATCCTGAAAACAATCTTTGAAGATGGACGAGCCGGTACGGAAGGCAGAAAAGATGTGCCCCCAATCTTTCTTTTTGCGAGCGTCGGCGTAGCACGTGACGTTCGCTTTCTCGGACTAGCCGTTCCAGGGGCGAGTGACCTCGATGCATCGGAAGAGCTCGTAGCCATCTGGCGCAATATAAAGGGAGTCCGATTTCAGAATTACCGGGCGCGCTTTACCGTTCTCGATGCAGGTCGAATATCGCGGCAATGGCTTGACAGCATCATAAGCGGCAATCCGGATCACTCCCTCGCTCCGCCCGCGTGGATCAGTTGGAGGAGAACAGGTCGACGAAAGGCGCTCGTCGCTGCCCGAACCCTGGAATACAGAAGTCGTGTCGAACAATTGCCGACCGACAAGGAAGGGCAGGCCATAATGGAAGTCATTCGGGATCATTTCAAGGAACGTCCGCATGCGTTTGAACATTGTGCGGCGGCGCTCGCAAGACTGATGATTCCTGACATTGCAGGACTTGATGTCACGAGACCATCGCGAGATGGCGGACGTGACGCTGTCGGTCAACTCCGCATAGGTGCGGGTCCGAGCGGCATTCTCGTAGACTTCGCCCTTGAAGCCAAGTGCTATACGCCGCCAGCAGCTGTTGGCGTCAAGGATATGTCACGATTGATTTCTAGGCTTCGTCACCGACAATTTGGTGTGATCGTCACAACGTCATGCGTCGATCTCCAGGCCTACAAGGAGATCAAGGAAGACCAGCACCCTATCCTGGTTATTGCAGCGAGCGATATTGTCGAACTTCTTCGTCAAAATGGGCGTGGCGGCTTTGAGAGCGTCAAAAGATGGCTAAATGACGAATTCCCGCTTGATGATCAAACCTGATCGCCCCCGTCGGCAGGTGGATTCATTCCGGTGTTGACGAGACCGGCGCGATCGACCGCGAGCACTGCTTCCAGAGCAGGTTTTGCTTGCTTCGCAGAAGGCTTCCGTTCCCAGCCGCCCGCTGCGTAGCCTGCTAATGTCCTGCATATTCCCGCGACCTTCCAATGAATCGTTCCAGCCTTCTGACCTCGTTCCGCCACTTCCATCCAGACCGCGCTTGGAATCTCCATGCAACGCGCAATACGTTCATAATCAACAACAGAGTGTGTACCGGCTGCAGGCATCATCCTGACGTTGTCAGTCCTGCCATCGGCTTTCGAGAATGAAAGCTCAGCAGGTAGCGGGTCGACGAGCGTGGGAACCTGACCCTGAATTTCCTTCCAGCAGTCTGCCTTCTTGAACCATTCGCTGGGATTCTTCTGGCCAGCAGAGTTGCGCATGATTCCGTCGAACTTCGGGGCCCAATCCGCGATGAGCTGTTCCAGCTCGCCGCTGATGGACTGCTTTGTCCAGACCCGATCGAAGTCGATACGACCGCCAGCGCGATGCGAAAGTCCTGCAATGACATAGGCAGTAATCTGTGCGCCATAAGCCGGGAATTTCATGCTCCTGATCTTCTTTTCAGCAGCGCGATACACGATCGCTATCGCGATTAGGCGCTTGAACCATGCCTGATCGGGCGGTGGTGGCGGCTCATCCTTTAGCCGTTGCATGAAGTTCTGGAAGTTCTTTTGACCCCCCAGGCAGACCTTGTCGGGAAGACCTGACCAGGCACTCAGATAACGTGCCACGTCGAGCTTGCTGAGCCGTCGCTGCTTTGGCGTCTGCTGACGGAAACTTCTTTGGTCTGTCTTGCGCAATGCAGCTTTCTGTTCGGCAGCAAGATAGGATCCGCGGGCGCGTTCATAGAACCAGCGTCCTTTTCCATCATCTAACCAAGTCGTATTTGCGAGAGTTTCGATTGTCTGGTGGAAAGGATCATTGGCGGAAAAATCAGCCAGTTGAACCGTGTTCTGGCGATTCGCGGCGCGTGAGATCGAAGAAACCATTTCACTCAGGTCGGCACCCCCGACCTTGATAATCTTCACCGGTACTGAAATCTGATCAAGGCTTAGACTGTCCTTACGCCTCGCTCGATGGAGTGATGCAGTCGTCTGACCGCCGTTGACGATCTGGAGACCCTTGAGAGAGCGGATCTCCAGATTACCGGTCTCGCTGGTGGCCACATCGAGGTCGTCAACGGTCGCGACAATCCCGTTATTGAAAGCAAGAAACATCGAAGGCTGGTCAGCAATCGTGCGTCGAAGTTCGGCATTGACGCTTTTGCGTCCCTGAAGCCCGAGGAACGCACGGACGTTTAATTCCAGAAGACGGACGCCGTAGCGTTCGTAGACTTGTGATAGAACATCACCGGGAAGCACCGCGAGGTAAGCATCATAATCATCGTTCTGTGCGGGGACATGAAGACAGGAAATGGCCTTGCCGGTCAAAGCCACCAAGTCGACAGCGATGTCTGCGCGCGTTTCGCCTTCACCGAGTACGCGGAACAGACGAACAATGTCATAAGCGTCAAACTCAAGGGGTTTGCCGCGCCACTCGGTCGGTGGTGTGATGCTGCCCACAATTCCGTCGGTCAGAAGTACTATGCGAACGGCAGAGAGGTTGGTCGCCTCATTTTCGATCAGGCGCGCCAAGTCGCTCGCATCCGTATTAGCGGGCTCCAACTGGGAGGCAAGACCGTCGACGCAGGCGCTCGCAAAACGCAAGGCCCGGTCGAGGGCTTTTGTGACATCGGCAGCAGGAAGCTTAGCTGCAGGCAGGTCGCCTGAATAGATCGTCGTAAAGAGATCAAGTCGAGCGCGCTCTTCGTCATAGGCGTACCCGTCGATCCGGTAAGTGGCGTTCCTTACGCGACCTTCCTGGTAGAGGGGAAACGTCGCTTCAAGGTGGCCAGATTCTTCGAGACGCTCAAGAATAAGACGAGTAAATACTTCCTGGGAAAACGGAGCTTCGGTCGAAAGGCTTTCTTCGACCTCTGCGATGAGTTCTTGCGAGAACTCGGTTATTGCGTCGTCAGTCATGGCTGATCTCCTCGATGAAATGCATCAAGAACGGTCGCCGTGTCTGCCGAGAAAGCTGAGATGGCGCGGACCTCAAGCGTGTAGGTTGCCTCAGTAATTGCGATAGGCAGAGCGGAGCGGAGTAATCGCGGAAAGCCGTCGGATACCAAGTATGCATCGATAGACCGCAGTTGGACTCTAGGTGAGCTCCTTGCTGTATCATCAGTAGGCAGCAGGCCGCGCCGTAGGAGCGCGTTTTCAAAGGTCCGACGGCTGAAATCATCCGGAAGTAGGTCACCCGTCTCTGCGATGATATCGCTTAGAGAGCGACCATCAGGGGCCTCGATAAGACGAACATGTAAAAGGTGCAGTTGCCGAACACCGACAGTATCCAGCTGATCGAGCCTGGAGATCATGATGGTCGATGAAGGTCCCAGGCCCGTCTTTACCTCGATAGCATGGCCACTACTCAGAAAATCGTGCAACCCGTCGATCGGCGATTGCCAGAAAGCCAATCGGTACGGGTCAAGAGTCAGCAGTCGCTCCAGCACGAGCAGTTCGCCGATAAGGCCAATCGTCTCTGATTGGGAGAGACCCGTCCGCCGGTCACGTAGGAACTGCCGCCAAGCGTCAAGCCGCGCAAGGAATTGGCCAAGTGCTTCATCTGGGTCAGCAAGCGTCGCAGCGGCAACAATATCGGCGCAGATTGTCGAAAAGAGGTCACGTCTGCTGCTGTCTTCAAGGGACAGGACCAGAAGAGGTCCCGAATCGTCGGGTACGGAGCTCAATCGCATTCCGCTAAGCTCGAACAGCGCCTCCGGCGCAGCCGTCGTCTGGAGCATCAGGCACGGCGCGTTGTCGATAGCGCGCATGCCCGCTCGAATTTCCAGTGAAACATCCGTCGATATGAGCTTGCCGCGGTATTGGCGGGAGACCGGTGCCGTCTGCGCAAGTTCACTCCAGGCGTCATTCAAAACGTCCAGCCAGACCGTCATGAGTCCTCGCGCTGCTGAACACTGTTGATCCGGTACACGCGGTCGTCAGCAGCATTGCTATCTGGGAAACTGACGACCACACTGATGATGGGGCGTTTCGTTGTCTCCACATTCGCTTGGTCAGGATCAATCGGATAGATGATCAACAAGCCATTTTTCGGACGTGCGCCACGGACTTTCCGAATGAATTCGCCGGACGGAACATCTGTCGGCGGCTTCGCGCGTGACTGCCTTTCCTGGTTTGTGCGTTGGAGCGCCTCGGCAAACTCGTCATCCGTCAGGTCAATGGCCTGGTCGAGCGGGCTGAGTGCCGTACCAATGATGAATCTGTCATCCGGCAGGGCTTTGCCGTCTCTCGGTTCCCTCGGTGTACGCAGAATGCAATTTAGACGGCGGCCCGCAATTTCGACTTCCTTTTCCTGACCTGTGGCCAGATAAACGGTCCAGTCAGTCAGCTCGTTCATCGCCAACTGATCAGTAATATAACCGGCGAGCTTGCTACCATCGACCTGCAGACTCTCCGCAGGAAAACTCAGATTCCTGAGATATTCTGCAATATCGCGACCGCCGATGCTGGTCCACAGCGTTCCCTGGGCTTTCTTGTCCCCGGGCCCCGGGCGTCGTGGGTTATCTGTTCCGGCACCAAGGCTGAGTACGAAGTCATCCGTAACGTCTGCGTTGCGCTCGATAGTGATCCGGTCCCTGAACATGACGGTCTGCACCTTGCCTTCGCCCGCATAGCTGCTCTGGCGAAGTTCGGTGTGGCGCTGCTTATTCCTCGCTGTGATTTCGAGAACGTCATGAACGGCGACCTTCAGGCCGAATTCCTTCGGCGTTGCCCTTGTGAGGGACATGTCGAAGAACTGGGCACGCAATTCCTTCTGCGCCGTAGCGACGTAACGGAACCAATCTTCCATATCAGCGGTCGTAAACAGCCTGCAGAGGTCGGCAAAACCGCGGCGATAGCCGAACCATCGACCCATCTGCAGAAGACTGTCGTACTGTCGGGATACCCGGAGGAAATAGCTGACTGACAGGCCTTCCAACGTAAGTCCCCGTGAAAGCTTATCGCCACCTATTGCGATCAGGGAGCGTCCGGTTTCCTTATAGGCATCGTAGTCGATGTCGGTCTTGCTCTTGCCGTTCGCAGTTATCACCTCGATCTTGTCGCAGCTGTCTGCGAGCTGAGCCAGAACCTGTTTCCAAGTCACCATAATGGTGTTTCGGCCATGGATCGTCTGCTCGACGGCAGCCGTCGTCGGCATAAAATCATCATCCCACATGTTCTTAAGGCGCCGCAGGGTTTCCCGGTCACCATTCGAGATCATTGCGCGCGTCTCGGTCAGATACTTATCGACCTGACGATGGACCTCTATATGGACATCGACAAAGCGTGAGACATGAACAAGCATGGAATTGTGCGCGCGATCCTGGCCGCGTGCGACACGCGCTGCACAGGTCAGGAGGAATGTATCGACGGCCTTTTCGAGGCTGGGCGGAATAACATCCTGACCGTTAAATCGCGGGCGGAGCGTTTTGTCGTGCGTTTCCGGTATCCACCGTTCTTCTGTCTGGTCAAGCGGACGAATAAGGGGCAGCCCCGGATTGTCAGCTTCATCGTTAGTGCCAAACACTGCGGCAGGACCAAAATAATCGTCGGGAGGTGTCAGAGAAGCAATGAAGGTGGAAGGGAATAGATCGGGGCCGTAACCATCAGCTTTACGATCATCATGAATGAAGATGTTGGCGAAAGGGGTGGCGGTATAACCGACATAGACGCGTCGGTCGAATTTCATCAGGAGTTTTCGAATTTCGCCGTTGACGCGTTTGGGGTCATAGTCTTCGTCAAATGTACCGTCCTCCAAAAGGGGCTGATCGCCCGTATCCACGGACGCCTGATCCGACTCGTCATCGATGACGAGCACAGGCGCTGCTCTGGATGGAGCCGAACGTCGTGCAATCCAGTTGTTGAGGTTCTCTAAAACCTTGGCGTTTTTCTTTACTACAAGGAGACAAGGCTGACTGACTGGCGAGAAATTCGCCTGATCTGCCATGGTCTGACTGAAGTCGCCCTTGAGTGTCGAGACGGTCAGACTGTCGACAACGAGCTGCGCGTTGAATGCACCTACACCCACCACTGGCATAGGCTGATTGGGTTCCTGCGAGTTCGGATTTGTATCGTATCCGAGGAAATCCTGATCGAAACGCTTTTGTGTCTGCAGGCGGAGAATGTTGTGCATCCCTGCGAGAATGATGATGATGCGATATCCAGCGTCCGCAGCACGATTTACTACGCCCGCGTAGCTGGCCGTTTTCCCCGACTGCACATCGCCGACCACCAGGCCGCGCCAATCCCAGCTGCCGAGACGTTGCGGATCGTCCATGGACTCAAGAATTTTCGCTGTGCTTTCTCTGAGTTCGTTGATCGAATCCTCCGGCCATCTGTCCTCCTCCAGCTTGTTGATGTACCGCTGCATGAAGGGACCCGGCTGACGGCGCTCACCGACGTACCAGGGTGCCGGCCTAGCGCTTTCCTTGTCCTGCAGGACAAGTGCAGGTCCTTGCTCGGTGACGAATATCGTCCACAACAGCCGTGTGGCGGATTCGATCTCGTCCGGACCAATTGCCTGGCCTGTAGCCAAGCCGAAAATCGGTGCATCTAACTGAACGAGCTTCGCGATGGATTCTCGGTCAATCTGCGTGCCGGACTCCTTCTGCATCTGTAGAATTTTCCGCGCTCTTAGCGCGAGTGCTTCAACCACGTCAGCCATCATTGCCCCCAAGCGTGCGTGCCAGTGCGTCTCTCAGTCGTGTCATATCTCCTGGAAGATTGAGGAGAAGGGTATCAATGCGTTGATCCAACGACATGTTCGCGGGAAGCAACTTGCCGAGCTCCGCAAGCTGGACAGTCAGCAGGGCTATTTCTTCGGCGTCCATCGTCGGGATTTCTGCTCCTTCCGATTCCGATATATCGAGCCATATCCGCTCGACTGGAACGCTACGTTCGATTATCGACAGGACGGCATTAAGTTGGCGAACGCCAGTGGCAGCCTCACGGCAGGCGACTATCACGGGGTGATCGCGGTTGATCCGGTATTGAATGCCTTTAGCCCCCTGGGATACAAGCCACACAGAGGGCGCAGTGTGCGGAGCGCCCCGCGTGCGCGGGCCTTGGCCACGGAAAGCAAAGACTTCGCGTGCCTCCGCACGGCAGCGCCCGGCGATAGCAGTAAGACGCGCGCGCAGAGCACCTGGCGGACGCGCCTGCGATTTGCGGACATCAATGCGCCAGTCGCGATCCAGCCCGGTTGGCAGGTCTATCTGAATGCGAGCAAGCCGACTTGCTTCATCGCGCGTCCAGGTGCGAACGCCGCCAAGTCCAAGCCAGCTGCCGGCAACAAGAAGCCGTTTCGCACGGTAGACATAGAAGCCTTGTCGTGCTCCCCACCCACCTGGGCCGCCAGCGGCATCGTATTCAGCATCGTTGGCAAAGCGATCACGATGGGGCAGCACATATGGTTTGACGCCGAACGACGATCCGGCGTGCCGCATCCGCTCCGCGGGCATCTCTCTTGTGGCTGGGTGTGCAGCGCGAAAGGGGTCCCATGGCTTGATCGTACGGCCATTGAGGGTGATGGTGAGCGGAGTAGCGTCGCCATTGATGAAGCGGTGAAACACCATGCCGAGATGGGCACGAATATCCTCAAGACGAAGATAGAATGCTTCTTTTGCAAGACCAGCGAGGCCGCTCAGTTCATCTATCTGATCCCAGATCACCACCGTGCCACTGGGGCGACTCAGAAGTTCTTTGACAAACGGATGGTCCGGCAAGGGGTCAGGTACGATGGCAATCCAGCCTCTTGCTTCGACGACCGCAACGTCGAGGGTTACAGCATTCACCGCTTCTATGGTCTTCGTCACCACGCTCACGCAGCGACTTTGAGAGAGTGAAGCTGTTTTCAGGCCCATTCCAAATCGCCCGAGGTCATCATCATTTCGCAGACTGTGCGGGCCATTTCCTCCCAGCCGCATCGCCGCGCCGAGCTGATCCTCGTCCATGCCTTTGCCGTTATCGAGTATCGCAGCGACAGGATTTCCTTCGTTCCATTGCAGATCGATCTCGACGGCAGCAGCACCTGCAGTAATGCTGTTGTCAACGAGATCTGCGAGTGCGGTTTCGGGTGAATATCCCAGTCCGCGCAGTGAGCCGATCAGAGCAGAAGCGTCAGGTGGGATGTCGATCGTGCGTTCTGCTGGCATGTCAGGCCACCCGCCGATCAGTTTCCCCTTTTTTATTGCGAGCACTTCCGCTCAGCAGCGACTTGAGGACCTTCGCTACCGCGAGCGATAGCAACGGGGGGACTGCGTTTCCGATTTGACGGAAAGCGGCATTCATCGCGCCTGCAAATACAAAGCCGTCTGGAAATGACTGTAGACGAGCTGCCTCGCGTACCGAAACGGTACGGCGTTGAGCGCTGTCGTAATGGATATGCGAATAAGTATCTTTCCCCATATGAGCCGTAAGTGTGCGCGACGGCTTCCCCGGGTCGAGCTTCCACCACTTGTTCGGAAACTTGTCCGGATCATATGGCGGAACGGTACCTGCGCGGAGGTCCAGGTATGCTTTGGAGTTCTTGCGCGCGCCGATCAGACCGTTTTTGACAAGAGCCTCAACAAACAGTTTCTCGGCAACTTCTATTGCTTGCGGATAATCTGCTCCGTGCTTCATCTTCGCGAAGATCGGGAAGTCGCGCGGAGTCAGGCGAACCAGGTGCCCGTCGGTACCGTCCTTCGTCTCAAACCCCGGCCATTTTCGCATCGCGGCGGCATACGCCGACATCGGACCTTCAAGGTCTCTATATGGAAGAATGTCAGAGAGTTTGCGTTTGCGGATCACGGATGGCGCGACCGAATGCTCCTTGATCCTCGGAAGGTCATCAAGTGCTTCCTTGGCACTAACGGCCTTCTTTACACTCTTGTGTGGCGTCGGGATCGCGTGAAAATATCGACTGTCGTCAGCGACATGTTTGAGCGCAACGCGACGTGATCCTTCGTAGCCCTTTGGCAGCTCAAGAAAATGAGTCGGCGTTGGAAAGGCTGGATTCTCGCCGAGTTCGTTGGCAACTGCGACCATGAACAGACGCTCGCGCACCTGCGGGACGCCATAATATGCTGCATTAAGGATGGTATATCCGGTACGATATCCGGCATCTTCCAACGTCTCGCAGATTTCTTCAGGAACGTTGTGTCCGCCGAAATTGAGAATGTCGGGGACATTCTCAATGATGATGAGTAGCGGCTGCGTATCTTCGACGTACTGCAGGAAGCGTCGATAAAGCGCTGCACGCGGGTCCTTCTGGAACGCATCGTCCCGGCCCGAAACAGACCGCAGTTTCGAACGTCCTATGCGGGCAAAGGCTTGGCAGGGAAGCCCCGCTGCCAGGACATCGAAGGACTCTGCCGCAGACGTGGCGAAGCCGAGATCGGATACAAGTTGCGATGCTGAGCAGCTTTCCATGTCGCGAGGACGCGCCCATTCGCTATCGGGCTTATGATCGCCGCCAAAGTTCAGGGCATAGCTCGCGGCCGCCTCGGGATCGAGTTCGATGTGAGCCGAGAGTTCAAATCCGGCAGTCTTCAGGCCGAGCGAGAGGCCGCCGCACCCGGAACAAATTTCGAGCGCGCGAGGCACCGCGCCCGCATGGAGACGAGTGATCTTATTGCGGCGAATCAGCTGGTATCCGGCGCGCGTCATGAAGCGAGAATGGCACTGAGAGTTCTGCGCAGTGAAGCAGCGTCAGCGGTTTCACATTCCCAAATGGTAGCCACGCGCCAACCCATTTCCCTCAGCTCCTTTTTCACCTTTTTATCGCGAAGGACATTATTCTCAAACTTACGCGTCCAGAATTCAACATTTGTCTTCGGGTTATAGGCAAACCTGCAATTTTCATGACGGTGCCAGAAACACCCGTCGACAAAAAGGGCCAACTTAAGTCTGGGAAATACAATATCCGGCGTCCCAGGCAGGTTACGCCGGTGTAGCCGGAAACGATAGCCCAGACGGTGGGCCATCTGTCGGACGATGATCTCGGGTTTAGTACTCTTGCCCTTGACCCGAGCCATCATCCTGGAGCGTTGATCAGGTGAAACGATATCCATAAGTCTGCTGCTGTTGGGGACGGATTGTAGTTCGACCGGAGCGCAGATTCCATAGCTGCCTTTTATGGCTCAGTGGGCGGCTCGCCAGTGGCCGCTCTGAGTCGGGCTAGGCAGCGCACACCCCGCTGACTGGCCAGCAGTAGGCGTGATGACGTCACCATGCTCCGGTGCCGGTGGAGAGGGCATTCTCCAGCCCGGCGCGTGGGGTGTCGGGGCGGCAAGACGCCCCCGACTCGATGGGGGCCGGGAGATCCGAAGTCTCCCGGCGCGTGGTCCAGCGGCAAGACGCCTGGTCGTGGTTCAGCGGCGAAACGCCTGACCATGGGGGTGCCGGGGGAGCCTGGAGGCTCGCCCCGAACTGGAGATGAAACGACCAGACGTTTCGCATGACGCGCTGAGGCTCGATGCCTGTGTCGCGTCATTCGGCCGGGGGTATGCAACAGGGGCGCGCCAGCGGGCCCCTTTGCCAAGATGCGTGCTGTATTACAGCACACATCTTGCGGGAAGCAGCGAAGCTGCCCGATTGGGTCTTACCGCTTCGCCGTAGCCATTGTCATACAGGGTGCTTAAGGAAGTTTTTGCGGAGCGTCGTCAGCCAACGAAACTGTGTCGGACCTTTGTGGGATGTGTCCCAGACCATCCAGGCATAACGTTGAGTGTTCTCGCGCCAAGGCACAGGTCCGAACCGAACGATGTCCCAGCATTCACAATGGTCGAGGGCGTAAATCCGAGCGGGCGGGTTTCGGCGCCACCATTCGCTGCGGCTCGGCTGGCTCAGGCTGGCGAGGTTCAAGAGCATCGCCACCTTGCCGCCAGTTCCGGCGGTCAGGTCAAGGGCATGCTCGACGAACCGGTCGGCGAGGCCCCGACCGAAGGGAGGGTTTGTTACGATGTGCCGTGCGCGTGGGGACCTCTCCTTGAGGAAATCCAAGTCAGGGTCGCCAAACCCGTGGTCGTGCAGATCGGTACTGACGACGAAGTAGCCCTGTGCGGTCAGAAAGCGCGATATCGCACCGTTCCCGCAGGCGGGCTCCCAAATCGACCCGTCAAAACGCTCTGCGTCCAGCAGCGCCCGGACGGCCTCGGGCGGCGTCGGGTAGTAATCTGCCTCGACGCGGGCGCCCGGCGTCCAGCCGGGCGTCTTCGATTTTGAGGTAATGCGCGGTCTCATGAAGGCGGTCATTCGGCACCGCCTTTCAAGCCGTTGAATTCGCCGGTTTCCACGATGCCGCCGCGGACGCGAAGGAACGTTTCACCATCGAGGTCATAGAGGTCGGCTACGTTCTGGATATGGCTTTCGACCAGGTATTCGAAGGCGTCGCCCGCGATGGATCTGGAGAAGATGGTGGAGGTCATTGCTGACCTCCGTTCTCCGGTTGTTCGTCGGTACGTTCGCGCATCACGATGCGGCCCGTACGCGGGAAGGAATTGAGAACGATGTTCGCGCCGCGGATGTCGCCGTGGGCCCATGCGGCCCCGATGCGCAGCCATTTGGCTTTGTCGCCGTCTTTTGCGCCTTCAATCACTTGATAGACGATATGCGTCGGGCGCTTAGTTGCTTCGTTTGTATCAGACATTTCACTCTCCGTTTTCTGTTGGCCCGGCACCACGCCCGGCCTGATGGGATCGTGAAAAGCCGCGCCCATAAGGGCGCAGGTCACACGGGCAACACGGGAGCGAAGCGAATGGATCGGGCGGCCCGTTGACCTGCGACCGGGCGCGGCTACGGTTCCCATCATCAAAGGCCGGGGGTGGGGGCGGGCTCATATTTCGGAAGTGAGAGGTGGCGTGCGGAATACAGCAACAAATCGCGAAAAACACGGAATGAGACTGGAAGCGCAAAGCCTTATGAGCGGTGTCACTAGCGGATAGACGGCCTTACACGTCGTCGATGTATACCCATCCGCCTATCGAGACTACGACTAAACGTGCATTTGAGGCGGCAAGCGATCGAGCGATTTCATTGAGCTCACTCTCGCGTAAAGCCTGCGTGTGCCGCATTAGCCCGGTGACCTTGGTGAGTATTACTTTCGATTTCGAAAATAAGACGACGAACTTGAAATTACCATGCTCATGGATAGAGAGCGTTTGCACTTGTGCGCCATCGGAGGTGTTGCTGAGCCATTGCGGGCCAGCGCGGATCTTTTGCACGTAGTCTTGCCAGCCGAACCTGAACCAAAAGCCGTCAACTTCGTACAGCGCGGTTGCCCAGCCAGATTGAGGGGAGTCCAGCAACACTGCGTAACTTTGGCCCCTCGCGATTTGATAATGGTCGTTGGCGCTTTCCAGCGGCGGAGGGCGTACCCAGCGACCATCTTCTGATAGCGCTACGCGGGCAAAACGAAATAGATCGCGTGATCCCAGCTCGAAATGGACGGCATTTTCTTCCAGAAATTCGAGCCAGGGAGAAAGAGGCCCTCGAAGCGGCGGCGGAGATATCGAACTGGCGAGCGCCTTAGCCGATTCAGGAAAGTGTGAAGCTACAAAGTTGTAAATGAGGGATGCGTTGCGTGCGCTGACCCGTCCCGTCGAAAAGTTATTCTGAAAGCCGGGGCCAAGCCTCCGGTGGTCGTCGCCGAAAACGCGTTCGTAGAACTGCTGCCGTGTAATGAGGCCGGAGTCCTCCAGGCGTTTCACGGAGAGATAAAGGTTCCGACGATCCTCGACAGACGTACGCCCCCAGTCGATCGCGGTCACCACTGCGAAGCTCTGCCAATTATTGTCGAATATTGCGGCCCGTTGGTCGGCACGAGCCTACCGTGTAGTGCGCCTTATGAAAACAATGACAAAAACTTGCTCAGCAATGTCTGCCTGAGTTAAATTGTTCCTGTTTTGTTCAACAACAAAGGGCGCGGGAAACAGATGATGGAATAGGGAAAATGCCAGACACATACACAAGCGACGCGCAAAGCCCTTTTCACGGACCGACCGTTTCGCCTCTGGAAACTGTCGAGGCCTTTCCCCCTGGCGCGCTGACGCTCCTTCCTGAAACCTATAGCCGCTTTCTCAACGAAACGAACTGGTCGGATGAGCAGAGGCGGGAATATACGGCCATCGTCTGGAATATCTGCGTGATGTTCGTGGATCTGGCCTTCAGAACCCAAAATATCGACATTCAAAGCGGCGATGAGACGCTGGAAGTGGATTCCCCAGCGATGCTAGGTTCAAATGTCAGTTCCACAAGCATCAATGTAACGAACGCTGATCGCGCTGAGGCGCGGTCGGGCGTGAGGATGGAGTCATGAAGTTCGAGAATTTCCACGGCGTCACCAAAGCGTTCGTCTACTGCCGTGTCTCTGACCCCGAGCAAGTGAAAAAAGGCCACGGCCTGCACTCGCAGGAGGCGGTGTGTCGCGAGTTCGCGCGCTACAAAGGCTACGAGGTCGAGAAGGTTTTTCATGAGAATCTGTCGGGAAAGTTTGCCGAGCGTCCTGTTTTGAAGGAACTACTGGCATCGCTTCGCAAGTGCCGCCGCGACGGTGGGCGAATTGTTATCGTCGATGACTTGAGTCGCTTTGCCCGTGGCCACCGCGCGCACTGGCCGCTCCGTGATGAGATCCGGGAGGCAGGCGGCATTCTCCAAAGTCCAAACGTCCAGTTCGGAGACGATGCCGACTCGGCACTCGTCGAAGGAATGCTTGTCACAATGGCCCAGCACCAACGCGAGAAGAACGCTGAGCAGACCAAAAGCCGGATGCGTGGTCGCGTCATGAACGGCTATTGGCCGTTCTTTACGCCGCGCGGTTACAAGCACGTCCATAAAGCAGGCGAAGGCAAAGTCCTAGTTAGAGACGAGCCTGATGCCTCAATCCTGCAAGAAGCTCTTGAAGGTTTTGCGAGCGGTCGGTTCGCACATCGTGCTGAGGTGCGCCGCTTTCTGGCTGAGCATCCGAGCTTCGCAGAAGTGACGAATCAAATCACGCACCTGTTCCTCACGCGCCCGATTTACGCCGGCTACGTCGGCAAAGAGGATTGGAATATTGGGATGCGCAAGGGAAAGCATGAGGGGCTGATTAGCCTCGAAACGTTCGATCGCAATCAAAAACGCTTAAGGGAAAAAAACAAAGCGCCAAGCCGGAAGGACGTACGTTCGGACTTTCCCCTGCGGGGCATGGTCACGTGCGGAGAGTGCGAGAAACCGCTGACTTCATGTTGGTCGGCGAGCAAGACCGGCGCAAAACATCCATATTACATGTGCTTTAACAAGGCGTGCGCGCGGAACCGTAAGTCCATCCGCCGCGAAGCTGTAGAATCCGATTTCCAGGCCCTATTGACGAGCGTGGTTCCTTCGCGGTCGTTGCTCGATCTCGCTGGCGCCATGTTCAAGGACGCGTGGGCTCAGCGCTCGCAGCAGGCGCGCCAGTTAGCAGCATCGTTCAAGGCCGAAGCCGTCAAAACAGAGAAGGAGGTTGAGAAGCTTCTCGACCGGATAGTTCAGGCAAACTCCGAGAGCGTGGTACGGGCTTACGAGAAGCGCGTCGCTACCTTGGAGCGACATGCGCTCGTGATGCGCGAAAAGGCCGAGGCGGTCGGTGAGCCGACGAAGTCGTTTGATGAACTGTTCGAACTCGGCATCGCGTTTCTCTCAAGCCCAGCAAAACTGTGGGCTTCTGGCAAACTTGAGTATCGAAAACTGGTGTTGAAGCTCACGTTCGGTGAACGTTTGGCCTACAGCGTGGAAACGGGATTTCGAACCCCGAAAATGAGTTTTCCCTTCAAGGCCTTAAGTGAATTCGGCAGCGCGTTTAAGCAAATGGCGGAAGGGGTGGCCTCCGAATGGCGCTGATTTTATTGGAAAAATAGGCGCCAAAAGGCCCGGGCCCACAACCGGGCCCACATGCGGCCGACGTCCACAGACCTCTGTCGGCATCCCCCGGACACTGGAACTCCGCTTAGGGGCCCCTAAATACCAGTTACCGAACTCGGAGGAAGTGGCCATGAACATGTTCAGCGACGGGGCAAAAAAACGGGCAGAAGAGGTTTCGAAGCGGCAGGCGGCAGACCAGCTGAAGCAAGCCGAGCGAGGGCAATATGCCCGCGCCGTGGCGACTGATCTGAACGCCTACATCAATGACGAGGCTCTGCAGTACGCAGGTAAATTTGAGATCACGACGGATGAGAACGTCGTCTCGGTGTCTCACAAGGCGTCAGGCGATACCTTCAAGATTACTGCGGTGGATCGCGGCGTGTTCGAAGTGAAATGCGATCAGGCAAGCTATCCTTCCGGGCTTGGGAAGGACGACATGGTGCGCGCGGCGCTCGATTGGTTGGCGGGAGACGCGGGCCGGTGATGAATTACAAATCGTACAGCATCGAAACCGTCGAGGACCCGCCAGGTGAGTGGAAGGCCCACATTAGGCGGCTCGACGGCCAACCTATTTCGACCGAGCCATATGGCCCTAAAGTACCGGTCTTGGTGACACACGCCTTTTTCAGCGCCGAAGCCGCACTCAAAGAAGCGAAGACGGCGATTGATGGCGGCGGGATGAAATAACGAGTGCCGTCAGGCGTATTCCTCCCGTTCAGTATCGCCATTGTCTTCAGCGTCGCCTTGATCTTCCAAATCTTCCGCGGCGGCGCCCCACACAGTCAAGCGATCGAATAGAGCGGCCGGCAGATCGGCAGCGATGCTGATCATCCCTCGGCGTTCACCAGCAACATGCACAAAGTCCAGAACAGCGGACAGGATGCGCGCCGCTTCGCGCGCAATCGCCTGTGGATGATCGGCTGACACCGATTGATCTGTCATAGCGCGCGGGCCCTTCGTGCTTCGTGGCATGGCGGCCGGCAGTGCGGCGCCGGCCACCGACGTTGCTACCACTGACAATCCCAAACCCGATGGGGGAACTTCGGGGGAAGTTTTATTTTTTCGGGGGAAGTTTCCCCCGCTTTGGAGTGGCGATGCGAGCGGCGATCGGTGCGAAGGTTGATCCTGACCTGAAGGCACGCCGACACGAGATGCGATCGGCCGGGCATTGGTTCGGTCAGCAAGAGGCCGGCCGTTTCATTGCCGACGCAGCGGACATCAGCGACGCCGCCGCCGAAGCGTTCATCGCGGCGAGCATCATCGCACGCGAGCCTTTGCTGAGATCAATCGGCGCTGCCGCTGACGATCTTCGCGAGTGGCAGGCGGCTTGTCGGAAGGCGTTCGCTAGCCGGTTGGCTAGCCACGGCATGCGACAGGAAAGACGCCGGCAGCATCGCGAGCTTCGGTCGGCGATGGATTAGGCCGCCGCGGGCGCCCGGCTGCCGTATATGCGCGAATTCCGTTTCGGATGACTCCGCGCCGCGCTCGCCGGCAAACGCATCAGCGCCCTTCTAATCGGCTGCGGCAGGCTACCGCGCGCGGCGTTCGCTCCAGAGCGCGGCGGCTTGGCTAAGGACAGCGCAGGCGGAACAAAGCGCGGCCCAACTGTTAAGCCGCCCTTGCCAGATAAGGCTGGAGATCAGAGCGTCGAAATCGCTTCCGAACAGGTCCATCCCGCCTCTGGCGGCGACTGCTTTCGCGATCGTGTCGGCGCTGTCATCAAGGGATGCGAAAATCGAAAGTATCGCAGCCAAAGCCGCGAAGGCGATCGCGGCCCATTGCGTTACGGTCCCTAGGCGCAATTGCCCCTCCGTGGCGCTAGCCGTTCGCTGGCTCGATAAGGACCGTAGGAAACCAGTAGCAGTTCGGCTCGCCGCGTGTCCGAATGCAACTGTTGCCGGTCCACACTGAGAGATCTTCGATTACACCGATCTTACCGGCATCGATGGCTCGGCAGCCATGCGAGATCGCGGACGCGGCATCGGAGTCGTGCTGGCGAACGAGTTCTTTCACTCGCTCAGTGTCGTCGGTCTTGATGCAGCCAATGAAGCCGGTTTTGACCCGCGCCTGGTGGCCGATGAAAACCGTTTCGGTTCGGGTCGCCGACGCATCTTTGTCGTTCGACCCGCCGGCGATGGCGGCCACGATCACGACCGCGATCGCGCCGCCGATGATGATCTTTAGAGCCTTCATTTCCAGTTGCGCCCTGTATTCCCCACACGCATTGGCATCGAGCCACAGCGGATCGGACGCGGCAAGGCTTCTGTGATCTTGTCCAGACCTAGTTGCTCTCGTCAGCGATCGGCATCGTTCGCCCGCGGTTGAGCTCCACTTGGCTGAAGAAGCCGCTCGCTTCGGCTTGCGTCTTCGTGCCGCGCGGAAAGCCGTTCAGGTCAATCTTCACCCGAGCGTCGCCTTCGACCTTGCCGCCGCCGGCGACCGGGTTATTGCGGGCGGCATCGAACAAGCGCCGGGCGTTGCGTTCGCGGGCCAGGCGCGCGCCGCCCGACGATCGTTCGTAGTGGCGGTCAAAGGCGGCGGCGGCTTCCTCAGGCGTGCGGGCACCGCGCAGCGCGCGATAGGCACGGCTTTCGGTGTGGTCCATTTCCCACCGCATGAACTTTTGCTGCGCTTCGACCGTCTTGTAGCTGTCGGGGAACATTCGCATCAGGCGGCGAAGCCGATCGCCGCGCCATTGCGCCGTGCCCCACGCCGTACCGCCATCGCCGGTCGGGCCCCACGACGGGATGCCCTTGCCGCTTTCGGCCTGAAGGTTGCCGACGCCGCCGGCGGCCTGTTCGCGGGAAAGCCCTAAGCCGCCTTCATCGCGGGACCGCATCATGAATTCCATCCATGATGCCGCGTTGCCCTTCAGGCCGCCGGTGCCGCCGCTGTAATCGCCCGGGGCGGGCGTTCCGCCACCTTCGCCACCACCCGGGATCATCAACGGCGCGCTGAAGCGGCGAAGCCGTTCGCGCATGACGCCGCCACCGCGGGACGGCGTGTAGGCGGCGTTCTGAAGCAACGGCCCGCCGCCGGCACCGCCAGCCGGGCGTTCCAGCATCGTTTTCTTCAGCCCCTCTTGAATGCCTTCGGACGCGCCCTTTTTGGCGCCTTCTTGAGTGCCTTCTTTGAGTTGCCGCTGAAGATTGAAGATTTCCCCCTGAACGCTGTCCCGTTGCTTCTGGACGGCGTAGCGATTGGCGCCCTTCACTTTGTCGTCGCCGAGGATTTCGTCGAGCCGCTTCAACTCTTGCTGCTTGCTCGCGACCAAATCCTTGATGTTCGTCTTCGGATTGCCTCTGCCGGTCAGACCGAACTCGTTCTCGAAAGCCTCCGAGTATTTGTGCTGACGGAGAAGATCGATCGTCTTGGCCGTCTTCTCGGTGGCGTCCGCAACGCCCTTCAGGATATCGCCGACAGCTTTCAGGGCGCCGGTGTCGGCAATCCCGACAAGCAATTCGTTCCAGCCATCCTTCACGTCCAGCCAGGCGCTTTCCAGCGCCTTGGCGTCGCGGACAAGCTGGCCGGTGCTTTTGCCGACGCGGCGGGCGTATTCCTCGATCTGGCCGCTGGTCGCGCGACCGAGTTCGGCCGGGAGGCCGAAAGCTTCGAGGAACCGCTGTTTGTCGATCGGGTTCGTGATCCGATCGAGGAATTTGAGGACGCGGTTCAGGGCTTCCTCGTTGCTGCCGACCGAGCGCAAGGACAGCGCGAAATTGCGAACGTTGGCGTCGCCGTTTTTGAACAGATCGGTCAGCGTCCCGCCGACGCCGGCGCGCAGTTCCTTCATGTTGCGCGCGAAGCTGCCGAAGCTAGCGCGCATGCGATCGCCACTGATCCCAACGCGCTCGCCGGCCGCTTCGAGCCCGCGCATGCGATCGATCGTAAGGCCCGTTTCTTTGCTAACCATCGACAGCGCGTAAACGTCGCTGCTGAGGCCGCGTAGCCCGATCGCCACCGCGGAGATCGCGCCGCCAACCGTCAGCGTTCGGATGTTGAGGGCGCCGAACGCCGGCGCCAGTTGATCGCCGATGCCATCGGCGAGCGCCTTGCTGTCGTCCTTCAGACCGCGGAATTGGTCGCGAAGGCGCTTATTCCCGGGTGTGGCGTCAACACCGCGGAGATTGGTCCGAAGATCGCGGAGGGGCCGGCTGAACTTATCGACCACTTCCGCGACGATCCGCATCGTTTCCTCTTGCGTGGACATGCGGGCCTCACTTTCCGTCCGTCGTTTCGTCGGAGAGCGTCAGCCCCGCGGCCGCGAGGAAGGCGCCGATCGCGTTGCCGGCTTCGGCGTCCGCATGGCGGTCAAGCAAGGCACGTTGGCCGGCAGGCATCAGAGAGGTCATAAGCCGCATCGCGGCATCGAAGCGACCAACGGCCGGGCCGACCTCGATGGCAATGGCTCGGCGTCTCACGGTGGTGCGGGCTTCGTTCAGCCGATCGAGCCCGGCTTGAAGATCGTCGCCCGCGCGCTCCAATTCGCGCGCGGCGCCATCGAAATCGCGGGCGGCAAAGATCGCGTACCGCCGCGCATTCCATTCGTGGGCAAAGCGGTTGTTCGAAGGGTCGCGGATCAGAACGCCTTCGCGCTCCAACTGCTGAACGCGGCGGCGGCCGATGCCGATAGCGTCCGCGATCTCCGCGCTGTCCATGTATTCGACGGTGAGCATTCAAGTTCCTCGCGCAACGAAATCTGAATTTTGGAAAGCGGGAAAACGCTCGTTCGATGCCGTCCGAACTACCCGCAGGCGTGGCCCTCCCTTGGGAGAACCTAGTGCGGCTTCGGCATCGCCGCGGGATCGAGCGACACCGGGATGCCCTGTTTCAACACGACGGTGATGGCGATCGCGGTGGCGATGAACTCGAAGGGCAGGCCGATCACAGTGGCCAGCGTCTCCATCGTCATCATTTCGCCGGCGATCAGGCGGCGCTTCAGGTCTTCGGCACGCTCGGAGATATCCGGCGTCACGGTGAAGGGCAGGGCGCTTTCGGTGTTCGTCGTCATCATCGATCCTCTGTTTTTGAGATTGCGCCCCGACGCGCGAGGCGCCGGGGCTCTTTGCGACGTTGCGATCCTTGACCCGGCATGGCGGCTTACGGGGCGGGAGGATCACTTGCCGTTTTGGGGCGCGTCGCGTCGCCCTTCTCCTTTTCCCCGTAAAGCGGTTAGGCGCCCGGGTTCAGATACGTGCCGCGCCAATCCTGCACGCCGCAGCCGAAGTCGAGGATGCAGCGGTATTCGAAGCCGAGCGTGTCCCAACCCTCGCGCATCTGGAAAAGCGGTCCTTCCGAGCCGGACAGATAGGCGTAGGTCAGCACGGCCAGTTCGGCGGGATCAGCGAACAAGCGCCAGGCATTGCCGGTGAGGCGCGGTTCGACATGCAGCTGAAGGCGGTTCGCGAACGGGTTCGCGTCGCCGACCGTCGCCGCATAGATCGAGGCCAGCACCTGTTCGGCGGTGGTTTCGAGAGCGGAGCCGACCAACAGATGCTTCGGCGTCGCGCTGATCGGCGTGATGCCGTCCAAGCCCTTCATGTCGCGCATCGCCTGCCGGCCGGCGCCCAAGGTGGCAATGCCGAGCGCAGCGCCGGCGTTGGCCTTGTTGCCGCGCGCGGTACCGTACAGCGGCGAGTTGTCGTCCAGATTGATGCCAGCCCCGGCATTCGCGGTCAGCAGCGCAACGAGTTCATCGGCTTCGGTTTCGGCCGCCGCCTTGCCCCACGCCATCGAGACATCGGAGAAGGCGCCGAGATCGTCGTTGATGATGGCGGTACGGCTGAGGCCGAAGATCTTCGCGAAGGTCGAAACCTTGAAGCCTTCCTTCGCTTCAGCGCGGGAGCCATGCTTGACCTCGCCGCTTTCGCCGATCTTGTCGAGCTTCGGCGCTTCGCCAAGCTTCACCAGCGTGATCGAACGGAAATCGGAGGCAGTGCGCGGACGGGCCAGAAGCTTCAACGGCGTCTGCGCCGCTTTGTAGGCTTCCAGCAACACCCGGTTGCCGGCGGAAGTCAGCAGGGTCGGGAAGTCCGAGGTGGTGTGATCGGCGGCGAAGCTGCGGCGCATGATCTGATCGGCGAGGGTGTCCTTGCCGAGCCAACCGACGCGCTCGCCGCGGGCTTCAAGCAACGCCGCGCCCATCTGCAACAGCGACTGCCCCATGAACTCGCGCGCCTGGCCCTCCGGGGCCTTGCCGCTCATGCGGGCGTACAGGGCGTCGCCGATCGCTTTCGCCATCGGGTTCATGCGGGCATCGCTGTGGATGTTGCCGACAACGCCGGTGCTGGCGATGCCGGGACCGCCGTTCGAGAACGTCGCGAGTTCGTTGAGAAGACGGGTGGTCAGGGTTTCAACGTCATCGCAAGCGCGGGCATAGTCGGCGCCGAAGGCGCGCTCGGCTTCGCTGTCGTTCGCAGCGGCGTTGATCTGGCGCTCCAAGGTTTCCTTGCGAGTGCGCTTCGCCTCCAACTCAGTCATCAACGCCTCGGTCGTGGGCGTCGGCATCTTCAATTTCCGCATCAGAATTCCTTTCGATGGGTTCGCGGTTGTCATTGTCCGCCGCCATAGCAACCGCCAAAGGATCGCGACCGTTACGGGCCGTTACGAATGCCGCGAAGTCGCGGTGAAGCTTCGCGATTGCTTTGCCGCGGGCGACGGGATCGCTTTCGTCCCATTCCGCCAAGCGGCCGGTTTCGATCAGGGCTTGCGTGAGGGCGTAATCCCCCACGGCCTTCCGCAAGCGATAAGCGCGCATACGTTCAGCCGCGGATTTCGGGGCGGGCTTAGAGGCTTCCGAGACGCGGGCGCAGTCACATTCCCGCGTCACGTCACCACCGTCACACCCCGGCCCCCCTTCTAGGGGGCCGGGGGTGGTGTGACAGCGGGTGTGACCGGCGTCACAAGGGAAGGGTGTGACACGTTGTGACGTCATGTGACGCACCACACGAAATCGCCGGAAACGCCGATCAACCCGGCATTTTCGAGCGTCACACGAATGCGCTTGAACTCCTGCCGAGGATTGCCCTTCGGGTTGATTTGGCCGTCACATTCGAGGATGTGACACCACCCCTTCAAAGTGGCGCCGGATGTGACACCGCGAGCGGCCTTGGCGGCTTCGGGCGGAATGGTCGTACCGGCATCGCGGATGAGGTCTTCCAGCGCCTCCAATGCGCGCGCCGCCTTCGGCGTGAGCGCCTTTCCGGCATCGGTCCGGTGAGGGACAAGCACGCAAGAGGTCGCCGGCGTGCCGTCGGCTTCGGTGCCGATATCCACAGTCTTCAGTTCGGCCCGGAAGACATCGCCGGCGGCACGCTCACGTTGTTTCGTCACCGTGGCAGCGACAACATCACCTTCCTTCGTGATCTCGATCTCGGTGTCGGCGGCGGCGCGGAGAAGCGAATGCCCGCGGGCGCCGGCGGCTTCGTTCTTTCCGCTGTGGTGGATGACCATCACGGCGGCGCCCGTTTCGCGGCGGATACGATCGAGATTGCGAACAAGCGCCCCCATGTCGTCGGAGGCGTTTTCATTCCCGCCGGCGAGCGCCCGAGAGAGAGTGTCCACAACGATCAGCACCGGCCCGAGCGGCACGATCTGCTCAATCAACAGATCGGTGTCGGCGTCCGAGCGGCAGAGATCGATCGCGTCAGGGATCACGAAAAGCGGCGGCTCATCCGATTTCGGCCGGCAATGCTGCCAGCACGCCCGAAGGCGGCCGGTGATGCCGCCGCCGCCTTCGGTGGCGAGGTAGACAACGCCGCCTTGCGCCACGCTGCGGCCGTGCCAATTCCGGCCGAGCGTGACATGGGCCGAGAGGTTGATCGCCCAGAACGTCTTGCCGGCATTGGTGGCGCCATAGACGACGATCAGCGAGCCGTCGTAGAGGACGCCGCTGACAAACTGCATCGCCGTCGAGGATCGAAGCGCCGCTTTCCACGAAATCGGAGCCAGGCGGGGCCGTGGCTCGTCACAGCCGAACGGGATTTCGTCATCTTCGAACGAATGCCGCGCGCCGGAAGCGCGCGGGTATTCTTTTTCAAATTGCGTTTCGGGAGTTTCTTCAGTATGGAGATCGATAGAGGGCCGGCCAAAGTCCTCATCATCGATCCCGCGGCGCCCGTTCACCGATCCGGTGGCGGGCGTCGCTGTTTTTCCGCCGGTCATTAAGCGGCGCGGTTGCGGGCCTTCGGCGCAGAGGCGGCGCGATCATCCGCCGTGCTGGCAGGCAGGCTCTTGACGAAGCGATTGAGGGCTTCGGCGGTCACAAAAGACGAGCGGCCGACCTTGACGAGCTCAATCGCGCCGCTTTTGACCAAATCATAAAACAAACAGCGGCTCATATTCAGGAGCGCCCAAGCCTGCTCAGGCTTGTACATCAGCGGGCGGAAATCGTTCTCCTGCGGATAGTTCATATTTTTCTCCATCACGTTTGCGGCAATCTCCTGGCATCCGTGATGGAGGAAGACAGAGCGGGAGTGAGTGGAAAAATAATCGGGAGGAATACAGGCCTACGACGTGAGCGCGAATAGGCGGCGGCGGAAAAATGGAAGCATCACTTCCTCGAAGTACGCCACTTCGCCGGCTTCAGCAGTCCAGCCGCGAACGGCATTGAAGTTTGGCGCCGCAATTAGGCTCGCCCAGGCGCTTCCGATGTACCAGCGCCAGCGCGCCGCGATCGGATCGTCCTGATATCGCTCCATGGTCTTGATGATCCGGCTGACCGCATTGCGAACCGTGTCTTTGCCGTCGCGCTGTCCAATTTCAGTGAGCCGGCGATCGCCCCAATTTTCGAGCCGGCGCGCCGCGTCCGTTTGGACCACTAGGTTGATTTCAACTCCGAACCGCTTCGCCAGCGCCGCCGGCGACGAGGGCAGTTCTTTAAGCTCGCCGTTGTGGAAGTCGAGCGCAAATTCAATAACGAATTGCCGCTTGTTCTGTGGAGCGATCCGGTTGATCCCGTCGATCATCCCGATCACATGCCGGTCCCTGATCGTCGGAAATGGCGTCAGCCCTGTGGGCCGCCCCCGCGGCTTACCTGTGCGTTTCGTAGCCATATCGGCGGTCAGCCGGCGGCCGGGCGCATCGGGATCACCGCGGCGCCGGCGGCGCGCTCGCAATGCGCAGCCCATGCTGTCATTAGCTTTCGGCGCTTCTCGAACAGGTCGCCGCGCTGATAGGCGGCTTCAGTATCATCGGCGATGACATGAGCCAGAGCGGTTTCCGCTACTTCGCGCGGGAATGCGGTTTGCTCGGCAGCCCAAGTGCGGAACGTCGCGCGGAAGCCATGCACCGTGATATCGGCCCGGTTCATCCGCTTCAGGAGCGTCAGCAGCGCCATATTCGACAGGGGGCGGTCATTCGGAAGGCTCGGAAAGATCACATCGCCTTTGCTGGCCGCGCGGACGCGCGCCAGCACGGCCAGCGCCGCATCAGACAGAGGGACGCGATGTTCGCGCTCGCCCTTCATCCGGCCGGCGGGGACGATCCAGACCCGTGCCGCTTCGTCGATTTCGTTCCAGCGAGCGCCGATCGTTTCGCCAGTGCGCGCCGCCGTCAGGATTGTAAATTCCAGCGCCCGCGCGGCCATCCCGTCGCGCTGGCGAAGGTCGGCCATGAACGCGGCGATCTGTTCATAGGGCAGGGACGGATGATGCCGATCCTCTTTCCGCCGCCTCGATAGCTTCGGAAGTTTTTTGAGCAATTGCGGCGTCATCGCCGCCGGATTGCGATATAGCGCATCGTCCGGGTCGGCGGCGTAGTCGAGGACCGCTTCGATACGCCCGCGAACCTTCCGGGCGGTGTCGTGTTTCTCCGACCAAATCGGCCGCAAGATTTCGACGATGTGTGCGGCGGTGACTTCGTGCGCGGGGACATCGCCGATTGTCGGATAGGCGTAGGTTTCGAGCGTAGAGCGCCATTGGCCGCGGTGCTTCGCATTGCGCCAGGCATCTTCGTGAGCCCGAAGATATTGTTCGGCTCGCTCGCGGAAGGGGATCGCTTTCGCCTTCGCAGCCTTGGCCTGTTCGGCCGCCGCGGCTTCTTCGGCAAGGGGGTCGATACCCTTCGCAACCTTGGTGACGCGCAATTCATCGACGCGCTTGCGGGCCTGCGCGAGCGTCACGTGGCGCGCGGAACCCAGCCCCATGTACCGGGTCTTTCCGCTGATCGTGTAGCGATAGAGCCAAGATTTGGCGTCTTCGCCCTTGACCTGAAGGTTGAGCCCCGGCGCAAAGCGGTAGAGGCCCGGGGTATTCAGGGCCGTCACATCGGCCTGCGTGCGTTTCGTCGTTTCAGCCATTTTGTCCGCCAAACTCACATCCGTACCCACAAGATGCTGGCTGATTTTGCCGGAACCGTAAAGACGGCAGCGGATATAAAATACTGAATTAACAGGGATTATTTGTCTGCTGGCGTCTGCTCAAATCCAGAGGTGGCGGAAGGGGTGAGATTCGAACTCACGGTGGGCTTGCACCCACGCCGGTTTTCAAGACCGGTGCCTTAAACCACTCGGCCACCCTTCCAGCTTTGAAATCATTGAAGAAATTAGGCTATGATCTCGCCGAAAGTCCCGTTCGCTGCC
>Ga0164243_10001690_pt1 | contig 37131 bp, 38 predicted proteins | sample OricompcompostOP_FD_108781 | JGI IMG/M metagenome (GOLD analysis project Ga0164243, IMG submission 108781) | Organic Plus compost microbial communities from Emeryville, California, USA - Original compost - Organic plus compost (OP) | ecosystem: Engineered > Solid waste > Mixed feedstock >...
GGCGAGCACGCTCGCCGACACAGTGTCCGGCATCGGGCATCTGCACAACATCCTCCTCGCCGACTGACTGCAACACCAGCCCCACCAACCACAACACGAGTTACGAGACATCCCTTAGGCGGATACCGGTCCGGAAATTGTCGCCCGGCGCCGGCCGCGTCGCAGCGCACCGCGTGCCAGGATCGAAATATGACACCTGAGGAGCTGTTGACGACCACCCGCAGTGTCCGCAAGCGCCTGGACCTCTCCCGTCCGGTGCCGAACGAGCTGATCGAGAAGGCGATCGACATCGCGCTGCAGGCCCCGAGCGGCTCGAACCGGCAGGACTGGCACTGGATCGTGGTCACCGACGAAGGTCAGAAGGCCAAGCTCGCCGAGCTGTACGCGAAGTCGTTCCAGGCTTATCGCGCGTCGGGGCCCGCGCCGGAGCAGCGCTACGCCGACGACGCGGACCGGGCCGCCACCCAGCGTCGTGTGGCGAGCAGCTCCGAGTACCTCGCCGAGCACATGGCCGAGGTGCCGGTGCTGCTGGTCCCGGCGATCCACGTGCCCGGCGGGACGCTGCCGGAGGGCAACCAGGCCGGGTTGTGGGGTTCGATCCTGCCCGCGGTGTGGAGCTACATGCTGGCCGCCCGCAACCTCGGCCTCGGCACGGCGTGGACCTCACTGCACCTGGTGTACGAGCAGCAAGCCGCGGAGGTCCTCGGCATCCCCGATCACGTGCGCCAGGCCGCGCTGATCCCGACCGCGTTCTACACGGGCGAGACGTTCAAACCGGCGAAGCGGCAGCCGCTGTCCGAGGTCGTGCACCACGACCGCTGGTGACCGGCGTGCCGAAGAGGAGCGCGGCGCTGCTGCTGTACCGCTTCCCGGAGCCGGACCGGTGCGAGGTGCTGATCGCCCACATGGGTGGGCCGTTCTGGGCGCGCAAGAACGAGCGCGCCTGGTCCATCCCGAAGGGCGAGTACACCGACGAGGACCCGCTGCTCGCCGCGCGGCGCGAGTTCGCCGAGGAGGTCGGCCAACCGGACCTGACCGGCGAGGTCGTGGAGCTGGGTGAGTTCCGCCAGTCCGGCGCCAAGGTCATCACGGCCTACGCCGCCGAGGGGGAGTTCGACCCGGCGCGGTTCACGAGCAACACGTTCGAGCTGGAGTGGCCGCGGGGTTCGGGGCGGATCCAGGAGTTCCCCGAGGTCGACCGCATCGCGTGGACCGACCCGCAACGCGCGGCGGAGCTGCTCGTGAAGGGCCAGGTCCCCATCCTCGACCGCCTGCGGGAAACCCTCGCGGCGCAAGGGAAACCAGGCCGTTGACCGCGGCTCGCGGGTGGCCGGGGCGCACCGGGTCCCGGCCACCCGCTCGCTCGCTAGTCTGGTCCGCATGGACGCCGCCGCGCTGAAGGAGCTCTGCCTGTCGTTCCCGGGCGCGCGGGAGGAGTTCCCCTTCGGCGAGCGCAACAGCGTCTTCACGGTCGCGGGCCGGATGTTCGCGCTCACCCCGCTCGCGCAGCGGCCGCTGCGAGTGAGCCTCAAGTGCGATCCGGACCTCGCCGTGCAGCTGCGCCGCGACCACCCCGCGATCACCGGCGGCTACCACTTGAACAAGCGGCACTGGAACACCGTCGTGCTCGACGGGTCGGTGCCGGACACCCTCGTGACGGAGATGGTCGAGGACTCCTACGACCTCGTCGTCGCCGGGCTGCCGCGGCGGGAGCAGGAAAAGCTGCACTGGATCGGACTGAGCGCCGGGGACCCGTGACCGGACGGGTCCCCGGCAACGGCTCACCCGACCGGCGCGATCTCCCCGTCCACGCCCTCGAACCCGGGAGCCGACACCTGGTAGGTGTTGAAGAACACCGTCTTGTCCGCCGAACCCTCGTCGGTCAGCGGATCGGACAGCACCAGCTCCGCGTCGGCGTAGTCGCGCCCACCGTAGCGCAGCGAGCCGTGCGCGACGGCGCGTTCGGTGTCCCAGGAGTCCCAGTTCGTCACGTCCACCCGCACATCGGCGGGTCCCTGCCCGTCCGGGCTCACCGGGATGAACACCCGCGGCCGCGTGATCGTCTCCGGACCGCCCTGGGCGGGGTAGGTCGTCACCACCGGGTCCGCGCCACCGCCCAGCACGGCCTGCCCCGACGTCGAACCGGTGGTCACCGGCGCGGGCTCGGCGGCGTTCTCGGTCCCGCAACCCGCCGTCACCACACCCGCGACGGCCACCGCTGCCAGGATCTTCCCCCACTGCTTCGCCATGGATACCTTGCGTTGCTCGGTCACGTGCCGGGACCACGTTCTGGTGGTTTCCCACAGAGACCGACGGCTCGCGGACGGCGGGGGTTCCTTTTCGGGAGCAGACGGATCCTCCGCTATCCGGTTCCGCTGACGAACGCCTCCCGCTCGGCCGCGGGCCGTTCGCGCAGCGCAAGCACCGCCGCGAGCGTGACCAGGCACGCCAGCAGCATGTACCCGGACACCGACAGCGACGTGCCGGTCTCGCCCACCAGCCAGGTCGACACCAGCGGGGCGAACCCGCCGCCGAGGATCGCACCGAACGCGTAGGCGAAGGACACCCCGCTGTAGCGGATGCCCGCCGGGAACAGTTCGCTGTACGTGGCCGCCTGCGGACCGTAGGTGAGGCCGAGACCGAACGCCAGTGCGATCACCGACAGCAGCATCAGCGGCACCGACTTGGTGTCGAACAGCAGGAAGAAGGGGAACGTCCACGCCGCCATCGCGATCGTGCCGATCAGGTAGGTCTTCCGGCGGCCCCAGTTGTCCGACCACACGCCGGCCAGCACGGTGAACACGCCCCACGCCACGGCGCCGACCATCCCGACGAACAGCATGGTCGTGCTGGACAGGCCGAGCGTGCGCGTGCCGTAGGAGTTGATGAACGCGATCAGGATGTAGCCGACCATGTTGTTCGCGATGAACAGCCCGATCGCGATCACGAGTTCCCTGCGGTTGGACCGCAGCACCTCGGCCAGCGGCGCCGACCGACGGGCCCGCCGCGCGCGCAGGTCGTTGAACACCGGGCTCTCGGAAACGCGTGCCCGCACGAAGAAGCCGACCGCGATGAGCACGACGCTGAGCAGGAACGGGATCCGCCATCCCCAGCGCGCGAACTGGTCCTCGGTGGTCACCGAGGACACGGTGAAGAACACGAGGTTCGCCAGCAGCAGCCCGATCGGCACGCCGATCTGCGGGAACGACCCGTAGTAGCCGCGCCGCCCGGCCGGTGCGTGCTCGACCGACATCAACGCGGCGCCGCCCCACTCACCACCGGCGGACAGGCCCTGCAGCAGTCGCAGCGTGACGAGCAGGATCGGCGCCGCGACACCGATCGAGTCGTAGGAGGGCAGCAGACCGACGCCGATCGTGGACAACCCCATGAGCATCAGCGTGACGACGAGAACCGCCTTGCGCCCGACGCGGTCGCCGAGGTGCCCGGCGATGATCCCGCCGATCGGCCGGGCGACGAAGCTGACCCCGAGCGTGGCGAACGAGGCCAGCAGCGCGGCCGTTCCGTCCAGCGACGGGAAGAACTGCTTGCCGAACACCAAGCCCGCGGCCGAGGCGTAGATGAAGAAGTCATACCACTCGATGGTCGTACCGACGAGGCTCGCACCGATCACGCGGCGAAGCCGGCCACCACCGGTGGAGCGCCCGGCCCGCACCTCGGGGGTCTGCGTCATGGGTCGTCCCTTCCCGCCATTGGAAAGAAGATCAAAGGTTTGACTAGTTGCCTGGAAACCTAGGGTTCACCCTGCCGGAAAACCAGGTACGAGCACAGACCTTTACCCTCTCGAGACCTTCGCCCCGCGACCCCCGCGCCACCGGCGTCGGGCGGCCCGGGGAGAAGCCGTTAGGCTGGGTACCGGCAGTACGCGAGGACGACGATGGAGGGACCGTGGCGCAGCCCTTCGCCGCCCGCTGGACGCGCGCGGGGAGCGAAGCCGTCGTCACCGTCTCCGGAGACGTCGACCTCGGCACGGCACCCCAGGTCCGGGCAGCCGTCAAGGACGCGCGCGACAGCACCGCGGCCGTGCCGCTGGTCACGCTGCTCATCGATCTGTCCGAGGTCGAGCACCTCGACTCCGTCGGCCTCGCCGTGCTGGTCGAGACCGCGGCCGAGTGCCACTCCGCCGAGCAGGGACTCGCGCTGGTGTGCCCGACCCCGGTCGTCACCCGGCCACTGGAGATGACCGGTCTCGACCGCATCCTCACCGTCGCCGCATCGCTCGACGAGGCGCGCGAGGCAGCCGCGAAGGCGCTTCGCGGCGAGGGCGACTGACGGCTTCTCAGGCGCTGGTGGTCGAACCGGGTCGCACGATCATCAGGACGGTGACCACCGCCCACAGGATGTTGAAGATCCCGGTGTACATCGCCAGCCGCGCCGGGGTGCGCTCACCGGGTTCGACACCCTCCCCGATGCCGTCGAGGACGCCCTGCTGACGGGGCAGCACCACGAACGCCAGCACGGCGGCCGCGGCCGCGGTGAGCACGATCGACGCGATCACCCACGCATCGCCCGTCACGCCGAGGACACCGGCCGTGGCGAACCCGAAGAACGGGATCGCGACGCCGACCGCGGCGTAGACCCGGCAAATCCGGTGCAGCGTCCGCAACACGGCGACGTCGTGCTCACTCCCGGTGGCGGCGCGCCGGACGGCCGACGGGAACATGCTGGCCGCGACGGCGACCGGACCGATCGCGATGAGCGCCGCGAGCACGTGCAGAGACAGGAAGACCTTCGTCACCCACAGGACGGTAACGACGTGCGGCAGGCCACGCGACAGCGGGGTCCTCAGTGGACCGGCGACGTGACGCGGATCGCGAAAACCGGAGCACCGCAACGCTTTCGGCACCACGTTTGGCAGGATTTCGACCGTGAAGCGTGGAACACTCACCTTGTCACTGGTGTTGTCCGCCGTGGCGCTGTCCGCCGCGGCCTGCAGTGAGTCCGATTCGGATAGTTCGGACGGTTCGCCCCCTTCGCCCACCAGCGCGAGCAGCAGCGCGCCGCCGATCGTCGAACCCGTCACCCCGCCCGGCACCGAGCTGAAGCTCGGCGACCGCGCCGTCATCGACTACGACAACGGCATCGAGCGCGGCCTCCTCGCGATCACCGTGACCTCGATCGAGCCGGCGAACCAGGCGGAGTTCGCCGCGGCGTACGGCGAGCAGGCCCAGGGCCTGACGCCCTACTGCACGCGCTACACGGTCGAGAACCTCTCCGGCGCCGACTTCGGCACGAAGAACGGCCCGCAGATCGAGGCACTGGTCGAGGACGACGAGACCACCGGCACGTTCCTCACCGGTGGCATCCCCAGCTGCCAGCCGCGGATGTCGCCGGGTGACTTCGACCACCCCGGTGCCCGCTACGAGACCGCCGACCTGGACGCCACCGGGGCGGACGAGACCGTGATCGCGGCGCGCTACGACGAGCACGACTACGGCGACGCCCCGCTGGTCTGGCGTCCGTAGGCGGCGTCAGGCGGGCACGGCGGAGAGGAACGGCGCGCCGGTCTTGCCGCGCAACTCCTCCGGTGTGACGCCGGGCGCGGTGCGAACCAGCCGCAACCCGTCCGGCGTCACGTCGAACACGGCGAGGTCGGTGATGATCCGGTCGACCACCCGCGCACCGGTCAGCGGGAGGGTGCACTCCGCGACGATCTTCGGGCTGCCGTCCTTGGCGACGTGGTCGGTGAGAACGATGATCCGCTTGGTCCCCGCGACGAGGTCCATCGCGCCGCCCATGCCCTTGACCAGCGCGCCCGGCACGGTCCAGTTCGCCAGGTCACCGTTGGAGGCCACCTGCAGCGCGCCGAGGATCGCGAGGTCGATGTGCCCGCCGCGGATCATCGCGAACGACGTCGCGGAGTCGAAGAAACTCGCCCCCGGCGCGACGGTGACCGTCTGCTTGCCCGCGTTGATCAGGTCGGCGTCCTCCTCGCCGTCGAACGGGAACGGGCCGAGGCCGAGGATGCCGTTCTCGCTCTGCAACGTCACCCGGACGCCGTCCGGGATGTGGTTGGCCACCAGCGTGGGAATGCCGATGCCGAGGTTGACGTAGTCCCCGTCGGACAGTTCCCGCGCCGCCAGTGCGGCCATCTCGTCGCGGCTCCAGGCCATGGTCACGCCTCCGTTCCGGCGAGCGCCCGCGGGCGCACCGTGCGCTTTTCGATCTCCTTCTCCCGCGGCGCCGCAGCCACCAGGCGGTGGACGTACACGCCGGGGGTGATGACGAGGTCGGGGTCGACGAACCCGTCGAGCAGCACCTCCGCCTCCACGACAGTGAGGCGTCCGCACGTGGCGACCACGGGGTTGAAGTTGCGCGCCGCCATCCGGTAGACGAGGTTGCCTTCGCGGTCGGCGGTGTGGGCGTGCACCAGGGACAGGTCGGCGACGATGCCGCGCTCCTGCACGTGGGTGACGCCGTCGAACTCGGCGTGCGGTTTGCCCTCGGCGACCGGGGTGCCGACGCCGGTCTTGGTGTAGAACGCGGCGATCCCGGCGCCGCCTGCGCGCATCCGCTCGGCGAGCGTGCCCTGCGGGGCGAACTCGACCTCGACCGAGCCGTCGAGGTACTGCTGCGCGAACAGCTTGTTCTCCCCGACGTAGGACGCGGTCACCTTGCGGACCTGCTTGTTCTCCAGCAGCAGCCCGAGGCCCTTGCCGTCCACACCCATGTTGTTCGACACGATCGTCAGGTCGCGGACCCCGGCGTCGCGCACGACCTCGATCAGGTCGTAGGGCACCCCGGACAGGCCGAAGCCGCCCACCGCGATCGTCATGCCGTCCCGCAGCGCGCCTGCCATCGCCTCGGCGGCCGAGCCGAACACCTTGGACACGTGAACTCCCCTTCGAGCGTCCGTGGAATGAGCACTGCGACGCAGTGAAGACGAGCTGCGAAAACGCGGTCAAGGATGCCGGGTGGATCTTTCGTCAGGCGGACGGGCGCGAGTTCACCGTTCATTCAGTGGACGTAGGCTGCCGGTATGCCTCCCGTCAACCTGATCGGCCGCGCGGCGCTGGTGCTGCGCGCGTTGTCCGTGGCGGGCGGGGCCGGTGCGTCGACCTCGGACCTGGCGCGCGCGACGGGGCTGGCAAGGCCCACGGCTCACCGACTGCTCGCGGCGCTGGCGGATGAGGGGTTCGTCGACCGCGACCACCGCAGCGGGCAGTGGTACCTCGGTCCGGAGCTGTACCTGCTCGGCGAGTCGGCGGCCGCCCGGTACGACGTGACGCAGTACGCGCGCGACAGCGTGCACCGGCTCGCGGCGGCCACGGGTGAGAGCGCGTTCTTCTCGGCCCGGCGCGGTGACGAGACGGTGTGCCTGCTGCGCGAGGACGGCGATTTCCCGATCCGCTCGTTCGTGCTGTACGAGGGCGCGCGGTTCCCGCTGGGTGTGGTGTCGGCGGGGCTGGTGGTGCTGTCGCTGCTGGACGACCGGGAGATCGACGAGTACCTGGCGCGGGTCGACCTGACCGGGCGGTGGGGCGCGGCGCACGGTGGCCGGCCGCTGCGGGCGCGCATCGCCGAGACGCGGGAGCGCGGGTACGCCGTGAACCCGGGGCTGGTGGTGGAGGGCAGCTGGGGCATGGCGGCGGCGGTCTTCGGCCCGGGCGGCGATCCGGCGTGGGCGCTGACGCTGACCGGTGTGGAGTCCCGCTTCCGCGAGCCGCGGCGCGCGCAGATGGGCGCGCTGCTGCTCAAGGAGGCCCACGCGCTGACAACGGTGCTCCGTCAGCGCGGGCAACGCTGAGCCGGTGATCCTCCACGCCACGGGAGCCGCCCGGCAGCACGGCAGGCGCCGCCACACAGGCGAACCCGGCGTCCGCACGGCTTCACAACGGCCACCAGCCGAAGCACGGACCCACCTCACGGCGACAACCACAACGCCCACAACCCCACCCCCGCACACACCCCGCGCCACGCCACCACCCCCGCAACCCCATCACGGCGGCGACGGCAACGCCCGCAACTCCGCCTCCACCACCTTCCGCAGCGCGGCTCGCCGCATGTGGAGCCGCTCGTGGACCCGGCCGTACACGTACGCGTCCGCCGCGCCGGCCTCCGCTCGCGCGCGCAGCAGCGCCCCGGCCCCGGCGAGGGCGTCGTGCTCGTCGAGGTGCTCGTGCAGCGTCGTGACCGCCCGGCGCCACGTTCGCACCCGCTTGCCGAGCAGCGGGCGCGCCACGTCGGCCACGTACCGGGCCACCTCGGCCCGCCTGCGCACCTCCGGCAGCGCATCCGGATCGTCGCGCAGCGCCTCGGCCGCCCGCGCCAGCCGCCGATCGGCGCGGCGCACGGCTCGCCGCACCTCGCGGCGCCCCGACGAGGCCGACACCGTCAACGGCGGATCGGCCACGAACTCGTCGAGCGCGCCCAGCAACCGCGCGTACCGGCCGCTCGCCAACCGCACCCGCACTGCGCGCCGGTCCCCCTGCGCGAGCTCGTCCACGTGGTCGAGCAGCGCGCGCCGGGCGTGTTCGACCGCAGGCTCCCGCGGCAGCCCCGCCAGCTCGGCGCGCACGGTCTCCCACCGCACCTCGTCGTCGCGCACGCGGGACAGCGCCCGGCACGCCCATCTCAGCTCGCGAGCCAGCTGCCGGGCCGCCGGGCGGACGAACAGCCGCCGGTAGCCGCGCAGCGTGGCGCGCGCCCGGCGCATCGCGATCCGCAGCCGGTCGATCGCATCGTGATCACCGCGGCGGACGGCCTCGTCGTGCGCCCGGATCGCCTCGACCTGATCACGCAGGTGCCCGATCACGACCTCACCGGCATCGGCCCGGCCGGCGTCGGCAACCAGGTCGGCGGCGAGAATGCGGTTCAGCTTCGATGGCCAGTGCGCGGGCCGCACCCCGTCCGACACGAGCGCGTCGGCCAGCGTGTCCAGCAACTCGGGCGGCCCGGCGTCGAGCTCGACCTCCAGCTCGCGCCACCGGTCCAGCCGCGCGGGCGAGCCCGCCCGTTCGCCGTGCACGTGGTCGTCGGTCAGCACCGCCAGCCGCTGCCCCTCGGCGCCGGTCAGGTCGTAGCTGAACCGGTCGACCCGCAGGTGCGCCACCCGCACCAGGTCCGCACCGCCGGTCCACCCGCGCACGGCCTCGGCGAACTCGGCGGGAACGCCGTCACCGGGCGGCAGCTGCGTCTCTTCCCTGGCGCCACCGGCCGCCGGGCGTTTGAGGTGCCATCCCGCGTCGTGCCCGCCGACCCGCCTGCGCAACGTCACGCCCGCTCGCGCGAGCCGCAGATCGGCGGTGTCGTAATAGGTGTTGTCCAGACGGGATTCCCGTGGATCGCTCTGGTGTGCCACCGGGCCCGTGCCGGCCAGCCGGGGCACCGGTCTGGCGTCGTCGAAATCGAACTTCCGCTCGCGCTCCGTCACCGTTGTCGCACCCATGAGCAGGGATTCCCGCGTGGGCGCGGGAAAAACCACCGCCGCCGACCCGTACTATCGACCGGCACTCATCGCGGTCGATGGGAGGACTGGTGGTCGCCGAGCGGGAGCCGAAGGCCGAGGGCCCCGTGTCACGCGCGTGTTCCGGCGCGTGCGACCGGACGCGGTCCCGGTGCTCGCCACGGCACGGCGGGTCACCGAGCAGCTGGCCGACGGCCTGACCGGTCCCGGCGTCCGGGGCGCGGCCCGCGGTGTGCGTACCCTGCTCGGCGTGCGCTCGGTGGGGCTGGCCGACCTGTCCGGCACCATCACCTGGTCCGGTCCGCCGAGCGCGGACGCCGTAGAGTTGGTCTCCGCCGCCCATGACCGCGCTCTTCCTCGGCTGGTACCTGGTCTACGTCCTGCTCGCCGACTACGCGCACGGGTTCATGTCGACCACGCTCGTGGGCGACGTCAACGTGGGTCTTCTGCTGGGTCTGCTGCAGTTCGTGTCCACGTTCCTGATCACCGGCCTCTACGTCCGCTTCGCCAACCGCAAGCTGGACCCGATCGCCGACCGGATCCGGGCTGACGTCGAAGGGGAGTCGCGATGAACCTCGCCGCGGGCGTGGCCGGCAGCAACCCGGCCCTCAACATCGGCATCTTCGCCCTGTTCGTCGTGATCACGCTGGTGGTCGTGCTGCGGGCGAGCCGCAACACCAAGACGGCGGCGGACTACTACGCCGGGGGACGCGCGTTCACCGGACCGCAGAACGGCATCGCGATCGCGGGCGACTACCTGTCGGCGGCGTCGTTCCTCGGCATCGCGGGCGCGATCGCGGTGTACGGCTACGACGGGTTCTTCTACTCCATCGGCTTCCTGGTGGCGTGACTGGTCGCACTGCTGCTGGTGGCGGAACTGCTGCGCAACACCGGCAAGTTCACGATGGGCGACGTGCTGGCGTTCCGCATGCGGCAACGCCCGGTGGCGCCGCGGCGGCCACCTCGACGATGGTGGTGAGCTTCTTCTACCTGCTGGCCCAGATGGCCGGCGCGGGCATCCTCGTGTCGCTACTGCTGGGCGTGTCCAGCGGTGTCGGGCCGTCGGTCGTGATCGCCGACCATCTACGTGCTGGTCGGCGGTATGAAGGGCACCACGTGGGTGCAGATCATCAAGGCGCTGCTGCTGATCGCGGGCGCCGCGCTGATGACCGTGTGGGTGCTGGGCAAGCACGGTTTCGACCTGTCCGCGCTGCTGCAGGGTGCGGTGGACCGCTCCGGGGAGAGCGTGCTGAACCCGGGCGCGAAGTACGGCGTCTCCGGAACGTCCAAAATCGACTTCCTGTCGCTGGGACTGGCGCTGGTGCTGGGCTACGGCGCGAACGTGCTCGTCGGCGCGGACGCCATCAAGGATGGCACCGGGCACGGAGAACGCCGCGGCACCGCTACTGGCCCTCGAGCTCGGCGGGCCGGTGCTGCTCGGGTTCATCGCGGCGGTCGCGTTCGCGACGATCCTCGCCGTGGTGGCCGGCCTGACGATCACCGCGTCGGCGTCGTTCGCGCACGACATCTACGCGAACGTGATCAAGAAGGGCAAGGTCGAGAGCAAGAATGGCGAGGTGCGCGTCGCGCGGATCACCGCGCTGGTCATCGGCGCGTCGCGATCGTGGGCGGCATCCTGGCGAAGAACCAGAACGTGGCGTTCCTGGTGGCGCTGGCGTTCGCGGTCGCGGCGTCGGCGAACCTGCCGACGATCCTGTACTCGTTGTTCTGGAAGCGGTTCAACACCTCGGGGGCGCTGTGGAGCATCTACGGCGGTCTGGCGATCACGATCACGCTGATCGTGTTCTCGCCCGCGGTGTCGGGCAACCCGAAGGCGATGCTGCCCGGCGCCGACTTCGACTGGTGCCCGCTGCAGAACCCCGGGCTGGCATCGTCGGGACGCTGCTGTCGAAGGAGCACGACAGCGCAAGCACGCGGAGATGGAGGTTCGGTCGCTGACCGGCGCGGGCGCGGAGAAGGCCACGGCGCACTGACCGTCCGCTCGACGAGCCCCGGCACCCGCGCTGGTGCCGGGGCTCGTGCCGTTCGCGGTGCACCGCGGCGCGGGTCCCCCGGCGCCGGTCATCGCGGCGCCGGTCATCGCGGTGCGGTCGCCCCGAATCCCCCGTACGGCCCGGCCTGCGCGCGGCGGCGAACCTCGTCGAAGTGCCGGTGCACGGCCTCCTCGGCGGTGTCGGGATCGGCCGACACCAGTGCGTCCACGATGGCCTGGTGGCGCTGCGCGGTGCCCGCCGCGGAACCGGCCGGACCGCCCAGCTCCGCCTCGGCGGTGCGGTAGACGTCCCAGAACAGGCGGGTCAGCTCGCGCGCCAGGTCGAAACCCGCCTCGGCGCAGATCAGGTCGTGGAACTCGCGATCGGCGGCGGCGCCGTCCGCGCCGCCCGTCCGCATCCGCGCCACGCGGTCCTCCAGCGCGGAGATCAGCTCCGGCCGGTGCCGCCGCGCGACCCGGCGGGTCAGCTCGGTCTCCAGCATCTCGCGCACCTCGAGCAGGTCGCGCAGCCGTCCGGTGGTGCCCGCACCGGGCGTGCGGGTGCGGAACAGCAGCCAGGTGCGCAGCGAGTCCGACCCGGCCGACCCGACGAACGTGCCGTACCCGTGCCGCACCTCGACGATGCCGAGCGCGCGCAACGCCCGGACCGCCTCGCGGATCGAGTTGCGACTGACTCCGAGATCGGCCATCAGGTCGAGTTCGGTGGGCATCGGCGAGCCGGGCTCGAGCCCCCGCTCGATGATCAGGTCGATGATTCGCTCGCTGATCTCGTCGCCGAGCTGAGGGCGCGCCATACCACTCCCGCCTGGTTTCCGGACTCCCGGACATCCTACGTCAGACCACGGTGGAAGCCGCGGCTCCGCGAATCGGCCTTGACCTCCACTTGACTGGAGGTGCCAGTCTCGGTCCACAGGGAATGATCGAGGAGGCAAAACCCATGAGAGCAGCGGGTTTCACCGAACCAGGCGGCCCCGAGGTCCTGCACACAATGGAGCTGCCGGACCTTCAGGTGGGCCCGGGGCAGGTGCGGGTCCGGGTGCGGGCGGCCGGTGTGCAGCCGTTCGACACCGCGGTGCGGAGGGGCTGGGTGCCCGGCTACGCCGGCGAGTGGCCGTGGCCACGCGTGCCGGGCAACGAGTTCGCGGGCGTGGTCGACCAGGTCGGCGAGGGGGCGGCCTGGTCGGTCGGGGACGAGGTGCTCGGCTTCAGCGTCCTGGGCTGCTACGCCGAGTACGTGGTGGTCACCGCCGACCGGGTCACCGCGAAACCCGCCGAGATGCCGTGGACCGTGGCGGGCGGAGTCACCGCGGGCACCCAGACGGCACACATGGCGTTGCGGCAGCTGGGCGTCTCCCCCGGTGAGACGGTGCTCGTGCACGCCGCTGCGGGTGCGGTGGGCACCGCCGCGGTGCAGCTCGCGCGTCTGTGGGGGGGCGACGGTGATCGGCACCGCGAGCGAGGCGAACCACGCCTACGTCGGCTCGCTCGGCGGCGTTCCGGTCACCTACGGCGCCGGTCTCGTCGAACGGGTGCAAGCGCTTTCGCCCGGCGGGGTGCACGCGGCGCTGGACGGTGCCGGTGGTGCGGCCCTGGAGGCGTCACTCGCCCTGGTGAAGGAGCCGGGGCGGATCGTCACCCTGGTGGAACACGATCGGGCGGACTCGCTCGGGGCGCAGATCGTGCGGGGGTAGCGCTCCGCGGAGCGACTGGCGGAGCTGGCGGGGATGTACGCGCGGGGCGAGCTGCAGTTCCCGGTCCGGCGCACCTACCCGCTGCACGAGGCCGCCGAGGCGCACCGGGAGCTGGAGACCCGGCACGGGCATGGCAAGGTCGTGTTGACTGTCTAGCGGGAGGTAGGCACATGAGTGGGGTCGCCGTCGTGACGGGCGCGGGTTCGGGCATCGGCCGCGAGGTGGCGCGGGCGCTGCTGGACGCCGGCTACCGGGTGGCGCTGGCGGGCCGCAGAGCCGACGCGCTCGCCGGGACCGCGGACGGCGCCGCCGACGCGCTCGTGCAGCCCACCGACGTGGCCGACCCCACCCAGGTCAGCGCCCTGTTCGAGGCGACGACGTCCCGCTGGGGCCGGGTGGACGTGGTGTTCAACAACGCCGGTACGTTCGGCCCGGCGGGCGACCCGGACGACATCCCGGTCGAGGCGTGGCAGCAGACCGTGGCGGTGAACCTCACCGGTGCGTTCCTGTGCGCGCGGGAGGCGTTCCGCGTGATGAAGCACCAGGACCCGCGAGGTGGCCGGATCATCAACAACGGCTCGATCTCGGCGCACGCACCGCGGCCCGGCAGCGCCGCCTACACCGCGACGAAGCACGCCATCACCGGCCTGACGAAGTCGTTGTCGCTGGACGGCAGGCCGTACGACATCGCGTGCGGCCAGATCGACATCGGCAACGCGGCCACGGAGATGACGGCGGGCATCGCGAACGGCGCCCGCCAGGCCGACGGCCGGGTGCTGCCGGAACCCACGTTCGACGCGCGGCACGTCGCGGAGGCCGTGCGGTACATGGCGGGCCTGCCACTGAGCGCGAACGTGCAGTTCATGACTGTCACGGCCACCACAATGCCGTTCATCGGCAGAGGCTGAAACGTTCCCCCGTCGTCTGGCGATAGGGGAAGTGACGGTGACTAAACTGCAGGTCGGACGGCCTGCAGTGCCGTCACGCCGGGCCCTCGTAGCTCAGCCGGATAGAGCAAGAGCCTTCTAATCTCTAGGTCGCAGGTTCGAGTCCTGCCGGGGGCGCCTTTCGGCTGGTCAGAGCCTTCCTCGCCGATCACGGCTCTGACCGGCCCATGCTTGACCCTCGTTTTTTCGCCGGCCGGCCTCCACTTCCGCACGCACTTCCGGGTGTTGCCTGGATCACGGGCAGCTTCTGCGGTTGCTCGCCGGAACCATCGGCATGTTCGTCGAGGTACACGGCGGTACATCACACGGCCTTCGATCGTGAAGGCACCCCAACAGCCCAGGTCACGCGCCCGATAACGGGGTGGCGGGCGCGAAGCAGCACCCTGAGCGGGCCAAGCCGTGCAGCCCGCACGCTGCTCGCCTCGAACAACAGCGAATGACAGCTGAAAAGAGGGATCTCATCGCCTGAGAATCGCCAGGCGCTTCTCACCGGCCCAGGTCGGCCAACACGGCCCCGACCGGTCTGCCTGCTTCCTCGACCAGCATGCCGCAAAATACTTCATATTTCCCTATGATTCTCAAATCAGGGAATGTTAGGGTACTTTTATGTCGTCGATCTACAAGTCTGCCGCCGGTGAGCGGGAGGTCCTCCGCCGCTACGAGGAGACCCTCGCCGCGTGGCCGGTGCCCGCCGAGCACCTGCGGGTGCCCACCCGGGAGGGCGAGACGTTCGTGCTCGCCTGCGGGCCCGCGGACGCACCACCGCTCGTGCTGCTGCACGGGGCCGGCTCGAACGCGGCGATGTGGGCCGGCGACGTGCCGGTGTGGGCGGAGCACTTCCGCGTGTACGCGGTCGACGTGATCGGCGAGCCGGGCCTGTCGGCGCCCGCCCGGCCCGCCCTCGGCTCCGGCGCGTACGCCCGGTGGCTCGACGACGTCCTCGACCACCTGCACCTCGACCGGGTCGCGATCGTCGGCGCCTCACTCGGGGGCTGGCTCGCCCTGGACTACGCCACGCAGCGGCCGGAGCGGGTGAGCCGGATCGCGGTTCTGTGCCCGGGCGGCGTCGGCAGGCAGAAGATGGCCGTGCTGCTCACCGCGTTGCTGTACAAGCCGTTCGGCCGCTGGGGAAAGTACCGCTCGCTGTCGGCGGTGGCCGGGGTGGACGTGCTCGCCGAACCGGCCGTCGCCGACTACCTGGCGCTCGTGTTCACGCACTTCCGGCCGCGTACCCAGCGCCTGCCGGTGTTCCCCGACGCGGCGTTGCGCACGCTGACAATGCCGATACGGGTGGTCGTCGGCGCGCAGGACGCGATGTTCGACTCCGCGGACACCGCACGGCGCATCCGGCGCACCGCGACGGGCGCGGAGGTGGTGGTGCTGCCCGGCGTCGGCCACTCGATCACCGGCCAAGCCGAGCCGATCAGGAGGTTCCTGGCGGAGTAGCGGCCCCTGCTGCCCGGCACCCGGGCAGCAGGGGCCGCGCACTCACATGTTGATCATGTGGCCCGCGAGGCCGTGGACGGCCTCCTTGACGGCTTCGCCGAGCGTGGGGTGCGCGTGCACGTTGCGCGCCACCTCGTGCACCGTCAGATCCCACTGCTGCGCCAGCGTCAGCTCGGGCAGCAGTTCGGTGACGTCCGGGCCGATCAGGTGCGCACCGAGCAGCTCGCCGTACTTGGCGTCGGACAGGATCTTCACGAAACCGCCCGCGTCGGCCAGGCCGTGGGCCTTGCCGTTGGCGGTGAAGGGGAACTTCGCGACCTGCACGTCGTAGCCCTGCTCGCGCGCCTGGGCCTCGGTGAGGCCGAAGCTCGCGACCTGCGGCTGGCAGTAGGTGGCCCGCGGGATCATGGTGTAGTCGAGCTCCATGGTCTCCGCGCCGCCGATGGTCTCGGCCGCCACGACACCCATCGACTCGGCCGCGTGCGCCAGCATCAGCTTCGCGGTCACGTCTCCGATCGCGAAGATGTGCGGCACGCTGGTGCGGCAGCGTCCGTCGACGGCGATGGCACCGCGCTGGGTCAGCTCGACGCCGGTGTTCTCCAGGCCGTAGCCCTCGACGCGCGGCTGGAACCCGATCGCCTGCAGCACCTTGTCGGCCTCCAGCGTCTGCTGGTCGCCGTTGCTGGACACGGTGACCTTGACCTTGGCGCCGCTGTCGTCGATGCTTTCGACCTTGGTGCCGGTCAGCACCTTGATGCCGAGCTTCTTGTAACGCTTGGCCAGTTCCTTCGACACGTCCGCGTCCTCGAGCGGCACCATGCGGTCGAGGAACTCGACGATCGTGACGTCGACGCCGTAGTTGTGCATGACGTAGGCGAACTCGACGCCGATCGCGCCCGCGCCGGCGATGATGATGCTGCCGGGCAGCTCGCGGTTGAGGATTTGCTCCTCGTACGTCACGACCCGCTCGGACAGCTGCGTGCCGGGGAGGAGCTTCGTGGAGGCGCCCGCCGCGATGATGCAGTGGTCGAAGGTGACGGTCTCGGTGCCGTTCTCACCGGCCACCTCGATCGTGTGCGCGTCGGTGAAGGTGCCGCGGCCGTGGAACTCCTGGATGCCGTTCTTCTTCATCAGGAAGTGCACGCCCTTGACGCGCCCCTCCGCCACCGACCGGCTGCGGTCGAACGCCGCGCCGAAGTCGAAGGTGATCGGCCCGTCCGAACTGATCCCGAAGGTCTTCGCCTCCTTGGTGACCAGGTGGGCGAGCTCCGCGTTGCGCAGCAGCGCCTTCGACGGGATGCACCCGACGTTCAGGCACACGCCGCCCCAGTACTTCTCCTCGACGATCGCCGTTTTCAGGCCGAGCTGCGAAGCCCTGATCGCCGCGACATACCCGCCGGGCCCGGCACCCAGCACCACAACGTCGAAATGCGCACTCATACCCGTCACCCTATGCCCTCGCGACCGTGGGCATCGCGCGGCCGACCTGCTGACGAGGCGCCGCACGGGCCGCCGTGACCGACTTCACGGCCGATCCGGCCGCCGCGGACGGCACCGGGGTGATCACTTTCGGCTGAACCCACTCGCTCGGGTGGTCCTGACCAGGCAAAAAGCGGAAACCGACCTAGAATTGCGGCCCTACGCCGAACGCGGGAGGAACCATGAGCGACGGGCCGCACGTGACGCTCGAGGACGTCGCGAGGAGCGCCGAGGTCTCGCTCGCCACCGCCTCCCGCGCGCTCAACGGCACCACCCGGGTGCGCGACGACCTGCGGGAGCGCGTGCTCGCCGCCGCCGCGCGACTGGCCTACACCCCCAACGCCCACGCGCAGGCGCTGGCCGGGGCATCGCGCCGCACCGTGGGCGTGGTGTGCCACGACATCAGCGACCCGTACTTCGCCGGGATCATCCGCGGGGTGATGCGCGTGGCGGACCGCAACGGCCTGGTCGTGATGCTGGCCGCGACGTTCGCCGACCCGGACAAGGAACTCGCGTGCGTGTCGGCGCTGCGCGCGCAGCGGGCCTCGGCGATCGTGCTGACTGGATCCGCGTTCGAGGACCGGAGCTGGGAGCGCGCGATGGCCGCCGAGCTGGAGCCGTACCGGCGCGGCGGCGGCCGGGTGGCGGTGGTGACGCGGCACCGGTCGCTGCGGGCGGACACCGTGGCACCGGACAACCGTGGCGGCGCGCGGGCCATGGCCGAAGCCATGCACCGGCTCGGTCACCGCCGGTTCGCCGTCGTCACCGGGCCCGGTGACCTGACCACAGTGGCCGATCGGGTCACCGGGTTCCGGGAGGGCCTGGCCGGCGCGGGCGTCGAACTGTCCGAACGGGACTTCTTCGCGGGCTCGTCCGACCGGGACGGCGGGTACGCGGCCGCGAACGCCCTGATCGAGGCGAAGCACCGGGCGACGTGCGTGCTGACGACGTCGGACGTGATGGCGCTCGGCGCGATCACCGCGTTGCGCGAGGCGGGCCGCACCGTGCCCGACGACGTGTCGGTCACCGGCTTCGACGACATCCCCCTCGTCCGCGACCTCGCCCCGCCGCTCACCACGGTCGCCCTGCCGCTGGAACGGCTCGGCGAGGAGGCGATGCAGCTGGCCCTCGACGGCACCACCAGCGCTCGCGGCCGCACGCGGCGCCTGTCCGCGGAGGTCCTGCTGCGGGACAGCACGGTCAAACCCCGGCGGCGCAGGCGGCGGTAGTCGTTGCGACGCAGCTCGGACCGGTCGTACCCGTTGCCGTGGTGATCACGGAATGACCGGTCTGCCGGAGCGGCGGTGCGCGGATCTGCCTGCCCTGCTGCACCACCTGCACCCCGCGCTGCTGGATCGCTGTGCGGTGATCCGCGGAACGTTCCCCGGATCGCGGACGTCGTCGTCCACGATCCGCACGACACCGCGCCGCTGCCCGCGCACGCGCTGGTGCTGGCGGTCGGTGTCCGCGAACCCGGCGAGGTCGCCCGCCTGCTCCGCGAACTCGGGGAGGCCGGGGCCGCCGCGCTCGTGGTGCGCGCGGCGGCCGACGCTTCCGGGGTGGTCCTGCTCGGCCTGGCACCGGAGGTGAGCTGGGCCGTCGCCGCGTCGGTCCTGCGCGCGCTCGGCCCGGGCCGCGAGCCGGCCCCGGTGAGCACGCGGCCACCGGTGACCTGTTCTGCATGGCCGAGGCGGTGGCCGAGCTCGTCGGCGCACCCGTGACGATCGTCGATCCCGCGTGCCGGGTGCTCGCGCCCCGCCGCTGGAGGACGTGGTGGGGCCGGAACGGGAGCCGATCCTCGCCGCGATCCACCGCACAGCAGGGCCGGTCCACGTGCGCCCGCCCGGGGCGCCGCACCTCGCGGCGGTGGCCGTCCGCGGCGGGGACGAGTGCTCGGTTCGCTGTGGTCGGCCGCGCCGTAGGCGCTGGACGCCCACCGCGAGCGGGTGTTCTCCGATGCGGCCGCACTGATCGCGCTGCACATGCTGCGGGAAAGGGCCGCTGCACACGCGCAGCGCCGCGCCCGCGCCGGCGTGCTGGCGACCGCACTCGACGGTGGCCCGGGGGCGCACGTGGCGGCTCGGCAGCTGGGCATCGCAACAGCACCGGCCGTCGTGATCGCGATGGGTGTCGACACCGCCGCGCTGCCGGCCGCGCGGGCCGAGGCGGAGCGGCACCGCCTCGCCGCAGCCGATTCGCGGTCCGAGGCGGCCGTGCTGGACGGTGTCACCTAGGGCGTGCTCCCGGCGCGGGCGGGAACACGCGGGCGCACCGGGTGGCCACGGAGGTTCGCCCGGCGCGCCACGACCCGCGCCCGGTGCGCGCTCGGGATCGGCCGGGCCGCCGCCGCTGTCGCGGATCTCGCGCGCTCGCGGCGCGACGCCGACCGCGCGCTCCGCGTGGCGCGGACGGGCCGGAACCGGATGGCGACCATCGACGAGGTATGCGCGTCGGCTCCGTTGCTGGAGCTGTCCGATGCGGTCGCCGCCGAGCCCGCACCGCCCGGGAGGCCGCCGGCCGGCTCCTTCGCTACGACGCCGAACACCAGACCGGCCTGGTCGCGAGCCTGCGGGCCTGGCTCGACGCGTTCGGCGACATGAAGACCGCCGCCGGTGCGGTGCACGTGCACCCCAGCACGTTCCGCTACCGGTTGCGCCGGATCGCCGAGGTCTCCGGTGCCGATCTGCACGACCCCGAGCAGCGGTTCGCGCCGATGCTGCAGCTGCGGCTGCTCCCCGACGGCCCGGGAACGCGCGCGGTCAGCTCGCCGGCGTGATGCGGAAGACCGGGTACCGGTCGGCGATCCGCTCGAACTCCGCCAGCGGCGCTCGGCGGTCGACCGGGAAGTGCGGCCGCGCCCCCGGTGCGACCTGCAGGTAGCTGCGCAGAATGGCCGCGCGCTCACCGGGGACGACCTCCACCAGGCGCACGTCCTCGCGGACCCCGTGCCGCAGCACCGCGCGCCCGTCGGCCGCCCTGGCGTTGCGCACCCAGTTCGTCTTCTCCCCGAGCATCGCGACGAGGTAGCGTTCGCCGCGGTGCTGCGTTATCGCCACCGGGAACGAGATGATCCGGCCGGATTTGCGGCCGCGGATCTCCAGCGCGGCCGACCGGCGGGGCATGATCCCCCGGCGAAGAGGACGGCCCACACCCGGTTCTCGATCCGCGACCAGCGACCCGGGCGGCCACCCCGGTACTGCCAGCGCTTGAACCCCCGCACGGCATCGTCGAGCACCACTCGAACCCCAGCTTTCCCAGCGAACGGACAGGATCCGCGCGCAGTGTACGGCCGTCCACCCGCGCCGCCGCTTCCTTCGGCGGCGCGAACGGCAGGTCCCGTCTTCGTCCGACCGCACGATGGGGTGCGCATGAATTTTCCGGCGAAAGCATGCCTCCGATCGAATGACGTCGTCACCGAGATGCCGGAAGATGCCGGAGAAAGGACGACTCCAGCGGGTGACCCGTGCCAGCATGACGCCCATGACCGACTCCGAGCCCCGGTGGCGAAGACTCGAACCGGACGAGCGCAGGGAGCAGATCTTCGCGTGCGCGGCGCGCCTGTTCGGCGAGCGTCCGTACGCCGAGGTCTCCACATCGGACATCGCCGCCGCGGCAGGCGTGGCCAGAGGACTGATCAACCACTACTTCGGCACAAAACGCAAGCTCTACCTCGCGGTGCTGCGGCGCACGCTGACGGTTCCGGCCGCGGCCCTCGACGTGGTCACCGACGGGCCGCTCGACGCGAAGGCGCGCGTCGCGGTCGACTGGTTCCTGTCACTGGTCACCAGGCAGGGCCGGACCTGGCTGGTGGCCACCGCGCCGGAGGGGCTCGGCAGCGACCCGGAGGTCGAGGAGATCCTCGTCGAGGCCGAACGGCGTTCCGCGGAACGGGTACTGACCGCGCTCGGCGTCAAGGTGGACAGCGTGCACACCGAGACCTTCAACGCGCTGACTCGCGCCTACGGCGGCATGGTCAAGGCCGCGGGCCGGGAGTGGCTGCTGCGCGGCCACCTCGACCGCGAGCAGGTCCACACGCTGCTGTCCCGCTCGCTGGTGACGCTGATCGAGGATGTCTTCCCCGCCGTCAGCGGTACGTGAGCAGCCGCGAGGCGCGCCCCTCGAAGTGCGCGTGTTCGTTGAACGAGACCAGCGTGACCCCGCCACGCCCGGACACGATCTTGGTGATCCCGCAGTTCACCGCCACCCGGTTCAGCTGCAGCAACCCCATCTCGGGCGCACCGAGCAGGTGACCGGCGAGCGTGCCGATCACGCCGCCGGAGGTGAACACCGCGGCGCTGTCCCCTTTGCCGAGCAGGTCGACCAGTTCGTCGAGCGCGGCGCACACCCGTTCGTTGAACCGCGGCCACGTCTCCGCGCACGGCCCGTCGTCCCCGGCCTCGATCCACGCGGCGAGCGACTTCTCGAGCACCGCCTGGTAGCCGCGCGGATCGTCGGCGTCCTGCGCCACGCCGCCCCCGTGCCGGGCGACGATGTCGACGTGGTCGTACTCGTTCCACCGCGGGTCCTCCTTGGCCGCCGCGGAGGTGCCGAGCCAGTCGAGCACGATCTCCGCCGTGGCGCGCTGCCGGGCCATCGACCCGGTGCGCGCCTCGGCGAAGGTGGTCTTGCGGCGCAGCAGCTCCGCGCCGACGACCGAACCCTGCTCGATTCCCGTGCTGGACAGCCTGTCGTAGTCGGCCGCACCGAAGGATGCCTGTCCGTGCCGGATCAGGTAGATCGCGCCCATCGGCCGGTCCTTTCGCTCGCCGTTGCCCGCAGCCTAGCCAGCGGTCGACAGCAGGCGGTTGGGCGTACCCGCGCTGGCGTTCGAGATGCGGTCCGGTGTGGCGGCGGCGATCAGCGCGTCGGCGACCTCCTCGGGTGTGGCGTCCGGGTGGCCGGCCAGGTAGAGCGCCGCCGCGCCCGCGACGTGCGGGGTGGCCATCGACGTGCCGCTGATGGTGTCGGTCGCGGTATCACCGGTTCCCCACGCTGAGGTGATGTCCACGCCGGGCGCGTAGAGGTCGACGACGCTGCCGTAGTTGGAGAAGCCGGCCTGCCGGTCGGAGTCGTCGCTCGCGGCGACGGTGATCGCCTCGGTCACGCGGGAGGGCGAGCTGCCGCTCGCGTCGGTGCCCTCGTTGCCCGCGGCGACAGCGAAGGTGACGCCCTTGGCGATCGCGCCGCGCACGGCCTCGTCGAGGACGGCGTCGGCGGTGCCGCCGAGGCTCATGTTCGCCACCGACGGCCCGCTCGCGTTCTGCGCGACCCAGTCGATGCCGGCCACGACCTGCTCGGTGGTCCCACTGCCGGACGCGTCGAGCACGCGCACCGGGACGATCGTGACGCCCTTGGCCACGCCGTACTCGCTGCCGCCGATCGTGCCCGCCACGTGGGTGCCGTGCCCCTGCTCGTCGGTCGGGTCGTCGTCGTTGTCGATGAAGTCCTTGCCGCCGGACACCCGGCCGCCGAACGTCTCGTGGGTCGCGCGCACACCGGTGTCGATCACGTAGGCGGTGACGTTGTCCGCCGCGGTGTCATAGGTGTAGGACTCGTCCAATGGCAGGTCGGCCTGGTCGATGCGGTCCAGGCCCCAGGACGGCGGGTCCTGCTGCACGTCGGCGATGCGCAGCACGTGGTTCTGCACCACGTAGGCGACGTCGGGGTTGGCCGCGAGCCGCTTGGCCTGCCGCTCCCCTGCGGTGATCGAAAAACCTCTGAGGGCGGCGCCGAACGTGCGGGTCGCGGCGGCGCCGTAGCGTCCCGCAAGGTCCTGCGCCCGCGAGGTCGCGTCCTGCTTGAGGACGACGAGGTAGCTGTCCGCCACCGACCCGGGTGTCCCCGCGTCGAGGATCGTTCCCTCCTGGGCGTGGGCCGGACCGGCCCACGCCGTCGACACCGCCACCGCCGCTGCGGCAGCCGTCGCCAGTCCCGACCACGTCCTGCGCTTGCCCATGAGCCGCCCTCTCCTTCCCCGACCGGGTGGTTCAATCCATGCAATCCCGGTGGTCGAAGCAGGGGCAATGATTCACAGTTACCAGTACTCGCCTGATCGGCGTAAGGTCTTGCCGCCCGTTTGGATGAGCACGTCATCGACGATCTCGTCTTGGTAGAGGTCACGGACTGCTACCATCGGTGCCGGCGAAGTCGATGTTCAGGTGGGAGCTGGTGGCCACGTCCGAGCGCGCGGTGCCGAGCCCGTTCGCCACAGCGCTGAGGTCCGCGATCGCCCGCAGCGGGCTCAGCCTCGACCGCATCCAGGCGCGGGTGCAGGCGGGCGGCGTGCCGGTCAGCGTCACCGCGCTGAGCTACTGGCAGTCCGGCAAGCGGCAGCCGGAACGGCGAAGCTCCATTTCGGCGGTCCGCGTCCTCGAAGACGTCCTCGGCCTGCGCCGGGGGGAGCTGTTGTCGCTGCTCCCCCCGCCACGGCCGCGCGGGCTGCCCTCGCGGCGGCAGGCCGACGGTGTCGTCAAGTTCCCGATGGAGGCGCTGCGCACGCTGCTGGAGCGCGTCGGCGCGCCGCACGCACTGGAACAGCAGCACCGCCTCAACCTCGTCAACCTGCACGACCGGTGTGAGATCGCGGCAGGCGGGCGGCAGCGCTCGCTGACCACGCGGTCGGTGTTCCAGGCGACCGCCGACCGGCAGGACCGGTGGATCCTGGTGTACGACCACGGTGGCGCGCCCGCGCCCGCGCTGCACCAGTTGCGCAACTGCCGCAGCGGCAGGCTCGAGGTCGACCCCGACCACGGTCTGACGGTGGCCGAGCTGCTCTTCGACCGACCGATCGACCGCGGCGAGACCTACCTGATCGAGTACACGCTCACCAACAGCGGACCGCCGTACCCGGACTGCGAGAACACCTACTACCGCGAGTTCCGCCGCCCGATCCGCGAGTACCTGCTGGAGATCCGGTTCGACGAGGCCGAGAGCCTGCGGGAGTGCTGGCAGTACGCGCGGCGGATGCAGGCCGAGACCGAGGAGCGGCGCAGGCTGCACCTCGACACCGCGGGCGGGGTGCACGCGGTGGCCCTGGACTACGGTCCCGGCGTTTTCGGCATTTCCTGGGAGTGACGCAGGCGGCGCGAGGTCCAGTGGTCGGCCGCCTTCACCACGACCAGCGCGAGCATGCACAACGCCGTCGACGGGATCTCCTTGAGCAGCGCGAACACGATCATCGCGAGCGCGCAGAGCGCGGTCATCGCGAGCAGCACCACGTGCCAGACCCGGGCCGGGGAGCGGCGGGCGGGCTCGCGGGCGGGCCCCGCAACGTCCGCCGCGGACGTTGCGCGGACAGCGTAGAAGCGGTGGTCGAGCACGATCCGGCTTCGTTGCGCTGCGGGTCTGCTCGGCGGCTGTACGGTGGTCATGTTGCGGCCTTCCTTCCCGGACGGGCGACAACTCGCGCGGCTTCCTGTGGCAGCAGGGAGCCGCGCTTTTCACTGATCGTGCCGAAGCCGATCACCACCGTCACGACATCGCGATGTTTGAGCGCCCACCGGCCGGTTCGCGTCGCCGAACGGCTCGTCTGGGTAGCACGGGGCCACCCGGTCAGGTGAACACGCTGCGGGCCGGGGGACCGTGGCACGACGGCGGGCAGCACGCCCGCGGGCGGCAGCGACGCCGGCGCAGCGCGCGCAGCGGCACTCGTGGCGACTACGCCCGCCGCCCTCGCTGTCGGCACGGCACGACGGCGGACGCCAGCCGGTCGGGTCCCTGCCCGGCGCCGTCCAGGCCGAGCGCTGAGCCCGCGTTCGACGAACAGCGACTCGAGCGCGATCCCGGCCGCGGCGAGCGCGGAGCACGCCCCGGTCACGGGGTCAGCTCAGCGTGTTGCGCAGCACCTTTCCGGTGGCGTTGCGGGGCAGCTCCGGAACGAACTCGACGTCACGCGGCACCTTGAAACGCGCGAGGTTGGCCTTGACGTAGGCGCGGACCCCGTCGGCGTCGAGCGGGGAGCCCGCCTTGGTGGCCACGATCGCCTTGAGGCGCTGGCCGAACTCGGCGTCGGGCACCCCGATGACCGCGGCCTCCAGGATGTCCGGGTGCTCGACCAGCAGGTTCTCCACCTCGATGGGGAACACGTTCTCGCCACCGGAGACGATCATCTCGTCGTCGCGGCCGTCGATGAACAGCAGCCCGTTCTCGTCGAAGTGCCCGACGTCTCCGCTGGAGAGCAGCCCGTCGATGATCTCCTTGTGCCTGCCGTCGGTGTAGCCCTCGAACGACAGGCCGCTGCCGACGAAGACCCGGCCGGTGACGTGCGGCGCGGTGATCCGGTTGCCCTTGTCGTCGTAGAGGTGGACCTTGCAGGTGACCGGCGGGCGGCCCACGGTACCGGGTGCCGTGCGCCAGTCCTCGGGGGTGGCGACGGTGGCGACGGCGACCTCGGTGGAGCCGTAGAGGTTGTAGATGACGTCGCCGAACGCCTGGGTGGCCCGGTTGCCGAGGTCGGGCGAGAGGGCGGAGCCCGCGACGAAGATGATGCGCAGCGCTGAGGTGTCGTACTTGGACAGCACCTCGGGGCCGAGGTCGACGATGCGCTGCAGCATGGTGGGCACGAGGACCAGTGCGGTGCACCGGTGCTCCGCGATGCCCTTCAGCGTGGCTTCGGGGTCGAATCGGCGGCGCAGAACCACCGTGCAACCGAGCGCGAGCGACAGGATGAACTGCGAGATGCCGGTGCCGTGGAACAGCGGTGCGCCGAGGAACGTGGCCTCGCCCTTGCGCAGCGGGACGCGGTCGAGGAACTGGACGGTGGACAGCACCGAAGTGCGGTCGCGCGGGGCGCCCTTCGGGGTACCGGTGGTGCCGATGGTGAGCAGGACGAACCCGCCACGGCGGGGCGGGGTGGGCAGCGCGCGGTCGTCGGTGCTGGCGATCAGCTCGTCCAGCACGGGGATCTCGTGGGCCGGGTCGGGTTCGTCCACCCAGGACAGGTAGCGGTCGACGGTGCCCGGAACGGCGGACAGCAGATCGGTGAACTCCTGGTCGTAGACGAGCACCTCGGCCTTCTCGCGTGCGACGACGTCCCTGAGCTGCGGCTTCGCGAAGCCGGTGTTCAGCAGGAGGAGGCGCGCGCCCGCCTTGCCCGCGGCAACCATGACCGTCACCAGGCCCCGGTGGTCCCGGCACAGCGCGGCGATGACGGTGCCCGGTTTGACACCGCGCTCGGCCCAGGCGCGGGCGAGGGCGTTGGAGCGCAGGTCGAGCTCGCGGAAGGTCAGCGGCCCCTGTTCGTCCACCAAGCCGACGGCGCTCGGGTCCCGGCGGGCCGAGGTCTGGCACGCGGCGGCGAACGGACCCAGCTTGTTCATGGCGAGAACGCTGCGTACCGCCTCGTCGAGGCGCGGGAACGGGACGAGCCCGGAGCGCCACATGACCTCCAGTCCGCGGGCGGTTTCCGCCAACTTGCCGGGAAACTCGGACAAGCGGGGCGGCTTGCGCATGGACAGCACCTCCGTTGGGCCGACCGTACTGACGGTATGTCGTGTTACCGGACAGTAGACGACAGGTGGACCAGCGGTCCAGCGGTCGTGCCAGGGGTCCCCGGACGGGTGGGCATCGCGGTGACGCGCACCACGAAGCGTTGATCTTCGCGGACGGCCGCGCCCCCGGAGCGGACCCTCGTGGTCATCCCACGCCCGCCCCGCCCAGTCAGAATGGGTCCGTGCAGGTGGTCGTCGCTCAGGGACATGGTGGCGGGGTTGTCGTCGCGGGGGCCGGGGAGCTGTCCGAGGCGCAGTTCGCCCGGTACGTCGCGGACCTCGAGCGGTCCCGGGCTCCGCGCTGGGTCATGTCCTCCGTCGCCCGGCTGTACCCGGTCCTGCTGCGCTTCGGGGTGCGCATCGGCCGGTGCCTGGATCTCTCGCTCACCGAGGGGTTGCTCCTGGCCGCGGCGGGGAAGGCGGGCGAGCCCAAGGAGCTGCCCGCCGCCTGGGCCCGCCTGCACGGGCTCGAACCGCCGCCGGACTCCCCCGCCCACGCCGACCAGCAACCCGCGCTCTTCGACGCCCGGGAGCCCGGCCTGCCACCGGGCACCGACCCGGCACGCGCCGCGGAGGACGTGCTCGCCGCCCAGGAACGGCGCATCACCCGCCTCGATCACCCCGACCGCTTCCGGTTGCTCATCGCCGCGGAATCGGCAAGCGCGCTCGTCGCCGCCGAGATGGGGGTGGACGGGTTGCCGTGGCGGGCCGACGTGCACGACCGGCTGCTCACCGAGTTACTCGGGCCACGCACACCCGCCGGACAACGGCCGAAGAAACTCGCCGAACTCGCCACGCGGATCAGCGACGCGTTCGGTGGCAAACCCGTCAACCCGGACAGCCCGCAGACCATCGTGCGGGCCTTCGGTCGCGAAGGCATCTCCGTCCCGTCGGCGCGGGCCCACGTGCTGCGCACCGTCGACCACCCGGCCGTCCCGCTGCTGATCGAGTACCGCGAACTCGCCCGCCTCCACTCCGCCAACGGATGGGCGTGGCTCGACGAATGGGTCGACGGCGGGCGGTTCCGGCCCTCCTGGGTCGTCGGCGGCGTCGTGTCCGGGCGGTGGGCCAGCTCCGGCGGTGGCGCGCTGCAGATCCCGAAAACCCTGCGGGTGTGCGTGCGCGCCGACCCCGGCTGGAAACTCGTCGTGGCCGACGCCGCCCAACTCGAACCGCGCGTGCTCGCCGCGCTGTCCGGCGACCGCCGGCTCGCCGAGGCGTCCGCCTCCACCGACCTCTACGCCCGCCTCGCCGACGCGATGTTCGCGGGCACCATGGACGTCACCGAAGGCAGGCCACGCGCCAAGATCGCCATGCTGTCCGCGATGTACGGCGGCACCGCGGGCGAGGCCGCCTCACTGCTCGCCCTGCTGCGCAGGCGTTTCCCCGATGCGGTGTCCTATGTGGAGCACGCGGCGCGGGCGGGTGAACGGGGCGAGCGGGTGCGCTCCCGGCTCGGACGGGTCTCGCCCGCACCGTCGGCGGCGTGGCGCGCGCTCACCGGCGGCTCCGATGACGACGTCCGCGCCCGGCAGGCCGCACGTGACTGGGGACGCTTCACCCGCAACTTCGTGGTGCAGGCCAGCGCCGCCGACTTCACCTCCGTGCTGCTCGCCACCCTGCGCAGACGGCTGCCCGCGCCGGCCCACCTCGTGTTCTTCCAGCACGACGAGGTGATCGTGCACGCACCCGAACAGCTCGCGCCCGACGTGGAAACCGCCATCGCCGCATCGGTGCCCGAAGCGGCGAGGCTGACCTTCGGCCCCGCGTGCCCGGTGCACTTCCCCATGCAGCCGGTCACCGTCGACACCTACGCCGACGCGAAGTGAGCTACGCGGCCGCCTTGTCCAGCGCCCGCACCACGCGCTTCAACGACACGGGGTGCGCCGTCCCGAGCGTCTGCGCGAAGAAGCTCACCCGCAGCTCTTCGATCATCCACCGCACGTCGAGCAGCTCCGGCCCCGGTGCGACTCCGGGCGGCAGGGCAGCCACCGTCGCCTCGTACTCGCCCGTCACCCACTCCACGTCGCGCAGCAGGTCGACGTCCTTGGCACCCGTCGACGGCAGCTTCTCCAACCTCCGCACGATGCCCCGCAGATAGCGCACGAGGTCCGGCAACCGGTCGAAACCCGTCGCCGTCACGAATCCCGGGTACACCAGCCCGGACAACTGCCGCCGCATGTCCGCCAGCGACTCGGCCGGACCACGGGCGCCGCCGAGCGCCACCTCGACCTCGTTGGCGGTCTTCAGGATCTGCTCGACGTCGGCCAGGACCTGCAGCACCGTCGGGTTCAGCTCGCCGCGCACCTTCTCCGACAGCGCCGCGAACCCGGCCTCGTCCCACGCGGGCCCGCCCGCCGCGGCCATCAGTTTGTCCACCGCGCAGTCGACGCAGTCCTCCAGCAACGCGGCCACACTGCCGTGCGGATTGCGGCTCAGCACCAGCTTCGCCTGGTTGGTGAGCGACCGGTTGATGAACTTCATCGGCGAGGGCAGGTTCAGCCGCAACAGTTTGCGGGTGCCCGCCCACATCCGCTGCGCCTGCTGCGCCGGGGTGTCGAGCATCCGCACGGCCACCGTGTCGCCCTCGTCCACCAGCGCCGGGTACGCCTTCACCTCGTGGCCGCGCCGCCTGCCCGCGAACACCCGGGGCAGCTCGCCGAAGGCGGGTTTCGTCAGACCGGACCGCTCGATGCTGTCCGCGGCCTTCGAGATCGTCGCCCGCACCTCACCGCTCAGCCGCTCCTTGAGGGTCTCGAGGTCCTTGCCCTCGGCGAGCCTGCGGCCCCGCTCGTTCACCACGCGGAACGTCATGCGCAGGTGGTCGGGCACCGCGTCCGGCTGCCACGCGTCGTGCGGCACCGCCACCCCGCGCAGCGCTTCCAGCTCGGCGGCCAGCACGTCGAGCAGTGCTCCGTCACCGGGCCCCACCCGGGACAGCACCTGCGCCGCGGTGTCCGGCGCGGGCACGAAGTTGCGCCGCAGCTGCTTGGGCAGTGATTTGATCAGCGCCGTCACCAGCTCCGCGCGCAGGCCCGGTACCTGCCAGTCGAACCCGTCCGGCGTGACCTGGTTGAGCACCGCGACCGGGATGTGCACGGTGACGCCGTCGGCGTCGGTGCCCGGCTCGAACTGGTAGGTCAGGCGAAACGCCAGCGCACCCTGCACCCAGCTGTCCGGGTAGTCCGATTCGGACACCTGGCCCGCGGACTCGTTGAGCAGCATGGCTTTTTCGAAGTTCAGCAGGTCGGGCTGGGCGTCCCGGACCGTCTTCCACCAGCTGTCGAAGTGCCGCGCCGACACGACCTCGGCGCCGACGCGCTGGTCGTAGAACTCGAACAGGGTCTCGTCGTCGACCAGCAGATCACGGCGGCGGGCCCGGTTCTCCAGGTCCTCCACCTCGTCCAGCAGCGCCCGGTTCTCCCGGAAGAACCGGTGGCGGGTGTCCCAGTCGCCGTCGACCAGCGCACGCCGGATGAACAGCTCCCGCGAGACCTCCGGATCGATGCGGCCGTAGTCGACCTTGCGGCCGACCACCAGCGGCACCCCGAACAGCGTGACCCGTTCCGCGGCGACCACCGCGCCGCGCTTGCGTTCCCAGTGCGGCTCGGAGTAGGTGCGCTTGACGACGTGCTGGGCCAGCGGCTCGATCCACTCCGGCTCGATGCGGGCATTGACCCGGCCCCACAGCTTCGAGGTCTCCACCAGCTCGGCGGACATCACCCAGCGCGGCTGCTTCTTGAACAACGACGACCCGGGGAAGATCGCGAAGCGGGTGCCGCGCGCCCCGAGATAGTCGCCCTTCTCCGGGTCCTTCAGCCCGATGTGCGACAGCAGCCCCGCGATGAGCGCGGTGTGCACCTGCTGCGGATCGGCGGGCGCGGAGTTCAGCGTGACACCGAGCGGTTTCGCGAGCTGGCGCAGCTGGCTGTAGATGTCCTGCCACTCGCGCACGCGCAGGTAGTTGAGGAACTCGGCCTTGCAGCGCTTGCGGAACTGGTTGTTCGACAGCGTCTTCTGCCGCTCCCGCAGGTACTCCCACAGATTGAGGTAGGCGAGGAAGTCGGAGGACTTGTCGGCGAACCGCGCGTGCAGCTGTGCCGCGGCCTCCTGCTTGTCCACCGGCCGCTCCCGCGGGTCCTGGATGGACAGCGCCGCGGCGATGATCATCACCTCGCGCACGCACCCGGTGCGCGCTCCCTCCAGCACCATGCGACCGAGCCTCGGGTCGACCGGTAGCTGCGCGAGCTGCCTGCCGATCTCGGTGAGCCGCCGCTCGCCCTTCGCCTCCTCGATCGCGCCGAGTTCCCGCAGCAGCTGGACACCCGCGGTGACCTGGCGACGGTCCGGCGGGTCGACGAACGGGAACGCGCCGAGGTCGCCGAGCCCGAGCGAGGTCATCTGCAGGATGACCGACGCGAGGTTGGTGCGCAGGATCTCCGGATCGGTGAACTCCGGCCGGGACAGGAAGTCGTCCTCGCTGTACAGCCGGATGCAGATGCCGTCGGAGGTGCGGCCGCAGCGGCCCTTGCGCTGGTTGGCCGACGCCTGCGACACCGGCTCGATCGGCAGCCGCTGCACCTTGGTGCGGTGGCTGTACCGGGAGATACGCGCGGTGCCCGGGTCGATGACGTACTTGATGCCCGGCACGGTCAGCGACGTCTCGGCGACGTTGGTGGCGAGCACGATGCGCCGCCCGCTGTGCCTGCTGAACACGCGGTGCTGGTCGGCCGCGGACAGCCGCGCGTACAGCGGCAGCACCTCGGTGGCGGGCAGGTCGAGCTTGTTCAGCGCGTCGGCGGTGTCGCGGATCTCCCGCTCACCGGACAGGAACACGAGGATGTCGCCCGGCCCCTCGGCACGCAGCTCCTCGACGGCGTCGACGATGGCGGTGACCTGGTCGCGGTCGGAATCGGGCTCCGGGGCGTCCGGGTCGACGACCGGGCGGTACCGCACCTCCACCGGGTAGGTGCGGCCGGACACCTCGACGATCGGCGCGTCGCCGAAGTGCCGGGAGAACCGCTCCGGGTCGATCGTGGCCGAGGTGATGATCACCTTGAGGTCGGGGCGGCGCGGCAGCAGCTGCTTGAGGTAGCCGAGGATGAAGTCGATGTTGAGGCTGCGCTCGTGGGCCTCGTCGATGATCAGCGTGTCGTAGCGGCGCAGCATCCGGTCGTTCTGGATCTCGGCGAGCAGGATGCCGTCGGTCATCAGCTTGACCATCGTGTCGTCACCGGAGGAGTCGGTGAACCGCACCTTGTAGCCGACGGTGCTGCCCAGCTCGGTCTTCAGCTCCTCGGCGATCCGCCCGGCCACCGTGCGCGCCGCCAGGCGCCGCGGCTGCGTGTGACCGATCTGGCCACGCACGCCCAGGCCCAGTTCGAGGCAGATCTTGGGCAGCTGGGTGGTCTTGCCCGAGCCGGTCTCGCCCGCGACGATGACGACCTGGTGGTCGCGGATGGCGGCGGCGATGTCGTCCCTGCGCTGGGAGACCGGCAGCTCGTCCGGGTAGTCGATCTCCGGGGCGCGGCGCCGCTGCACCCTGGCCTCGGCGGCCTCGATGTCGGCCGCGATCTGCTTGGCGACCCGATCCCGGTCGCGCGCCCGGCGGGCACCGTCGAGCCTGCGGCGCAGCCGTTGCTCGTCGCGCAGCATCAGACCGGGCAGCCTGGCCCGGAGGTCGTCGAGGGGGGATCGCGTGGACATACGGGGTCCAGGATAGCTCCGGGTGATCCGGCGGGCCCGCGAATATCCCCTGTGATCAGGACCGCTGCAGTGAATCCGGCCCGAGCTCGGCGATCGACCGGTGGCCGGTGAGCGCGAGGGTGAGGTCGAGGTCGGCGAGCAGCCCGCGCAGCACGTGCCGCACCCCGTCCTCCCCCGCGTGCCCCAGCCCGTAGACCCAGGGCCGCCCGACCAGCACGGCCTTCGCACCCAGGGCCACTGCCTTGAGGACGTCCGCGCCGGTGCGCACACCGGAGTCGAACAGCACGTCGACGCGTTCGCCGACGGCGCGCACGATCCCGGGCAGCGCGTCCAGCGCGGCGATCGCGCCGTCGACCTGGCGGCCACCGTGGTTGGACACCACGATGCCGTCCACCCCGGCGTCCGCGGCGCCGCGCGCGTCGTCGGGGTGCTGGATGCCCTTCAGCACGATCGGGCCGGACCAGTGCTCGCGCAGGAACGGCAGCTGGTCCCAGCTGTGGTCGGTGCCGGTGAACAGCGACACCCAGCGCAGGATCGCCGCGGGCATGTCCTCCTCCGGCGCCTTGTCGAGCAGGGCGCGGAAGGCCGGGTCGGACAGCGGGGTCGCGAGACCCTCGCCGGTGAGGAACGGCAGGTGGGCGCGATCGAGGTCGCGCGGGCGCCAGGCCAGCGACCACGTGTCCAGGGTGACCACGAGCGTGCGGTATCCGGCCCGCTCGGCGCGGGTGAGCATGCTGGCGGTGACGTCGGAGTCGGCGGGCCAGTACAGCTGGAACCACCGCGCCCCGGCTCCGGAGGCCTCGGCGACGTCCTCGATCGTGCGGGAGGAGGCCGTGGACAGGATCATCGGCAGGCCCAGCGACGCCGCGGCGCGCGCGGTGGCGAGCTCGGCGTCGGAGTGCACGATCGACTGCACCCCGACCGGGGCGAGCAGCACCGGGGCGGGCAGCCGCTCGCCGAGCACGGTCGCGGAGGTGTCCCGGTCGGTGGCATCGGTGAGCATGCGCGGCACCAGCCGCCAGCGGTCGAACGCCGCGCGGTTGGCCGCCATGGTCGCGCCGGAACCCGCGCCGCCCGCGACGTAGTCGTAGGCCTCCGGCGTCATCACCTCGCGCGCCGACTCGGCCAGCCGCGTCGGGTCCGTGGTGAACGGCGGCTTGGCCCCGCCGAGCCCGTGCAGGTAGATCTCGTTCTGGTAGCCACCGAACCGCTCGGCCACGCGCACCTCCTCGTCGACACGCCGGACACCGCAGCGTACCGCCGGTAGGAAGATCACATAGCCTCGCGGCGTGAAGGTGCGTGGGAAGTGGCGAACGTGGTTGCCGGCGCTCGTGGTGGTGGCGATCGCCGTGCTGACGGTGGTGTTGGAGCAGGGCCCGGTCGGGCAGACCGAGGCGGAGCCGGGAACGGATTCCGGCGCGGCGCGTCAGCAACTGGCCGAGCTGGACGTGAAGCCGCGCGGCACGCTCAACGGGTACTCGCGGGACAAGTACCCGCACTGGGTCACCATCGAGGGGACCTGCAACACGCGCGAGACGGTGCTCAAGCGCGAGGGCACGGACGTGGTGGTGGGCAAGGACTGCTCGGCGAAGTCGGGCACGTGGGTCAGCCCCTACGACGGCGCGACCTGGCACCAGGCGTCCGATGTGGACATCGATCACATGGTGCCGCTCGCGCAGAGCTGGGTCAGCGGCGCGTCGGCGTGGACGCAGGAGCAACGCAAGGCGTTCGCCAACGACCTGGAGCGCCCGCAGCTGTGGGCGGTGACCGACAACGTGAACCAGTCCAAGAGCGACAAGGCCCCGGACGAGTGGCGGCCGCCGCTCGAGTCGTTCTGGTGCACCTACGCGACGGACTGGATCGCGGTGAAGCACTACTACGAGTTGTCGGTGACGTCCGCCGAGCAGGCGGCCCTGTCGGAGATGCTGGACCACTGCTGAGCACTGGCCGGGCCCGCGCGGTGCGGGCCCGGCCGGGCGGTCACGCGGGCTCGCGCACCCGCTCCCCGGGTTCCGCGTCCGCGGGCACGGCTCGCCGGATGCGCAGCACCCGCGCCAGGTTCTCCGAGCGCAGCACCGCGAGCGGGCCGATGACCGCCAGCAGCAGCACGTAGCCCGCGACGAACGGCGCGACCCGCGAGTCCAGCCCGGCAGCGACGGCCATGGTGGCCAGCACCAGTGAGAACTCCCCGCGGGTGAGCACGGTCAGACCGATGTTGAGGCCCGCCTGCCCGTCGAAGGAGTGCAGCCGGGCGGCGATCGCGCCCGCCGCGGCGTTGAGCGCGATGGTGAGCGCCACCGCGATCAGCACCGGCACCACGACCGTGCCGACCGCACCCGGGTCGATGCTCAGCCCGAAGATGAAAAAGAACAACGCGCCGAACGCATCGCGCAGCGGCAGGACCAGCTTGTGGATGCGCGGCGCGACCTTGGACCCGCCGAGCATCATGCCCACCATGAAGGCGCCGATCGCGTCGGAAACCCCCAGTTCCTCGGCGACGGCGGCACCCAGCACCGCGACGCCGACGAAGCACACGGTGAGCAGTTCGTCGTCGGCCGAGCCGAACAGCTTCGACACGATCCGGCCACCCCACCGGGCGAGCGCGGCCAGCACCAGCAGGAACCCGAACGCCTTGCCGAAGTCGGCGAGCGCGGGCCAGAACGAGTCGGCGCCGGAGAGCACCGGCTGCAGCAGCGCCAGGTAGAGCGCGAGGAACAGGTCCTCGATCACGATGATGCCCATGATCAGCCGCGATTCCGGGTTGCGGGTGCGGCGGGTCTCGACGAGCAGCTTCGTGACGATCGCCGACGACGAGATGCCGATGGCACCCGCGATCACCAGCGCCTCGCTGGTCCCCCAGCCGAGCAGGAACCCGAACGCGAGTCCACCGCCGACGTTGAGCACCAGGTAGACCAGGCCGGAGAGGGCGAGTTTGCGCCCGCCTTTGGCGAGGTCGTCGAGCGAGAACTCCAGGCCCAGGTAGAACAGCAGGAAGACCAGGCCGAGCCCGGCCAGAACGCCGAGTTGCCCGGGGTCCTGCACGAGCGACAGGCCCGGGGTGTTGGGGCCGAAGAGAAATCCGGCCAGCATGAACAGGGGGATCGTCGGCAACCCGATGCGGGCGCCTGCTCTGGCCAGCACGCCGGCGGCGAGGAAGGCGCCGCCGACGGCGAGCAGGGCGTGTCCGGTGTGCATGTGTTGTCCTCCAGGGCAGGGCGAAGCGCACCGCCAAGCGATGCGGTGTGCCTGATGAGAGCGGTGCGTCAGCTGGAGGGCGGTGCGCGGGCGCCGAGCGTGGTGCCGCAGTCGCGCGAGGGGGCCGGGCCTGCGGGCGCGAACGGCGTGTCCGCGTAGGCGGTGGGTGGTTCGGTGACGACGACGGGCGGCAGGTCAGCCGCGGGCAGCGCGGTGACCGTGACGTGGGGAAGCGGCTCGGCCGCGAGGGTGCCCACGTGGTCCACCGGATGCGGGTGCACGCTCTCGGTGGTCGGGGTGACGAGACTGACCAGGAGCAGCGCCAGTGCGACGAGGGCGAGGACGGACCAGTGCCGGGGACTCGTCCTCGGCTTCCGGCGCACACTACCCCTCTCGACGCGACTCGGGTGTCCACTATACCAGACATTTCAGTCCACAAAGGACGTTCGATGTGCACGTGGCCCTCGCCACAACAGGGAATACCGCAGCGGCGGGTGGTGTTGCGCGGTCGGGTTGTCCGGCACGGAGGAGGCGGTGTGAGCACGGTCGCGGCGACGGTCGAGCGGAAACCGCGAACCGTCCGGTACGCGCTCGTCCTCGGCGGGTTGTCGGCGTTCGCGCCGCTGTCGATCGACATGTACCTGCCTGCGCTGCCCCGCATGGCCGAGGACCTGCACAGCTCGGCGCCGGCGCTGCAGCTCACCCTGACCGCGTTCATCGCCGGCCTCGCGGTGGGTCAGCTCGTCGCCGGGCCGCTGTCCGACGCGCTCGGCAGGCGGCGGCCCTTGGTGGCCGGGCTCGTGCTGTACGCGCTCGCCTCGGTGGTGTGCGCGGTGAGCCCGTCGGCCGAGCTGCTGATCGCCGCGCGGTGCGTGCAGGCGCTGGGCGCGGCCGCCGGGATCGTGATCGCGCGGGCGTGCGTGCGCGACCTGTTCAGCGGCACCGCGATGACCCGGTTCTTCTCGATGCTGATGCTGGTCAGCGGCCTGGCCCCGATCCTGGCGCCGGTGGCGGGCGGGCAGGTGCTGCGGCTGACGTCGTGGCGCGGGGTGTTCGGCGTGCTGACCGCGTTCGGGGTGCTGCTGCTGGTGGCCGCCGCGTTCGCGCTGCCCGAGACACTGCCGCCGGAGCGTCGTCGTCCGGCCCGGCTCACCTCGACGCTGCGCGGGTACGGCGCGTTACTGCGCGACCGCGCGTTCCTCGGGTACTCCCTGGCTGCGGGGTTGCTGTTCGCGGGGATGTTCGCCTACATCTCGGCCTCGTCGTTCGTCCTGCAGGACCTCTACGGGCTCAGTCCGCAGGCCTACGGCCTCCTCTTCGGCGCGAACGGGCTGGGTATCGTGATCGCCGGGCAGGTCAACGGCCGGATCGTGGGCCGCGTGCGGGAGCGTGCGCTGCTCGCGATTGGCCTGTGCGCGGCCGCGGTGGGCGGCACCGGCGTGCTGGTCGCGGCACTGACCGGATCGCCGCTGGGGTTGCTGGTGGCGCCGCTGCTGGTGATGGTGTCGAGCATCGGGCTGGTGATGCCGAACGCGTCGTCGCTGGCGCTGGCCGAGCACCCGCACAACGCCGGCGCGGCCTCGGCGCTGCTCGGGGTCATGCAATTCGTGGTCGGCGGGCTCGCCACACCGCTGGTGGGCATCGGCGGCGCCGCGAGCGCCGTGCCGATGGGCGCGGTGATGGCCGGGTTCGCCGTGGCGGCGCTGCTGGTGTTCACGACGCTGACCAGGCCGCGGGCTTA
>Ga0164243_10001691_pt1 | contig 37127 bp, 21 predicted proteins | sample OricompcompostOP_FD_108781 | JGI IMG/M metagenome (GOLD analysis project Ga0164243, IMG submission 108781) | Organic Plus compost microbial communities from Emeryville, California, USA - Original compost - Organic plus compost (OP) | ecosystem: Engineered > Solid waste > Mixed feedstock >...
ATTTGATTTATCCAGGGTTTCGCCGATCAGTCCGCCCGTAAACGCAACAACGCCGCCGTAACGTTTAGCATGGCGGGCCACATATTCCAACACCAGGCAGGCTCCCTGTGAAAAGCCGACAAAGTAAAGATCGGCTGGTGAAAAGCCCTGCTTTAGGGCTTCAGCCTCAGCCGCGCCCACGAACGCCAACGCCGAGTCCAGTGCGGGTTGGTTGTTCCCGGCAGGGGCAAGAAAGCTATACGGGTACCAGGAGTTGTTTGTGGCTTGTGGCGCCAGCAGCAGGGCATCTCCCAGCTGCAGATGGTGCCGGAGCGAGAGGATGCCCTCTGCGGTGCTGCCCCTCCCGTGGAGCAGCAGCACCGCTTTTCGGGCGTGTGCAGCCAATTTGCCGGCTTGTATCAGTTGTTTTTCGTGGGTGTACATCGTTAATCCAATTGAGGTAAAACCTGTTCAATCCGGTCGCGGTATCCTTCGTATTGGGCGGGCAGCTTCAAACTGCTTCCCAATTCATCCACGGTTTCATCGGTTGCAAACCCCGGATTGTCCGTAGCGATTTCAAACAGAACGCCTCCCGGCTCGCGGAAGTAAAGCGAGTAAAAGTAATTGCGGTCGATCTTTTCTGTGATGTGAAGACCGTGTTCTATTACTTTTTCGCGGAAATGCATCAATGTGGCTTCATCTTTTACCCGGAAGGCCACATGGTGTACCGATCCGCCTGCCACCACTCCGTTCGCCTCGCCCGGCGCTTCGACAATATCGACGAAAGCGGCTTCGTTCACCGCATCGGTGACGAACCGGTGGCGGTTTACTTCATGAAGCAGCGGCCGGTAGCCCAAAATATCCGTCAGCACCCGGGCCGTGGCGTCCATCCTGTCCGTGGTGATCGTCACGTGGTGAAAGCCACGGATGGCGTGCCCGGCGGTAACCGCCTCGGTTGTCCAGGGCGTGCGTCCGTCAGTAGTATGCGATACGGTCAGCTCCAGCTTCAGGCCGTCCGGATCAAGAAAAGTGAGATACGGTTCACCGAATTTCTCGGCAACGTTATTGAAGATAACATGGTGGGCATCGAGGCGCTCTTTCCAGAAGTCGAGGCTTCCCGCGGGTACCGAATAGCCGATTTCGGTGACCTGCTTCAGTCCCCGGCGCCCCTGCCCTACCCGGTTGCCCCACGGGAAAAACGTGAGGATGGTGCCCGGCGTGCCTGTGCGGTCGCCGAAGTAAAAATGATACGTCTCCGGATCATCAAAATTAACGGTCTTTTTGACCAAGCGTAAGCCCAAAACGCCGGTATAAAAGTCATAATTGCGTTTGGCATCGCCGGCTATGGCCGTAACATGATGGATGCCTAAAATTTGATTCGCCATAACGATTCCTCCAATGGTTTGTACAAAGGTACCCCGTAGGATTTCTTTCCACATTAACCTAGAACAAGAAATTGCCGATCCAGCATGATAAGAGGGCGAAAAAACAGTAAGTTTGGACACTGGGACTCTGTAACGAAACATATTGATGAACAGCTTTGACGCAATAAACGAACACGTAAACCGCTGCGGCCGATTTTCCGTTGACGACATGGCAACATTCAATGGCCTGCTCAAACCGAGGAGCGTAAAAAGAAAGCAATTGTTGCTGCGCGAAGGAGAGATCTGTGACTTTGAGGCGTATATTGTCAGCGGTTGTCTCCGGAGCTACTATATTGACGAGAATGGAAGCGAGGTCATCCTTCAGTTTTCGATAGAAGACTGGTGGGTAAGTGACATCGGAAGCTTTCACGAGCGCAAGCCGAGCTTGCTGTACATTGAAGCGTTGGAAGATAGCGAGCTGCTCACCCTTAATCCCACGCGTAAGGAAGAATTGTTGCGCCGCGTGCCGCAGTTTGAACGGGTTTTCAGGTTGATGATTCAGCGACACCTGTCCGCATTGGAACGCCGTCTGATCCGGACGATGGCCAAAAGTGCCGAAGAAAGGTACGTGGAGTTCATGCAACAGTATCCCGGGATTGCGCTACGGGTGCCTCAACACTATATAGCCGCTTACCTGGGAATGACCCCCGAATTTTTAAGCAAAATCAGACGGCGGCTCGCTACCGCAAAGAAGTGATAGAATGGCAATGATGCAAAAAGCGGCATCAAGTTTCCCAATCTTGCTGCCGCCTTTCGCAAAAAATAAACAAATAGGTTTATAACTGGTTAGCGAGTCTTTTTCCAGTTTTAAGACGTGGAGGTCTATCATCAATTTATGTTTACAATATCGAGTAATTCATGATTCACTTACTTTACCCAGCAGGCTGAAAAAGTGTGTGAATCAAACCATTTTCCCCTGTCGTGGGTACAAACGTATGAATATAAATGATTACGGCAAAACGTTTTTTTAAAAATAAGTGAGTAAACACTCACCTTGTGGTTGCTTTAAACCTTTTAGCATCCGGTTGCCTGAATAACTATCGGAGAGGTATTTTTCAGGCACTCACGAATAATCCGAAGCTATTTGTATTTTTGCAAGCTTCGTTACCACTAAAAACCAAGAGACGGGATGAAAATTTGGCAAAAAAATACCGATGTAAATGATTTTGTGGAGGCATTTACGGTGGGCAACGACCGCGTGCTTGACCTGCAGCTTGCCGCGGCCGACATTTTGGGCTCCCTTGCCCATACCCGCATGTTGCACAGCATAGGGCTATTGGATGAAGGCGACCTGAATGCGGTTCAGCAAGGGCTGAAGCAGCTGTATCAGGAGGTCGCAGCGGGGACGTTCACCATCGAAGAAGGGGTGGAAGATGTACACTCACAGGTGGAAATGCTGTTGACCAAGCGGATAGGCGAGGCAGGAAAGAAGATTCACAGCGGGCGGTCCCGAAACGATCAGGTATTAGTAGATCTCAAACTCTATTTCCGCACGGAAATTGAATCTATGGTCAAGCGTACCCAAGCGCTGTTTGATCAACTGATTACGCTAAGCGATCGCTACAAAGAGGTTTTGATGCCCGGATATACGCATCTGCAGATTGCGATGCCATCCTCCTTCGGCCTTTGGTTTGGAGCGTATGCAGAAAGCCTGATAGACGACCTGGAGCTGCTGCATGCTGCCTGGAAAGTGTGTAATAAAAACCCACTGGGATCGGCAGCCGGATACGGGTCATCCTTCCCGTTGAACCGGCAGATGACAACTGATTTGCTGGGTTTTGACACGTTGAATTACAACGTGGTATATGCGCAGATGGGGCGCGGAAAAACCGAACGTATATTGGCCCAGGGGATGAGTGCCCTGGCGGCTACGCTCGCCAAGCTATCTATGGACGTATGTTTGTATATGAACCAGAATTTCGGGTTCATCTCGTTCCCGGATCACCTTACCACGGGTTCCAGCATCATGCCGCACAAAAAAAATCCGGATGTTTTTGAACTGGTGCGTTCGCGGTGTAACAAAATTCAGGCGTTGCCCAATGAAATTGCGTTGATGACTACCAATCTTCCGTCGGGCTATCACCGCGACCTGCAACTTCTCAAGGAAAACCTGTTCCCTGCATTCGCTTCGCTAAACGAATGCCTGGAGATCACGACATTTATGCTGGAGAACATCCGTATTAAAGACAACATTCTGGACGATCCCAAATACGATTACCTGTTCAGCGTAGAGGTTGTGAACAACGAGGTGCTGAAAGGTGTCCCTTTCAGAGAGGCCTATCGTAACATTGGACTTGCCATTGAAGCGGGCACCTTTAAACCGCAGAAGGAAGTCAACCACAGTCATGAAGGAAGCATCGGCAACCTTTGCAACGCCGAAATACGGCAGGCGTTCCACGCAGTGGTCGCTTCCTATGGTTTTGACCGCGTCAACAAGGTGCTGCAGAACCTGCTGGCGTAGCGGTCCGTTAGCGGTGTTCTTCGTCATAGAGCCAAACCCGCAGTAACGAGATCAGCTGATCGATGTCTACCGGTTTCGAAATATAGTCTGACGCCCCCGCGGCGATGCACTTCTCACGGTCGCCCATCATCGCTTTTGCGGTTACGGCAACAATAGGCAGGTGGCCAAAGCGCGGGTGATTCCGGATTTTAGCTGTGCTTTCGTACCCGTCCAGATGTGGCATCATCATGTCCATGATCACAATATCTGTCTCGGGATGTTCATCCAGCCGCTCTAATGCTTCCCTGCCGTCTGTGGCCGAAACGACCTGCATTCCCAGTTTTTCCAACGTTTTGGTGAGGGAAAAGATGTTTCGGATATCGTCGTCGGCAATCAGCGCGGTTCTGCCGTTAAGCACATCGCGGGCGGAAAGCTGCAACCGCCCCGTATGGGTCAGGGAGTCTTGCTGCGTTTCCACCAAGTGCAGAAAGATAGCCACCTCATCAATAATCCGTTGGTACGAATAGGCCGTTTTCACGACAATGGTATCGGCATATTGCCGAAGACGAAGCTCCTCCGCCGTCGAAGGATTTTTGCCCGTAAATACAATGATGGGAACGTCCTCCAACCCGGGAGTGTGCTTGATCCGTTCCAGCAGATCGTATGGGTTCTTGGTCGGCAGACCCATGTCCAAAATCACGCATTCCGCCTCATTGTCCAGCAAGCTGGCGACACTGTCGTCAACCGTCTTTTTAATGCTGGACGAAACTTCGAACGATTCCAGGAAGTACGCCAGCGCTTCGGCATGTTTGGCATTTTCCTCCACGATGAGTACGCTTTTGTGCCCTTTCGCCCAGATGGTTTCCAGTTTTGCAAACATCTCCCGCATGTGCGTAACCGCCAGGGGCTTACTGAAGAAGTCGGCCGCTCCCTGGATACGGCTTTCTTTTTTTGCATCCAACGATGACATGATATGCACGGGGATGTGCCGGGTCTGAGGATTCGATTTAAGTTCATCCAACACCTGCCAGCCATCTTTCACGGGCAATTTAATGTCCAGTAGAATCGCCCGGGGAGTATGTTGCAGGGCGAGACCCATGGCTTCGTCGCCCCGTACGGCAACAACCCCTTTATAGTGCTGGCGACGGGTGAACCGGAGCAGTTCACGCGCAAAGACGGTGTCGTCTTCCACGATCAGAATCACGTTATCTCCGGGGAGGATGTTTTCCCGATCGTCGGGAATGGGCTGAGGAATCTGAGTTTCAAGGTAATGGGAGGGCGTTGACGGAATGGGACGCTCCGGAGCCTTCTCCTCGGACCGGATTCGGTGTTTCGGCAGTGTCAGTGTAAAAGAGCTCCCTTGCCCCGGTTGGCTGGTTACCTGGATTTCCCCTCCCAGCAGCTGGGCGAGTTGCCGGCTTATGGAAAGCCCCAGGCCCGTACCTCCATATTCCCGTTTGGTAGATCCGTCTCCTTGGGTAAAAGCCTCAAAAATCAACGAAAGTTTATCAGCCGGAATTCCGGGGCCGGTATCTTCTACGCAGAATTTCAGGAAACCGGCGCGTTGGCCGCTTTCCCGCACCGTCAGGCTGACTTGCCCGTTGGAAGTGAATTTCAGCCCGTTGGAAAGCAGGTTTTTTAATATCTGCTCGAGCTTCATGCGATCGGTACTCATCACAGATCCCCCGGGAAGGTCGTAGGAGATTTTCAGGTCTAGTTCCTTGTCCCGGGCTACGGGTCCGAAGGTACTTTCCATATTATTAAGGACATCGTCAAGACTCACCTCGGTGTATTCGACATCCATTTTTCCCGCTTCGATTTTGGAAAGATCCAACAGCTCATCAATCAGCTGTAACAGGCCGTTGCCTGAATTATAGATCACCCGTGCCGATTCCTTTTGGTCGTCGGTCAGGTTCTGATCGCTGTTTTCAGCAAGGTAGCGGGATAGGAGCAGAATGGAGTTCAGTGGCGTCCGCAGCTCGTGCGACATGTTGGCCATGAACTCCGTTTTGTACCGCGAGCTTTCCTCCAGCTGTTTGGCTTTCGCCAGAATCTCGGCGTTTCGTTCGCGGATCACCCGGTTCCGTTCTTCCAGATCGAGGTTGGTTTGCTGGAGCTCTTCCTGTTGTACCTTGAGTTCTTCTTCGGAGGCCTGAAGTTTCTGGGCGTGTGCCTCGAGTTCCACATTCAGGCTTTCCAGCTCTTCGTGCTGCGCCTGTAACTCCTCGGCCTGCGACTGTGTTTCCTCCAGGAGCTCCTGCAGTCTTTTGCGGCTCTGCGCCCCGTAAATCGCCGTACCGATGTTCGCGGACACCGTGCTGAAAAACGCAAGGGTACGCGGTGCGAACGGTTTCATGGCAGCCAGTTCAATCACACCTATTTCCTCGCGCTCATGGAAGATGGGAAACGCGATTACCGCTGCCGGTTTGAGACCGCCCGTGGCGTGGGAAACAATTACAGCATGTGCTTCAATATCGGAAAGGACGATCGCCTTTTTGTCGCGCAGGGCTTGACCTGCGATTCCCTGTCCCGGGGCAATCCGGTTGGCTTTGTCGGCTTGCAGGGCATACCCGCTCTGCAACACAAGCTCGTGGTCATGCAGCAGGTAAATCGCTCCGGTATGGCTTCCGGTATATTCGGCAAGAAACGTAATGATCTCCTGACAGATAAGCTCCACCTGTTTTTCGCCGACCATTTTTTCATTCAGGTCCGCGAGGCCACTTTGCAGCCATTCGTTGTTGGCGAGGCGTTCAAACGACAGGGCGAGCGATTCGGCCATCCGGTTGAGCGATCCGGCCAGGCTGCCGAGCGTATCTTTCTCCTCATCGTTTACGCGCACCGAATAGTCTCCGGCCGAGATCTGAGATGCTATTTCATGGATGATTGAAAGACGATGCCTCATTTGCAGGTCCTGCTCTTCCAGGGCAGTAACCAGTTTGGTCCGTTCGGCCATATCCCGTACTATACGGATATAAAACACGAAGGCAATGAGGATAGCGAGCAGGGCTGCGAGGATGATCACACCGGGTGCGTAGCGACCAAATCGGTCACGTAACTCCGTTTGACCCTCTAACTGGGCATTTGCCTCGCTGATCATCTGGTTGGATAATGTACGGATGTCTTCCATGTAGGCACGCCCTATTTCAAGTTCCTTCTCGTCAAACGAGCCTGTCTTTGTTTTGGAATCCACCATGAAATTCAGTCGTTCAATGCGCAGGCTAAGCGCCTTCTTAAGTCGCTGGCCAATCTCCAGCTGAAGGGGATCATCCTTTATCTGGAGGAGCACTTCGTCGAGTAAATCGTGTGATTCCTGGCAGGCTTCGTTAAATGGCGTCAGATACAGCACATTGTTCGTGATCAGGTAACCACGTTCTGCGGCTTCGGCCAGCCGTATTTGGGAAACCACCTGTTCAAGCGTGCGGGTCAGCTGGTTGGTCTTACGGGCCAGCGCGGCGTTTTCCAGCAGCCGGTCAATGCAGATATAAGACACCAGTGAACTGAAAATCAACAGGATAATCGATAAGCCAAAGCCGATTTTCAGGTTCCTGTTTGCGTTGCTATTCATGCCATTAAGAGTTAGTATATGCTGTTATCCGGGAGTCACCGGCAGCGTGAAATAAAATGTAGATCCTTCCTCCGGCAGACTTTTTACGCCATAGGTGCCTCCATGGAAGGTGATGATCTCAGCGCAGAGGTACAGACCCATTCCCATTCCGCGGTAGGAGGCAATCGATTGCTCCGTGCGGTAAAACTTTTTAAAGAGCTTAGCCTGGTCCTCTTCTGCGATGCCGATTCCTTTGTCAGTTACCGATATGGCTACGTGGTCGCCCCTTTTCTGGATGTCGACGTGGATCAATTCATGTTCCGGAGAATACTTGGCGGCGTTGGAAAGGTAGTTTAGCACCACCTGCTCCAGCCGGAGCAGATCCCCGCGCAGGACGATATCCGCATCTCCCGTCTGGGTAACTTCCCGTTCCGGATTGTTTTGCGAAAAAATATCCAGCGCGCCTTCTATTAGCTGACTAAGGTTAAATTCCGCCACGTTGAAGTCGAGCATTCCGGCTTCCATCTTTGCCATATCCAGCAAAGCCATCATCATCTGGTTGAGTTTTCCGATCTGGTTGTCCGCCTTGTTGATAAACTGAAGCGCATGTTCGTTCCTATTGCTATGCACGGCCACCCCGGCAAGCTGGATGTAGGCCTTTACGGAGGTCAGGGGAGTTTTCACCTCATGGCTGATCATGCCTATAAACTCGTCCTTCTTTTCTTCCAGCCGTTTGCGTTGTTCGATTTCATTGCGCAGTTCCTGCTGGATACGAGCCAGTTCCTTGGTTTGTTCCTGGAGTTTAACGAATGTGCGGATCTTGAGCACCAGGATGTCCGGATCCACCGGCTTTACCAGGTAGTCTTGGCCTCCCGATGTATAACCCCTGGTGATAAACGCTTTGCTTATGTTGACGGCTGAAAGGAAGATAATTGGCAGTTCGCTGGTTTTCCGGATTCCTGAAATGGCTTCCGCTACTTCAAAGCCATCCATACCGGGCATCTGCACGTCCAGGATGACGAGTTGATACTCGTTTTTTAAGACCTTCTTCAGAGCTTCCTCGCCTGATAATGCCGAATCCACCTCGAATTGCTGCGAAACCAGGATCTTGGTCAGGGCCGTGATATTTTCGATCTTGTCGTCTACAATCAGTATCATGGTCGAATTCGGCGCGCAACGTCGTTTCCGACGTATTATTTGACAATGGAAAAGCGGTATACGGTTTCGGAGTGAAAAGTTTGTCCCGGCATCAGGGCCGTACTTGGGAAATCCGGATGGTTTGGCGAATCCGGGAAGTGCTGTGTTTCCAGACAAAAAGCGGTACGCTTTTCATAGGCAGTTCCACGTTTTCCGGTGTCGCCGCCCTGCAGGAAATTGCCGGAATAAAGCTGCAGTCCGGGCTCCGTAGTCAGCACGTCCAACCGGATCCCGGTTATCGGCGATATAGCTGTCGCAGCAGGCAATGGGCTGTTGATTACGTTTTCATTCAGGATGTAGTTGTGGTCGTAGCCATATCCATTCGTTAACTGATCGTCTTCCTGGCTGATATCCTGTCCGATGGGTTTTACCGTCCGGAAATCAAAGGGCGTTCCTGCCACCGTTGCCACTGTGCCCGTAGGGATTTGGTGGCCATCGATCGGCAGGTAGGTATCTGCATGGATTTGCAGGAGGTGGTCCAGAATGGTACCATTGCCTTCTCCGTGCAGGTTAAAAAATGCGTGGTTGGTGAGGTTAACAACCGTGGGTTTGTCGGTTTCTGCACGATAGGAAATCACCAGCTCATTGCTGTCGGTAAGCCGGTAGTTCACCATAACGGACAGCTTGCCGGGAAATCCTTCTTCGCCATCGGGAGATACATAATAAAAGTCGACCTCCTCTTTTGAACGGATACGCCGGTCCCACACGCGGCTGTGAAAACCGTTAGCACCACCATGCAGCGCATTGGGGCCATTGTTGGGCTCGATGTAGTAGGTCTCGCCCTCGATGGTAAACCGGCCGTTGGCGATTCGGTTGGCGAACCGTCCTACCGTTACACCGTGATATATTTCCGTTGCGGTTAAATATTCGCGGATACTGGAGAAACCCAACACCACGTCCGTGGGATTGCCCGTTTTATCGGGTACGAGGATGCTTACGATGCGTGCACCGAAATCGGACAGGGCAACGGTCATTCCCCGGTTATTTCCGATGACGACTAAATGAGTGTGTTTGTCACCGATTTGGTGCTCAAAGTTTTGGGCTTGTGGCAAACGGTAAGCGATCATGGTGGGTGTGATTTATGTTATCGGGAAAGCAGGGATGTACCCGCAGATATATTAGCGATATATGCCTGTGCTTTTTTTGCGGTCGTGGCTGTATAAGCGGCGGAGACCTCGCTCACCACACGATCCACTTCTTCGGCCTTCACCAGGTTAATGGTGCATCCACCGAATCCCCCACCCATCATACGGGCGCCCAGTACCGCATCATTGTCACGTACGAGGTCTACCAGCGTGTCCAATTCCTGACAGCTTACTTCGTAGAGATGCTGCAGGCCGTCATGGGTTTCAAACATTCGCTTTCCGAACGTTTCGAAATCATCGCGTTTCAGGTCGTTGCAGCCGTCCTGCAGCCGTTGGATTTCAGCCACTACGTAGCTGCATCGGTTATAAACCACCTCATCCACCGGCTTTACGTAACGCTCCAGCTGCTCCATGGTTGCATCCCGTAGGCTCTTAACCTCCGGATGGTGTGCCTGGATTAGCGTTACACCGTACTCACACTGTTCGCGCCGCTCGTTATAGGCCGAAGAGGCCAGCGAGTGCTTCACCTGCGTATCAAACAACACGATACGCAATCCTGGATGGTTAAAGGGAATATATTCATGCGTGAAATCGGCGCAGTCCAGTTTAATGAGCCGTTGCTCTTTGCCGAAAACGCTGGCAAATTGATCCATCAGTCCGCATTTAACCCCCACAAATTCGTTTTCTGCGGCTTGCCCGGTGAGGGCCAGGTCCAGAGAAGAGAGGCCCAGGTTAAACAACTCATTGAGGGCAAATCCGGTGGCACATTCCAGTGCTGCGGATGAAGAAAGTCCGGCGCCCTGCGGGATGTCACCGCCGAATACAACGTTAAAACCGTGCAAACGATGTCCGCGTTTGATCAATTGCTGCGCGACGCCCAGGATATAGTCGGGCCATAACAGGGGCGACCGCTCCAGGGAATCCAGCGCTGCGGTGAACGACTGCTCCTGATCCAGCGAATAAAGATGGATGGAAGCGTCCGTACGTTTGCCGATCGCCAAGACAATATTTTTATCGATTGCTGCCGGCAAAACCAATCCGTTGTTGTAATCCGTATGCTCCCCAATGAGGTTTACCCGCCCCGGCGAGCGCACCAGCAGGGGTGTTTGACCAAACAGTTCTTGATACTTTTCGTATACCGCATCTTTTAGGTTCACTTCCGTTGTAATGTCCATCCGTGTTTATAAATTGAGCGTTAAAAGTACGAAAAAAAATAGATGTACCAACCGGCCGTTGGCCAACGCGCGCAAACACAGCCGATAAAAAAGCGTTGCCCCCATAAAGCGGGGGCAACCTGTAACGCATATGTTTGGCGGCGCTTAGTTAACTGCAGGCAGAAACGAGTATTGCTTGCCGTATTCCAGCATTTGCCCGTAGAAGTCGTCGGTGTATTCCAGTTTTACATCCGTGATTTCGCCATTTTCTTCCACAGCCACCAGCTTTGGCTGTACAAAGCCTTTATAGGGGCGTAGGTTCAGCTTTGCATACCTGTCCAGCACTTCTTTATGCAGTTCAGGATCTACCTTTACGCCATACGTTTCCACCAAGGCTTTTCCCGCCTCATAATCACCTTCTGACTTAATGCGCTGTATCTCACGCAACAACTCTCCAAACAGCGTGCGGAGTTTTTCGTAGTCGTTGATTTGTACATACGTTTTGCCGTCCTTTTTTTCAAAGGATACCACGTTATCGGCCTTTCCTTTTTCGTAAACCCAGTATGCATTCAGCGCCCGGTTCCGCATGTGGGCCTCTTCAATCTGATCCCCCGGTTTGATACGCGTTAGCTGCGTCATCAGTCCGTTCATCAGGTAGCTGTCGTATTCAGCCTTTCCTGCTTCCAGTGACGGCATCACCCCGATTTCGACCAGTTTAGGGTCCAAAATGTAATAAAGCGCCACGAGGTCCGCCCGCGCCTCTTCCAGGCAGGAGGCGTAACTTTTCAGGGTTTTGTCCGGCGTTCCTACTCCCGGGTTGATTTGTCCGGAAGCGTGGCCGATGCACTCGTGCATATCGGTATGCAGATCGCTCGCCAGGTTGCCATACTTTTTCATGCGTGCCAGTTTCGCGGTGTCCCCCACGAATTCTTCCAGAAAGCCGCTATTTGCACTGCTCTCATTATAGGCATGGACGATGTTGCTCAGCGAGACGGATTTGGAACCGTATTCCTTGCGCAGCCAGTCGGAGTTCGGCAGGTTAATGCCGATGGGCGTGCTGGGGGCGGCGTCGCCGGCTTCGGCAATGACCGTTATGGCTTTCGCACTGATTCCCTTAACCTGTTTCTTCTTATGCTCCGGGATCAGCGGAGAGTTGTCTTCGAACCACTGGGCCTCATCCGCAATGGCTTTGATACGTTTCGTGCTTTCAAAGTCTTTCAGAGACAGTACAGCTTCGTAACTACCCTTGATGCCAATGGCATCGTTATACACTTCGATAAACCCATTAGCGAAGTCGATCGTACCGGTTGTATCCTGTACCCACGCCTTGTTGTACTCGTCCCATACGGCAAGGTCGCCTGTTTTATAGTACTTGGCCAGCAGCGTAAGCGCCTCCTTTTGTTGCGGGTTTTCGGCCAGGGGAATTGCCTTTTCCAGCCAGAAGATGATTTTGTCAATGGCTTCACCGTACATACCGCCCGATTTCCATACTTTTTCGGTTAACTTCCCGTTGTCTTTAATTACTTTGCTGTTGAGGCCCCATTCCGGATCCTGTCCTGTGTGCGGAAAACCATTGTAAAATTCTTCCACCTCCTGCTGGGTCACACCCTCATAGAAATTGTTGGAAGATAGAGCAACGTGATCGATTCCTTCCGTCAGGTTGACCATTTTGGGATCCACCTTCGGATCAAAAATTACCGGCATGATCCGGGAAATAAACGCTTCCGTATCCTCGCCCTCGAGCAAAGGCAAGTCGCCCGGGTCGCATGCCCGTACCCGTTCGGCAAAGTAGGTGGGACTACAGGTAGGCACAAACTTATCGTTCGAATAGTGATGGTGTGCGCCGTTGCTGAACCAGAAGCGCCCGGCATACTCCTTCAGCTGGGACCACTCTTCTCCGTTCTTCTCGGTCGCTGGGTTATTAAAAATTGCTTCCAGCGTCTTTCGGATGGTCAGGTTATTCTTGCCCCGCTGATCGTAAATAATATCTCTGCCGGATAGCGCGGCCTCATACAGGTAGTAAGCCAGCTTTTTCTGGTCGAGGGTCAATTGGTCAAATCCAGGTACTTCATAGCGCAGGATTTCCAGATCCGCAAACTCATCCACTTTTACCTTAGCCGTTGTACGGTCAGTCGCCGAGTGGTTTTCGGAACACGCATGGAGCGTAGCCATGGCTACGGAACTTGCTACCAGCATAAAAAATTTAGTGCTACTTTTTTTCATGGTATACATTCTCATTATGTGCAATCATCCGGTGGTCGGATGTATGCAAAGGAAAAAAAAATTGACGGATAATCGTCTCTATCCGCCAATTTTTAACCGGAGGTCACATAACCGCATTAAAAAAGTTAGGATGCGTATGCTGCCTTCAGCGAAGCGATATCCAACTTCTTCATGGTAAACATGCGCTGCATAACGCGCCTGACCTTCTCGGGATCGGGGTCGGCTACCATATCATTCAATACGGCGGGTGTCACCTGCCACGACACGCCGAACCTATCTTTCAGCCAGCCGCAAGGCTGGGCGCGCTCATCATCGCCCTCGGTAAGTTTGTCCCAATAGTAATCCACTTCTTCCTGTGTTTCGCAGTTAATCATCAGGGAGATGGCCTCGTTGAATTTGAAGAGTGGCCCGCCATTCAGGGCCACAAATTCCTGTCCCTCCAGCGTGAATTCGACGGTCAGCACCGAGCCTTCGGGCTTTTGGTGATGCTCAAAACCTTCCTGCGTGTAGTGGCTGATCCGTCCGATGGAGGAATTTTTGAACACCGACGTGTAAAGCCGGGCCGCTTCTTCCGCCTGGTTGTCGAACCATAAGTTAGGGATGATTTTCTGACTTAAAATGCGCTTATTCATGACTTTTTAATTAAGTGAATCCTAATAGTTTGCACGTTCACAAACTTAGTGGAGATGTGTTAAGATCTGAATGGGGGAAAAAGACAATTTGAAGGGGCGATTGCGACACGACTGCCGGATAACCCGTAAAAGGCCGGAAAGTGACACCGATAATTTGTAGATTTGACTGCTTTCATAAGCCTATGTTGCGTTTAATACGATGTTTGCTGGTAGTTGGTTGGCCCTGGTTATACGGACAGGTGGAGGCACAAACCATCCAATTTCAGCATTTGAGTGTGGAAGACGGCCTGTCCCATAACCATGTCACGGCGATCGTGAAGGATAAGCGTGGTTTTCTTTGGTTCGGCACACCCGCGGGTCTGAACCGGTACGACGGGCATGAGATCAAGGTTTTCAGGCATCAGGCCGGACAACCACGGAGCCTCGCTGATAATGATATCCTAGGACTATTCCTTGGCCCAAATGATCAATTATGGATAAAAACCAAGCTGGGAATCAACGTCTATGATGACTACCGGGAGCAGTTTGTACGGAATGGGGATAGCCTGTTGCTGACGCTGGGGCTTCCTGCGACGGATGTGCTGGATATACGGCGTGACCCTGCCGGCGTTTGCTGGTTTCTGCAAGCAGGGGGGCTGGTATCGGCTTATGATGACAAACGCGGACTGATTGCTTCTTTTCCCCCTGCCGGTAACTCCTCCGTTACCGGTATCGCTCTGGACCGGTCAGGGGTTTTATGGACGGTGGATCAACAGGGCACCGTGCGTAAGATGGAAGGGGGAGGAGCTCCTCTATACCAGCTTCGCCACGATTGGGAGAAGGGTGAACTTGCCGACTATCGGCTGTTCATCGACAGCAGGGGGCATCCTTGGGTATATGCCCTCAACTATTCCAAAGGGGTGTATTGGTGGCCGCAGCAAGGCGAGCCCATTCATCTGTCGACGGGAGAAACAGAAATGTCACTCAGTAACCCCATTGTTTTCGGGATGGCCGAGGATCGGGATGGCAACCTCTGGATTGCCACCGATCACGGCGGGCTGAATGTCGTGGATCCGCAGAGCAGGCGGGTGACGTATCTGCTCCACGACGAATACAACGACCGTACCGTCAGCCAAAATAGCATCCTGTCTCTGTATTGCGACCGCGAGCGGATTATGTGGGCAGGAACCTTCAAACGCGGGATCAGCTATTACCACCCCAGTCAAATCCAATTCGCTCTGTACCAGCGGCAGCGTGGAAGAGGAAATTCGGTGTTGCCATTTGACGATATCAACCAATTCGTGGAAGACGATTTGGGAAATGTTTGGATCGGGAGCAACGGAGGGGGATTGATTTACTTTGACCGTAAAACGAATCGGTTTACGCAATACCGGCATGATCCAGACAATCCGTACAGCATCGGCAGTGACGTCATCGTGAAGCTGTATATAGACCGTTACGGAGCGCTTTGGGTGGGTACCTATCATGGCGGGCTCAACCGTTTCGATGGGGGGCGTTTCATCCGGTATGTAAATGACCCGGAAGACCCGGAGTCGATTCCGGACGACAGCGTATGGGAGATCTATGAAGACAGCCGGGGTCAATTTTGGGTAGGCACGCTGAAGGCCGGGTTGGCTAAGTTCGACAGGGGTACCGGCCGGTTTACGCGGTTGGGGTTCGGCGAAAACGGCCTCACGCGGTCGTCATACATATCGGCCATCACGGAAGATTACCTGGGGCAGCTATGGTTCGGCACGGCCTCCGGTATAGAGCTGCTGAAACCAGACGGCACGGTTACGCTGCTTTCCGTGCGTGACGGCAAACCGGGATCGTTGAGCAGCGATCACGTGAACGAAATTATCGAAGATCACCAACGGCGGATTTGGGTTGCCACCCGAGACGGACTCAATCTTTACGATTCCCGCAGTGGGACCTTTCGGGCGTTCCGGACGGAAGATGGCTTGTCTGACAACGTAGTCATGGCAGTCGTTGAAGACCAGACTGGCACCATTTGGGTCAGCACATCCAGGGGAATTACGGCGATGCGGGAAACGGACGGTGCCCCGGGGCAATGGCGTTTTTGGAACTATGACCGCCGCGACGGGTTACAGGGTCATGCCTTCAATGAGGATGCCGCCCGCCTGATGTCAACCGGAGAGCTTTTTTTCGGCGGTCCGTCGGGATTTAACGTTGTCGATCCGGCACGGATTCCCTCGCCTCCGGATGTTTCAATAAAACCCGTGTTGACCGACCTTCAACTAACGAATCGGGCGTTGGATCCCAGTGAATGGAAACACGGGAGAAGGTTGAGGCTGTCCCATCGCCAGAATACGCTGGGGTTTGTGGTAGCCTCTCTTTATTTCCTCAACAAGGACAGAGCGTCTTTCCGCTACAAGCTGGAAGGCTTTGACCGGGAATGGGTCGCCATGGACCGCCGTACGCGGACGGCTACCTTCACGAACCTGGATCCGGGGAATTACCGGTTCAGGGTGATGGTTTCGGAAGACGGCGAAAACTGGAGCGAGCCTTATACCCTGGCTACCGTCACGATAACCCCTCCTGTGTGGAAAACAGGCTGGGCATACGCGGCGTATGTGCTGTTGCTGGCTTCCGCCATGCTTACCGTGCGCCATATTGAACGTACACGCGAGAAAACCCGGTTTGCCTTGCAGCGTGAGCGCCAGGAAGCACGCTCGAAGCTGGAAAGTGTTCTTAAACAAAAGGCGTACCTTGAAGAGGTCAACAAAAAAAAGATGGACATCATCCCCTCTGAACAGGAAATCACGTCTGCGGACGAGCGATTTTTACGGAAAGCGCTGGATACCGTAGAGCAGCGGCTGGGAAGATCCGATTTTTCAGTGGAAGATCTCGCCAAAGCGATGAACGTTAGTCGCGTAGCCCTCTACAAACGGATACTGACCTTAACAGGGCATACTCCCTCCGAGTTTATCCGCACGGTCCGGGTGCGACGGGGAGGCCAATTGCTGGAGCAGTCGGGTCTCACCGTTTCCGAAATCGCTTACGAAGTTGGTTTCGGCAATCCGAAACAATTCAGCAAATACTTTAAACAACTTTACGGTGTGGTGCCTTCTGCCTATAGAAATAATGGTGTCAGTTAACCAATATCACCCTATTTGTTAACATATCGACCCCCATAAGCCTCGGAATTCAGGCTATTTTTGGTCCGAATAACCGAGTTATTTACCGATTGTGCACTCCTGTATGATGAGAATTTCACATGGTCCTTGCTGGATCACAAGATAACCGATTTGATTAGTTAACCGATTTCACTACTTATACTATGATTGAAAATCGACGAACCAAACATCGTGTGCCAAGGCTACGATCCCTCGCCATGGGATGCCTGGCCCTACAGATGGCGCTGCCTGCCGGCGGAACGTTTGCTCATCACTTCTCCGGCGGTAGCCCGGCGTTTTTTCGTATAGCGCAGGACCCCGTCAGTGGTACTGTTGTGGGCACAGACGGCACCCCCTTATCGGGAGTTACCGTATCGGAGAAGAACGGCAACGCGGCCACGACCACCGATGCCGACGGAGCTTTTCGGCTATCGGTTTCTTCGCCCGATGCCATCCTCTTGATTACGTCTATCGGATACGCGCCGCAGGAGGTCCCGATTGGGGGGCGGCAAACCATCTCCATCATACTTCAGGAGGAGATGAACACCCTGGAAGAGCTGGTCGTCGTAGGCTACGGCACCCAGAAGAAGAAGCTCACGACAGGCGCAACGTTGCAGGTAAGGGGAGATGACCTGGAGAAACTCAGCACTTCCAACGTGATGAATGCCCTGCAAAGCCAGTCGCCCGGTGTTCAGATCACCCAAAGTTCCGGTATGCCGGGGCAGGGCTACAAGGTGAATATCCGGGGTATAGGCACCATCGGCGAATCACAGCCACTCTATGTGATTGACGGCGTGGTGGGCGGCGACATAAACGCCCTCAACCCAACCGATATCGAATCCATTGACGTATTGAAAGACGCTGCATCAGCAGCCATCTATGGCTCGCGCGCGGCAAACGGCGTCATCTTCGTGACTACCAAGCAAGGCAAGGCGGGTAAGATGACCCTCAGCTATGACGGCTACGTAGCCTGGCAGAATGCGTATAAACTTCCTTCGCTGCTTACCGCCAAAGAGTACATGGCCATCCAGGATGAGCGCCGCTTCAACGAGGGCCTCGCACCGTATAATTGGGAGGCGCTTATTCCCACACAGTATGAACAGATCATGAACGGCACGTGGAACGGCACCAATTGGTTGAAAGAAATCCATCAGAACGATGCACTGATGCACAACCATGCGGTCAATCTCACAGGCGGCAGTGAAAGCTCAAAATTTTCTTTCGGTTACTCCACCAATTCACAGGACGGGATTTTCGGTAAACCCGTGCAGCCCCACTACAACCGGCATACGGTACGATTGAATTCGGACCATGTGATCTACCGGCACCAGGACCGGGAGGTGCTTAAATTCGGGGAAAACATTACATACACATATAATACGACATCCGGCATCGGTATTGGCAACATCTACTGGAACGATATTCACAACATGTTGGTTGGCAATCCGCTCCTGCCTGTCTATAACAGCGAAGGCGGATACTATGACCAGGCCAGTAAGGTAGCCGATGGATGGGCGCTCGATGGCGCCACGGCGAATCCGCTGGCGCAGATGGTCTATGAAAGGGGTCAGAACATGAGTAAAAATCATGCCCTGATGGCCAACGCCTACCTGGAACTGCAACCGGTGAACAACCTGCGGATACGGAGCAGCTTTGGCTATCGTTTGAATGCCAACTCGTATCGTTCCTATACGCCGGAGTTTGAGCTTTCCACCACATCACGGCGTACACCGGATGAGATTTCCCAAAATCAGGGATTGGGATACCGTTGGCTTTGGGAGAACACGGTAGCCTATCAGCGGGAGCTTGGCAATGGTCATCACCTGGACGCCCTTTTAGGACAATCCATTGAAAAGATAGGCATTGGCGAAGACGTAGGTGTAACGGCCGTGAACGCTACGTTCCCCGGTAACTGGCGGAATGCATGGGTGGGCAACAGCGCCGGAACACCCCGCGCCTTTTCCGGGGCGCACTGGCCGGAAGATGCAATGGCTTCCTTTTTTGGACGGGTGACCTACAACTTTAAAGAGACGTATCTCGCCACGGTCATTATGCGTGCCGATGGGTCGGCCAATTTTGCGCGTGGCCACCGGTGGGGATATTTTCCGTCCGTTTCGCTGGGATGGGTGCTTACCAATGAGCCGTTTTTTAACGACGGGGGCTGGTTAAATTTCCTGAAGCTGAGAGCAAGCTGGGGACAGAACGGGAATTCATTTATTTCTAACTTTAACTATCTGTCAACTATTGCTATTGATCGCCAGAACGGTTATTATTTCGGTGATGACAAAGCCACCCTCAACAATGGCGCATATCCGGATATCCTTCCCAACCCGGTGGTGTCTTGGGAAACTTCCGAGCAGCTTGACATTGGCCTTGACGCACAGTTCGTCCAAAACCGACTCGGAGTGGTGATTGACTGGTACAACAAGACTACCAAAGACTGGTTGCTGCAAGCACCGATTCTGGCTACCTTTGGGGCCAATGCTCCTTATATCAACGGCGGAGACGTAAGCAATAAAGGGGTTGAGGTGGGGCTCACGTGGAACGAAAACCGCGGAGATTTCCGGTACAACGTAGGCCTGAACGGTGCGTTCAACCGCAACCGCGTTACCCGCATTGCCAACAGCGAGGGCATCATACACGGAGAGCCCAACGTGCTCAGCCAGGGAACAACCGAGATGTACCGCGTGCAGATCGGACATCCGGTAGGCTATTTTTACGGATTCAAAACCGAAGGGATTTTCCAGACCGATGCACAGATTGCCGACTACCGGGGGCGCGGATTGGGAGTGCTGCCTACAGCACAACCCGGCGATGTCATTTTCATGGATGCGAACCGGGATGGATCCATCACCGATGCGGATAAAGTACAGATCGGCAATCCCCATCCTGATTTCACGGCTGGGTTGAATGTGGGCCTGGGGTACAAAGGGTTTGACGTCAATATATCGGCATACGGGGCGTTCGGCCATCAGATTGCCAAGTCTTACCGGTCGTTTGCAGACAGCCCGCTACAGAATTACACCACGGAGGTGTTTCAGCGGTGGCACGGTGAAGGAACCTCCAACCGGTATCCGCGCTTAACCAATGGCAGCCATACCAACAGCCAGTACATTTCGGATATTTACATTGAAAATGGAGATTTTGTTCGCCTGCAGAATATCACGTTGGGGTATGACCTGAAATCGGCATTCCGTCATTTGCCTTTTGGGCAGGCGAGGATTTACGTTACGGCCCAGAATGTGTATACCTTTACAAACTACAGCGGAATGGACCCGGAGATCGGCTATGGGTATGATCAGAGTTGGGTTTCTGGAATTGACCTGGGATTCTACCCCTCTCCGCGAAACCTGCTGATTGGAATTAACCTTAGCTTTTAAAAATTAGCAATGATGAAAAAGTTAATATATAGTGTGCTGCCCCTGACCCTGTTCACCGGCTGTGAAACGTTTCTGGACACGGAAAGTTATGACAAGAAAAACACCGGCAATTTCCCGCAAACAGTGGCCGATGCGGAACAGATGATTACCGGTATTTATTCCACGTTGAATATCGCGGTTTCGGATCCCCAGAACACACACTTCTATATGGCCGAGCTGGCGTCGGATGACCGGTTTGGGGGCGGCGGTGAGAACGACAGAGATATGCAGGGGCTGGACCACCTGATGAATACGCAGCCTGACCGGTTTTTAACCTATTGGAAGGCTCGCTACCAGGGTATCCTTCGAGCCAATAATGCCATAGAGACAATCGACAATGTTACGGGATGGAGCACCGCGAATCAGCGCAACCAGCTGTTGGGGGAGGCGCACTTCCTGCGGGCGCTGTTTTATTTTGAACTTTCCCAGATGTTCGGCGAGGTGCCGTTGATCGTACAGACCGACGTCGAAAACGTGCCGAAGGCCCCTGCCGAGCAAACGTATGCCCAGATCGGATACGACCTCACCCAGGCCATCTCATTGCTGCCGGGCCTTTCCTACACCCAGACGGTAGCGGGGCATGCAACCAAGTGGGCCGCCCAGGCACTCGCTGCGCGTATATTTCTGTTTTACACCGGATACTATGGGAAGGAAAGCCTTCCTGTCGCAAATGAAGGGGGTGAAATCAGCAAAGGCCAAGTGGTCGCGTGGCTCGATGACTGCATCGCGAACAGCGGCCACGGACTGGTGGATGATTTCCGGAACCTCTGGCCCTACACCAACGAGTATACCGCCGGCGGCTACGATTACGCTTCTTCCAACAACCTAAGGTGGGAGGGTGACGGAAACAAGGAAATTGTATTTGCCGTTAAATTCGGCATCCATTCGGACTGGGGGAACGATTACATCCTGGGTTATTCCAACCAGTACGTGTTGCATTTCGGCCTGCGCGCCAATAACGGCCAAGCCGGAACGTTTCCATTTGGCCAGGGATGGGGCGCCGGGCCCGTCAACAGCAACCTGTGGAACCAGTGGCGGCAGGCCGAACCCAACGATATCCGTAGGATCGCTTCCATCCTTCATGTAGATACCGAACTGGCGGATTACCAGTACGGGGCCGATAGCCAGATGGAAGAAACCGGGTTATGGCAAAAGAAATACATCCCCATTACTGCCTTTACGGACGATGGCGCATTGGTTCCGTCGTATTCGGTGCTGACAGACGGTGCGCTTAACGACTATCAGCGTGCCAACACGCAGGATCTAGTGCTCATCCGGTTTGCTGATGTGTTGCTGATGCATTCCGAGCTGACGGGCGATCCCGGTGGATTGAACCGCGTACGCGAGCGCGTTGACCTGCCTGCGGTTGCGTATTCATTGGACGCCCTCAAAAGGGAGCGCCGATGGGAACTGGCATTTGAGGGATTGCGGTATTTTGACCTCATGCGCTGGCACGATGCTGCGGCGGTACTCGCCACCCAGGAGGGGGTGGCCATCAAGAACAAAAGTGTGGATACCCAAATGCGGGGCTTCGGAGGCGGCTACCGGGCACGCTATGAGGCTACCGGCGGATTCTGGCCGATTCCACAAAATGAGATTTCCCTATCCAATGGCGTGCTGACCCAAAACCCGGGATGGGGAACACCCGAAGCAGAATTTCCGGGATGGTAACCAAAAGATGACGATCATGAAAAATGTATTGAGAATATATTGTTTTTGCGCCGCCCTCTTGCTGGGATTGGCTGCGTGCGAGCCGATGGAAGACCGCCTGTCGATGGGCGGAGGCATCACGGAGGAACAGCTTGATGTGACGGCAACCCCTGTGGTGGTGAACGGTAAAAACTCCAACAAAATAGTTGTGGACAACCGGAGCCCCGTGCTTTCCTCGTGGGACTACGGAACGGGTGTTACCCAACGTAAGACAGACACGGTTTTGCTGGTGACCACTGGCGAAAACGAAATTGTATTTACCGGACTAAATCCGGATGGGACCAAAATCAGTAAAACGTTAACCGTTAATGTCGAAGAACTGACATACGAGGTGCCTTTGGAATGGGGCTACCTAACCGGAGGTTCCGAGCGGGAATGGGTATGGGATGATACCCAGCCCGCGGTATGGGGCAACGGCGGCTACATGGGGAGCAGCAAGCCCGAATGGTGGGCATTACCCCTTGCGGACATTGATGGACAGGCCGCGGGAGAAGGGGCAGGGGCAAGGATGGTCTTCTCGCTTCGGGGAGCCTCGCTGACCAAAATAAAAGCAGGTGGGCAAACGGAGACAGGGTCGTTTTCGTTTGACATGACGAAGGTCATTATGCTTGACAACGGAGACGTGTGGGCCAAAGGTAAGCTGAGCACCCGCGGAGTGACCGTCCTGTGCGGAATTTCGCCCAATGAAGGGGGGGCTCCGGTGTATGAATACGATATTCTGTTGCTGGACGACGGCCGCATGGTACTGAGTTATCCGGAGCCGGGCGTGGGTCCCTGGGGCACCGCATGGTTCTGGATGTTCCGTGCAACAGACTGATGTAGGCCCCAAAAATGAAAGGTTTCCAAACGGGGAGAATGGAAACCTTTACTAACCAATTATAAACCTAAATTATGATGACACAAAAATAGTGTGTTTTGTACACTATGCAAAATTTTTTTTAAAATTTTTTTAGATGCATCAGAACTTATAGCCGATTGAGAGCCGGAGATTACGGGGAGGTTCTGTCTGCCAGTAAAACGCGTTGTTCCACTCATAATACGATCCGTTGTAGAGGTATCGGTCCAAAAGGTTAAACGCATTTAACCGGATATTGAAGCTGCTGAAGTGATAGTAGATGCCGGCATCCAGTTTAAAGTAATCGTCAAACGGAAAGCCCTCCAGTTCCCCTGTGTACGTTTTACGGTCCCACAGATAGGTGAAGCCGGCGGAGATCCCCGCATTGCGTAGCGGACCGCGTTGGATTGTATAGTTCAGCCATGCATTGGATGTGTGTGTCGAATAGCCGGGAACAATATCGCCCACTTCGAAGCCTTCCACACCCTCGTTCAGTTCGGTGATCTCCGCATGGGTATACGCGTAGTTGGCCGTCACTTCAAGACCGGGCAGAATGCGGCCGCGAAGGTCAAATTCGAAGCCGCGGGCTACCTTTTCGCCCAGTACGATGCTGTAACTCTGATTAGGGTCGCTGTGTATGGGGTCGCTTGTCAGCTCATTTTCTTTAACAATGCGGTATAGCGATAAGGCCGTATTCCAGTTGCCGTTGGCCCAATTTCGTTTGATGCCGATTTCCTGGTTATTGCCCGTAATGGGTTTTACTTTTCCGCCCCCGTAAATACGTCCGGCCTGGGGAACGAACGCCTGATCGTACAGAGCATACGCAGAAGTCTGACCGTCAATGCTCCAGCTGAGGCCGATGCGGGGTGTAAAGTGGCTGGCCTGATAGGCCGGCTCCCCCCACTCGCTCTGTTTCACCCAGGTGTACCGGCCGGCCAGGGTAAGCCGCAGCTGGTTCTGAAAAAAGCCAAGTTCATCCTGCAGGTAAACGCCGGCATAGCGCTGTGTCTGGATGCCTCCGGCAGCTTCCGCCCGTACACTCAGCGGCGTTTCGCGGTCAAATGCCGGATACCCGTTGACAGGCCGGCCGAGGTCGGGATGGTATACGTCAAACGGTTGATCCTCGGTATCCAACGCGTGGCTTTGCAGCCAATCCGCCATGTAGTCTTTGTCGCCCACGTCCACACCCGCCAATAGCCGGTGCTGCACCCCACGGGTGGTAAAATGGCCGTTTAGGTACGCCTGCCCGAGGACGGACCTGCTAAAGGCATCCCATATATCCACGCCGCGGATGATCTTCCCGTCGTTGCTCATTTCTGTTTCCGGCCACATGGAGGAGCCCTTTTGTGTGTAGCGGAGGTAATATCCCTGCGCGGTAACTTTCCAGTTCGTATTCAAATCGCGGGTGACGTTGAGCAGAACCGTCTGATCGGTAATGCGGGTAGGATCCAGACCTTCCGGCGTCATGCTGAAATTCTGTGGCAGCCAGGCATAGCCTCTGTTCACGGGTCCGAACACATAGTAGGAGCCGACGTCCGTCATCCGGGCGTATTGCAGCGTATACTCAGCCGTGATGGTGGTCCTGTCGTCAGGCCGGTAGGCAATCACAGGGGCAATGGCATATCGGTTGTCGGATTCATTCGGCCGGTGCGATCCCTTTGCCTGTGCGGATGCGTTGAGCCGGTACAGAAACTTCCCGCTGCGGGAAAGCTTGCCGTCGAGGTCCATCGCCGCCCGGTACAGGTTGTATTCGCCTACGGTTACCGTGGCTTCGCCCCGGGTTTCGCCCGTAGGTTTTTTCGTGACCACGTTGTATGACCCGGAGGGGTCGCCATTGGACAGCAGAAACCCGGCCGGACCTTTGACAAACTCAATGTGGTCTACAAAACTCATGTCCTCCGTAAGCGGCCCCCAATAAGAGGTAACCACGTTAAATCCGTTGCGGAGAGCCTGAATCTGCGTGCCCCGCATGCTGATGTTGGTGTATAGGTTTCCCCAGTGCTCCAGCCGTACGGCGCCGCTCACGTTACGGATCAACCCATCGCTCATGCTGATCACCTGTTGATCGCTGAGAGCCTTTGACGGGACCACCTGTATGTTCTGGGGGATTTCCACCAGCGGCTCGTCCAGCCGAAGCGTGGGCGAAGGCGACAGGGTGGCATAACCCCTGGACTGCGTTACCAACACTTCCTGGAGCTGGGCACTGGTCATATCAAGTGTGAAGTCCGTTTCCAGCGACGCGCCGGGTAATAAGGTTACGGATTTCCGTTGCCTGGCCATGCCTACGGCGCTGACCTCCAGCGTAACGGAGCCAACCGTAGCGAGCTCCAGCCGATACTGCCCCCGGTCGTCAGTGGTTGTGCCTGCACGCGTGCCTACGGCAATCACACTGACGGCTGCCGCGGGCAAGCCGTTCGAGGTGGTAACGGTTCCGGATATCACGGTACGCCCTGCTTCCTGGGCCAGGCCGTCCGAAATGCAAAAGATCAAATAAGTAAGTAAAAGCGTAAAACAATTAAGGGGTTTCATGTAATGTCACGTTGTTAAAACGGGGACAATATTAGGAAACCTTTTTGACAATTTAAATTTATTCTAAATAAAAATCTAATGAACACACCTTGCCTCACCGCGCACCGCACACCGCGCCGGCACAAGAAGGGGCCTATCAGCTGTTCTTCGTTCGTGAGGATGCAAAACTGTCGGTTGGTCCTGCCAATTTTTCGTCTTTGTCAGCGGTTTTTCAGGAAATTGTTAAAAAATCCAAAAAGGTATCAATTTCTCTAAACACTGCACCGCATTTGTCGTTATCAGCCATATGAAGAAACTACTGATGATCCTGACATCCCACGCCGACCTGGCGGCTGAAAAGGGACAGACCGGTGTTTGGCTGAGTACGTTCACGGACGCCTACTACGCATTTTTGGAATCCGGATTTGAGGTAACCGTCGCCAGTCCCCGCGGGGGCAGGCCACCCATCGATCCGCTCAGTGAACGGGAAGAATACGTCACCGACGGGGTAAAAACCTATCGCGATGACTTTATGGCCCAAATGGAGATCGGCAATACGTGGAAACTCGAGGAGGTGGCCTCCACGTCGTTCGATGCCATTTACGTTGCCGGTGGCCACGGAGCATTGTGGGACCTGGCAGATGACCGCCAGCTGGCGAAAATACTGTACGAAGCGGCATCCAACGATACCCCCGTCGCAATGGTGGGGCATGGCGTCGCTGCCCTGTATTCGCTGGAGAAACTCCGTCCGGGTATGCTGAACGGTCTGCGTGTCACGGCTTTTACCGACACGGAAGAAGCCCTGCTGAAGAGGCATCGTCAGGTACCTTTCCAGCTCGCGGATCGGCTGAAGTCTTCCGGCGCGCATTTCGGCCATGCCATCATCCCCTTTACTCCTCATGTGGAAGCAGACGGCCCATTCATTACCGGGCAAAATGCCGCCTCTTCGGCGATGGCCGCACAGACGATGGCCGGTCGGATGGACCTGGCGACGCTCGGTTGTCCATAACGATCCGCGCGAAGGCGTACCAGAGGGTTGACAGGGTGGGTCATAAACCGTATGTTTGTGGAAAAGACGACCATGAGAACCCACGTATTCACCCTGCTGCTCCACTTCGCAGGCCTCTGCCTCCAGGCACAACAGGAAATCAACTATGACGAGGCCAAGGTGCCGGACTATACCCTGCCGGAGCTGCTGGTCACCTCTCAAGGGAAGGCGGTAAAAACCGTACGCCAGTGGGAAAAGCTGCGCCGTCCGGAGCTGCTTGAGCTGTTTGCCGCGCAAATGTACGGGCGCACGCCGGACGATGCGGGCATTACCGTACGGTATGAGCTGCTGGCTGAAAACCCCGCCGCGTTGGGTGGCAAGGCGACCAGCAAACAGGTGCGGTTTATCTTTAGCAACGGGAAAAAAGAGCACGAGGCGTTGCTGCTGCTGCTCCTGCCCAATGGCGCTACGGACAATGTTCCGGTGTTTGTAGGCTACAATTACAAGGGGAACCACAGTACCCTCACCGATACCACTATTCTCTATTCCAAAAATTTCGCACTGGTTCGCGAACCCGGGCACCCCGACTGGGAGCGGGGCTGCCAGGCAAGTCGGTGGTCATACGATGATATCATCAGCCGCGGGTATGCTGTGGCTACCATGTGTTACCACGATATTTTTCCGGATAAGCCGGGGCTGAAAGACCACAGTGTGGTATCCCTGTTTGGGGGGTACGGCAGCGGTACGGAAGCCCCCGAAGAATGGCAGGCAATCGGTGCGTGGGCGTGGGGGTCCAGCCGCATCGTCGATTACCTGGCCACCGAGCCGCGTATTGATACCGATAAGATTGCCCTCATGGGGCACTCCCGCCAGGGGAAGGCCGCCCTGTGGGCGGGCGCCCAGGATACGCGGTTTGCGGTGGTCATTTCCAACAACTCGGGGGAAGGCGGTGCCGCCCTGTCGCGCCGTGAGTACGGAGAAACCATTGAGCGGGTAAGCAGCATCCAGCCCTCCTGGTTCTGCCCGGCGTTTAACCAATACCGGGGGCGCGAGCAGGAACGGCCCATTGACCAACATCAGCTGATTGCTCTGATAGCCCCCCGCGCCGTCTACGTGGCCAGCGCGGTGGAAGACCGCTGGGCCGATCCGAAGGGGGAATACCTGGCCGCCTACCACGCCGGCCCCGTATACCGCCTGTACGGCCTGAGAGGACTGGAGTCAGCGGAAATGCCAAGCATCCATCAGCCGGTCATGAATAACGTAGGTTACCACCTCCGGGAAGGCATCCATGATGTGACGCGGTACGACTGGCTGCGCTTTCTGGACTTTGCCGATAAACATTTCCGCCTTTAAAAATAACCACGCTTACTCCACGCCGCCTCCCAGACTTCGGTACAGCAGCACGTACGCATCGATCTGTTGGCGCTTCAGGTCCGCCAGCTCCAGCTCGCGCTGCAGGGCATTCTGCTGGGCGGTAATCACCTCCAGGTAGGAGGCCATCCCGCTCGTGAACAGCAGCTGCGCGTTGGGAATGGCCTTTTCCAGCTTGGCCTTCTGTGACTCGGTGATTTCGATCTGTGTCTTCAGTTTATCGATCTGCGCCAGCGCATCGGCTACCTCGCCCACGGCGGTCAGCACCGCCTGGCGGAAGCGGATCACCTCGTTCTCACGCGCGATCCGGGCCGCCTCGTATTGCGTTTTCAACCGGCGTCCGTTAAAGATGGGCTGCATCATGTTGCCGGCCAGGTTGCCGAACAACGAGGCCGGAGTGACAAACCAGTTGCTTGCCTGGAACGCATTCAGGCCGCCCGCCGCCGTGATGCGCAGCGCCGGGTAGCGGTTGGCGTTGGCGATGCCCACCTCTGCATCGGCGATGGCCAGCGCATATTCACGCTCCTTCACATCCGGGCGGCGGCTCACCATCGCCGCGGGAACGCCCGTGGCAAACCGTTCTGGCACCGCAAAGTGGTGCAGGCCGGCCTGTACCCGAATTTCCTGCGGCTCCTCCGCCATCAGGATGCTCAGTGCATTTTCTTGCATCAGCAATGCCTGCTCCAGCCGGGGTATCCATGATTTGGTCTGCTCCAGCTGCACCTCCGCCTGCTGTACTGCCAGGATGGTGGCCTGACCGGATGCGTATTGCAGGCGTACCGCCCGCAACGTGCTGTCGCTCAGTGCCAGGTTACGCCGCGTGACGGCCAGCTGCTCGTGCAGCGTAAGCAGCGTGTAATACGCAGACGCCGTTTCCGAAATAAGACGTGTCTGCAGGGATTTCACCGCTTCCGTGCTTTGCAGGTAGGCCGCCAGGGAAGCCTGTTTCTGCTGGCGTATCTTACCCCATATGTCTGCTTCCCAGCTTACCCCCATGGCGGCGGTATAATCCTCAATGTGGCTGGTACCCACAAAACTGCTGAGGTTCAGTCCGTTGAGGCTATTGTCAGACGGGCGGGAGTTGTTGGCCGAAAACTCGGCCTGCACCGTGGGCAGCCACGCGGCGCGGGCCTGTTTCAGGTAGCTCTCCCTGAGGCGGATGGTGTTCAGGGCCACCTGCATGTCGTAGTTGCGGGCGAGCACACGGTCAATAATCCGCTGGAGCGCCGTATCGGTGAAAAACTGTTTCCACGGCAGGGTGGCCATACCCGTAGAGTCGGCCAGCTCCACAGAAGCCGCATCCGCTGCTGACACCGTGCGGAAGGTATCCGGAGCTATGTTATCCACGCGTACCGTTTTGCGGTTGGCACTGCAGGAGTAGGCCAATGCCGCTGCGGCCAGCACCAGCGCTGCCGGTTGCAGGGCAGGCTGCGTCTTTCGCCGGGCAGTCACCCGCTCCTGCAGGTACTGAAAGATGACGAAGAGCACCGGAATGACGAAGATGCCCAGCAGCACCCCCGTGAGCATGCCGCCCACGGCACCCGCACCGATGGAGTGGTTGCCCAGTGCCGAGCCTCCGGTGGCGCGCAAGAGGGGGATCATGCCCACGATAAACGCAAACGAGGTCATCAGGATCGGGCGGAGGCGCAGCCGTGACGCCTCCAGGGCCGATTCCAGGAGGCCCATGCCCGCTCGGCGCCGCTGCACGGCATATTCCACAATCAAGATCGCATTTTTGGCCAGCAGCCCGATCAGCATGATCATTGCCACCTGTACGTAAATGTTATTCTCGATGCCCATCAGGTTGATGAACAGCATCACGCCGAAGATGCCCAGCGGGATGGTTGTCACCACCGCCAACGGCAGGATGTAGCTTTCATACTGCGCGGCCAGCAGGAAAAAAACGAATACCAGACTCATGATAAAAATAACGGTCAGCTGTGACCCCGCGTTTTTCTCCTCGCGCGTCATGCCGGTCCACTCGTAGGCAAAGTTGCGCGGCAGTACCTCGCGGGCCGTTTCCTCAATCGCCCGGATTGCGTCGCCCGTGCTGTAGCCCACATTGGGCTTGCCGTTGATGGTCACCGCATTGTACAGGTTGTTGCGGGTTACGGTCTCCGGACCATACACCCGGTTCAGCGACACCATCGTGTTGGCCGCCACCATGCCGCCCTCATTGTTCTTCACGTAGATCTCGTTGAGGGAAGATGCGCTGGCCCGGTAGGGGATATCCGCCTGGGCAATCACGCGGTAGAATTTCCCGAAGCGGTTAAAGTCAGATACAAACGTACTGCCGAAATAGATCTGCAGCGTCTGCAGCAGGTCGCTGACGTTCACCCCCAGCTGTTTCGCCTTCTCGTCGTCAATCACCAGCTCGTACTGCGGGTTGTTGGCAGCGAAGGTAGTGAACGCAAAGGCGATCTCCTCGCGCTGGAAAAGCGCTCCGATGAATTCCTTTGCCGTGGCGTCGAGCTTTTCGAGCGATCCGTTGCCGCGGTCCTGCAGCATAAATTCAAAGCCGTCCACATTTCCGAAGCCAGACACCGTGGGGAAGGTAAAGAACACGGCCTGTGCGCCCTTCACCTCGGCGGCCACCTTCTGTGTCAGGCTCGCCGCGATGGCCTCGTAATCTTTGATGGGGCCCCGCTGGTCTTTTTGGGCTTCGTGCGGATGAATCCGGCTCCGTAGGGTGCCGCATTCGCGTTGGAAATAAAATTCAGCCCATCCACCTGGTAGTGGTTCAGCGTAAATGGCTCTTTTGCTACAATCGCTTCAATCTGCTTCATAGCTTGTTCCGTACGGGCCAGGGAGCTGCCCGGCGGCGTGTTCACGGCATACAGCACAAACCCCTGGTCTTCGGTGGGGATAAAACCGGTGGGCGTACGCTGGATCATCACGGCGGTGACGACGGTCACCAGAGCGAGGCCCGACACCACCACCCACTTGCGTTTCAGCAGCAGCTGCAACGAGCGCACGTACTTGTCCGTAAGGGCTGTGAACGCCGTATTGAAGGCTCTGAAGAACCGGTTCGGGAATCCACGCTGTTCACCACTGTCTGCATGAGCGTCCTCCGCATGGGGGTTTTTCAGAAAGAGCGCACACAGGGCTGGGCTGAGTGTCAGCGCGTTCAGTGCCGAGATGCCGATGGCCACGGCCAGCGTGAAGGCAAACTGGCGGTAAAACACGCCGGCAGGCCCCTGCATGAACGTCACCGGCACGAACACGGCCACCATCACCAGCGTGATGGATACGATGGCACCGGATATTTCCTTCATGGACTCCCGTGTGGCGTCGCCGGGGGAAAGGCCCGTCCGTTCCATTTTGGAATGGACAGCCTCTACCACCACGATCGCGTCGTCCACCACGATGCCGATGGCCAGCACCAGGGCAAACAACGTAAGCAGGTTAATGCTGAATCCGAACAGCTGCATGAAAAAGAACGTACCGATGATGGCCACGGGCACTGCAATCGCGGGAATCAGCGTAGAGCGGAAGTCCTGCAGGAAGATGAACACCACCAGGAAAACCAGGATAAAGGCCTCGATGAGCGTATGGTTTACCTGGCTGATGGACTCATCCAGGAAATCCTTCGCGTTGAACATCACGATCGGCTCGATGCCTTTGGGCAGCGTCTCTTTCAGCACCTCGATCTGCCGCTTGGCTTCGATCAGGATTTCGTTGGCATTTGAACCGGCGGTTTGCAGCAGGGCAATGCCGGAGGTAGCGCCTCCGTTGAGGCGGCTGTTGGCCGCATAGGAGAACGAACCGAATGATACCCGGGCCACATCCTTCAGGCGTACCAGCTGCCCGTCATTTGTCGCCTTGATGATGATGTTCTCGTAATCCTCGTTCCGGTTCAGCTTCCCCTTGTATTTCAGCACGTATTCAAACATCTGCGGGCTGCTCTGTCCCAGTCGGCCGGGGGCAGCCTCCACGTTCTGGTCTGCCACCGCACGCATCACGTCTTGTGGCGACAGGTTGTATGCCACCAGTCGCTCCGGCTGCAGCCAGATCCGCATGGCGTACTCGCGTCCGCCGAACGGCTGCACTTCAGCCACTCCGGGGATACGCTGCATCTGCGGAATCACGTTAATTTTAAGATAGTTCTGGATGAACGCCTCGTCATAGAGACTGTCTTTGCTCGTCAGCGCCACAAACATCAGGAAACTGTTCTGCTGCTTTTGCGTGGAGATACCCGCCTGGATGACCTCCTGGGGGATCTTGTTGGTCGCTTTGGACACGCGGTTCTGCACGTTTACGGCCGCAATGTCCGGATCCGTTCCCTGTTTGAAAAACACGGTGAGGGTCATGCTCCCGTCGTTGCTGGAGTTGGAAGTCATGTACGTCATATTTTCCACGCCGTTCACAGCCTCTTCAATGGGGGTGGCTACCGACCGGGCCACCGTCTCCGCGTTGGCACCGGGGTAAGATGCCGTCACCACGACGGTAGGCGGAGCGATGTCCGGAAACTGGGAAATGGGCAGGGTGAGCGCCGATATGGCGCCGAGGATAACCAAAAGGATGGAAATAACGGTCGATAGCACCGGCCGTTCGATAAATTTCTGTAACATCGAATCGAATTGTTTTTAACTAAGAAAAAGGGAACGTCCTACAGGGCCGCTCGCAAAGCCAGCAGGCTGTCTGCCGCTACCGGCTCGGGAATAATCTGGGTACCGTCCTGCAGGCGGTCCAGTCCGGCATACACAATACGGTCGCCGGGCGCTACGCCGTGCTCTACCAGGTAGTGTGTGCCACTCCTGCCCGCTACCGGAATCGGCCGGCTTTCCACGCGGTTGCTGTCGGCAAGGGCAAATACAAACACCTTATCCTGCAACTCAAAGGTGGCTTCCTGCGGAACCAGGATCACCGAGGGCGACACCGTCGGTATGCGTACCTTTCCCGTATTGCCGGAGCGCAGCAGGCCGTCTTCATTCGGGAAGGCTGCCCGGAAAGTAATTGTGCCGGTACGGTCATCAAATTGGCCGGACACCATTTCTACCTTCCCTTTTTGGGTATACGTGCTTCCGTCAGAGAGTACCAGTTCCACCGCCGGCAGCTGGCTGATCTTCTCGGCAATGGTGCTGCCTGCTACCCGGTTTTTGAATCGGATAAAGTCGTTCTCGCTGAGGGAAAAGTAGGCAAATACATTGCGTACTTCGGAGAGCACGGTCAATGGTTCCGGTGTGGCGGTGCCCACCAGACTGCCCATCTTAAAAGGGATCCGGCCAATGTAACCCGATACCGGTGCTTCGATGATGGTGTACCCCAGGTTGATCTGGGCGCTCTCCACCATTGCCTTGGCCTGCAGCACGTTCGCCTCGGCCACGCGTTCTGCCGCCAGGGCTGCATCGAGCTGCACGTCGGAAACCACCTGATTTTTCACCAATGGCGTCAGCTTTCCGACGTCGAGGCGTGCATTGGCGAGGTTGGCTTCGGCCGCTGCCAGCGCCGCTTTGGCATTGTTCAGCTGCTCCGTGTACATCCGGGCATTGATCCGGAACAAAGGTTGCCCCTGCTGCACGTAGGCACCTTCATCTACATAGATGTGTTCCAACTGACCATCCACCTGCGGGCGTATTTCGATGTCCTTGCTGCCTTCAATGGCCGCCGGATATTCGTCAAACGTGGTTACCTCCTGCTGGCGCAGGGTGAGTACCGGCAACCGCTGCAGTTCCGCCGCGGGCTGTTCGCTTCCGGAAGAAGGCGTGCAGGCCTCATTCAGAGATAGTAAGAAAATCCCAACAATAGGTAGGGCTAAGTATTTGATTTTCATGATTTTGTTTAAATTAGATGATGTGTTGAAATAAACCATGGTACGTTGTTCCTATCGCTATTAAATTTCCTAACACTGTTAGGATATAAGACAAAAAAAATATTAAGCCTGTAAGTTTTTGATAAACCCGGTGATGGCATCGTCCAATACCAGCTTGTTCAGCTGTTCGGTGTCGTCTGCCGGGGCCACCATTTTGATGGAAATGAGACCGTGCAGGATGGACCAAAAGGTATGGTATTTCAGGCACGCATTCATCTCCGCTTTGCCGGGGTTGTTTTTTTCAAGGAGTTCGATCATTGGAGCCATCACCAGTTCGCGGAAAACAGACCGTTCAGGCATGCATTTGTCCATTTCACAGGTAGGGGCTCCCATACCCCACATCAGCTGGTAGTACTCCTTGTTGCTGAAGGCGAACGCCCAGTAGGCATCGGCTATTGCCTTGAGCTGTTCCGCAGGATCCGTGGAACTTGCCTTCGCTTCCTTCAGCTTCTCGATCACCTGATCGAATCCCTGTTTGCCAAATTCGAGTAAGATGGCTTCCTTGTTTTCAAAGTAGTCGTATATAACCGGGACGCTGTATTGGATAGCGTCGGCAATCTTGCGGATAGAGAGCGACTGCCAGCCTTCCTCCTTCACGATCTGCCATGCCGTGCCGAGGATATTGGCCCGCATGGCCTCTTTTTCCCGCATTCTCCGTTCAGCGACTACACTCATTTGTTATTTTCCCTAACAGTGTTAGCAAAAGTAACACGGTTTGGCCGGCTGCGCAAGGCAAGAATGAAAAGCTGAGAATCGGATGACATTGGTCGCGCTGCCGCCGACCCGGAAGGGCGAAAGTTGCCCGAAATTTTGATGGAAAGCGGAATAGTTTTATTTTCGACTATTGTAAATGCATTAACACCGAGTTATGAATAAACGAGAATTCCTTAAGACCAGCGCCCTGGGTGCCCTGGGCGTCATGCTGGCACCATCTTTATTACGATCCTTTCCCGGCCAACGGCGGCTGCGAACGGCCCACATCGGCGTGGGGAACATGGGCGCAGAAGACCTGAAAGCCATCTCGTCCCATCCGCGTGTTGATGTCGTGGCCCTATGTGACGTGGATGCGCTGAATCTGGAGGCCGCGCACAAGTTGCATCCCAACGCACGCGTGTTTGCTGACTACCGGGAGATGCTCAAAGAGATGGAAAGCGAGATCGATGCGGTCATCGTTTCCACGCCCGACCATACCCATGCCCCTGCTTCCCTGATGGCGATGCAGATGAACAAGTCGGTTTACTGCCAGAAGCCGCTCACGCACTATGTGTCCGAGGCGCGGGATATGAAGCGGGTAGCTGCCGAGAAAGGTCTGGTTACCCAGATGGGCATTCAGGTACACTCGTTTTATGACTACCGGTTGGCCACCCTGCTGATCCAGTCGGGCATCATCGGCAAGGTACACACCGTACACGCATGGTCGCCCAAAAACCACGGCTATGACGGTCTGCCACCGGAGGGAGAAGATCCCGTTCCGGCACACCTCAACTGGGACCTATGGGTAGGGACCTCGCGTATGCGGCCGTACAAAGATAAATTTTATCATCCCGGCGTATGGCGCAAGCTGATGGACTACGGCTGCGGCACCCTGGGCGATATGGGGGTGCACATTTTTGATACGCCATACAATGCCCTGAAGCTGGATGTACCGCGCACCATCGTTAACGAATGCCGTCCGTCCAACGGATTTGGATTTCCGGAGAACAACAAAGTAACCTACGAATTTCCGGGCACGGAATACACCACGCGGAAGTTGAAGTGGATCTGGTATGACGGCCCCGGTGCGCCGCCCATGCACAAAGACCTCGTATTGCCCGGCATGGACCCCAAGTCGGCCGGAAAGAAAGCCAGCGGTGAAGTAACGCCGGGGAAAGTATCCCTGGATCCGAAGATCGCCGGTGCCAACGAGCTGCCTGAACAGGGAGCCATGTTTGTGGGCAAGAAAGGTCGCCTTTTATTGCCTCACTTCATGCAGCTGCCGAGAAAGATCGTCAACGGCGAGTACGTTGATATCTCTGAAGAAATCGCCCGTGTATCTGCCGAGCATGGGTTGGGAGAACCCATCCGGAACTACGATACGGAAGGCCCCAAGCACTACCACCAGTTCGTGGATGCCTGCCTGGGCAACGGCGAGTGCTCCGCGCCTTTTGAATATGCCTCGCGGCTCACGGAAACCATTCTGTTGGGAACCATCGCCGGCCGCTTCCCGGGCCAGACCCTGCACTGGGACGCAAAAGCGGCCCGGTTCAAGGAGGAGGAAGCCAATCAGTACCTCAGCGGCGAATACCGGAAGTTTTAGGCACCTCGCAACGTCATGAAATAAACAAGCGTCCGGACTTTATGTCCGGGCGCTTAAACCAAATATTCATGTGCGGGTAAAACCCGTATTTCTGGGCAGTAATTACCTAACACAGTGTGCCTTGGGTCACCATAATGAAAAGCTGGCATCACAAATATGCAAAACTGTTCATTACGGGTGCAAACCCTGGTTACTTTCCGCTATCCAAGGCCCCCCATCCACTGAATAGGATGGCGAACATCTTCCAGGCCACGTCTGTGGAGCCGTATTCATACACCGGGTCCGTCACCCGCACCTGCATTTCCGCATCGGTCACAACCCGGGGCGTAATGTCATCCGGCTGCATCACCAGCGTGGGTTCCGCTCCGTTGTCATAGAAAATCTCCAGTTTCAGGATGCCGGCATCTTCCGGCAGGTAAAAGGGGTGGGTAAAATTGATCGTCTTGTGAAAGGCATCCGAGGTGTATACCACCAGCTTATAGCACACCGGTGACGGCGGCAGTGGACTTTCAGGATCCGATTCCGGAATGTACTCCGGTTTAAGCGTGTAGGTAGCCACCCGGCAGGAGTACCCCGCCACCACTGCTTTTTCAGAGGCCGGGCTGCGCTCGTACATGGAGGCGTCAATGCTGCCGCCGCTGCCCACACCCAGATCTTCAGAAGGCACGTAATGAACCGATACAGCGCGGTCCGGTCCGGGAATATCGTCCGTCTGCACCAGCGTGCGCATAAACAGTTTTCCTTCATCGTTCCCGGCGTCATGGTAGTTGTCAAGTTCAAATCCGAAGCCGCGTGCTTTACCCAGCACTGCGTCCCCTTTGACATAGTATGTGCAGATCACCCCGTTCAACATCAGTCCCATCGCCGCAAACGGCTTGGAAACCGAATATTCCTGCAGCCGTTGCATGAATTGCTGCGCCTCTTCATTCGTTTCCACCAACTCACGGAACTGCGCTGCCGCATCGCCGCGCGAGAAATCGATTTCCCGGATAAATAAACCCAGGTCGACACCGTGGCTATACATTCCCATTTCAATGGTGCCCTCGGAAAACGGGGTTTGATCGCCGGGTTGGTTATCCGGATCGGCCGGGTCATTTTTGGCACAGGAGGTAACAAGCAGGAAAGCGACAAAAAGCGTTGAAAGCTTCGGACGGGTAAAGAAATGCATGGTAGTAAAAATTGTTTGGGCGCAAACATACGGCATTTAGGGCAGCCAGGCAAGGCCGGGACTGCCATAACGCAATCATTTTACCGATACCTTCCCGACGCTACGGGTGTTGGCCCGGATCGGGATTGGTTCGTAACCGGGCGTCCCCTGACCCCGCTTCTCTCCGTGCGCGCTTCAGTGGGGCGTCCACCCGATGCCGAAGGGCTGCCGAAGGATTCCCGAACCA
>Ga0164243_10001692_pt1 | contig 37099 bp, 37 predicted proteins | sample OricompcompostOP_FD_108781 | JGI IMG/M metagenome (GOLD analysis project Ga0164243, IMG submission 108781) | Organic Plus compost microbial communities from Emeryville, California, USA - Original compost - Organic plus compost (OP) | ecosystem: Engineered > Solid waste > Mixed feedstock >...
CCGATCCCGTCGTTTCACGATGAGGCGGGAATCTCCGTAACTGCGGCCTTCATGGCTGTCACATCGCGCGCTGCGCGATCCGACGCCCCCCCAATGGCGAGTCCCCGAGGATCGGCATGTAACCGATCCCTACGCACATCACCTACCGGTGAGCCGCGTCAACGGCCGAGCGCGCCCATCCCGCCATCCGGTCGCCACGCGGCGATCTCCGGGACGAATGGCCATCGCCGCGCCGTGATGTCCGCGATCGCACGCTCCCCTGCCGTCCGGATGCGCATCGCGTCCTCCGCCGTGATGCGGCCCACGCGCACCGCCTCGGCAAGCTCGTCCTCATCCTTCCACTGCCACGACAGATCCGGCGTCACCACCACGTCGAGGAACAGATCGACGAGATCGACCACGCGATCACCGCGCCGCAACGGCTCCTGCAGGTTCACGTACCACCCGCGGAATTCCCACCCCTCCGTCCAGCGCACATGCACGGACCACGGCGCACCGGTCGGGGTGAGGTGGAGCAGGTGTCCACCTGTCCAGCGCTGTTCGATCACGCGAAACTCCCCCTCCGCGATCTCGCGCGGGGAGAGCACGCGCGGCAACGTTACCCCGTCGGGCGGCACGAGACGATGCATCACCGTCCCCGGTACGAAGTGGAGCGCGAGATGATCGGCATCATCGGCCACGACGGTCACCAGGCCTTCAAGCCCGACGCGCTCGCCGATCCAGCTGCGCACCGTGATCGTCTCACCGGATATCCACCGTTCCATTGTGTCATCGCCTTCCACAAATCCCGCACATCAGGGCACATTTCGCGGTACCCTGACCATACATCCAGCGACAGGATCTGGTCAGTCGCACCGACATTCGCTACTGTTCCATCTCACCGCCCATGTCCGACTGCGGGAGAAGGAGTTCTTTGTTGAATACGCGTCATCGCCACACAGCTCGTCACCTCGACACGCACCTCACCTTCCCCGGATTCGATCCACGCGCCATCCGCGCCGCGACCGCATCCGCCGTCGCCCCGGGTGACCGCGAGCACCCGCTCTACCTGAAGAGCACGCTCGCGAACGGGGTGCGCGTCGTCACCGGACCGATGTCCGGCGTGCGTTCCGCCAGCCTCATCTTCTACTACAACATCGGCTCGCGCTACGAACCGGCCCCCATCGCCGGCGTCTCCCACTTCCTCGAGCACATGCTGTTCAAGGGCACCGAGAAGCGCCCCGATCCACTCACCATCTCCGAAGAGATCGAGGGCGTCGGTGGCATCGTCAACGCCGGAACCGGGCGCGAATCGACCTCGTACTGGTGCAAGGTCCCCAGCACGCACGTCGAGCTCGCCTTCGATGTCATGGCCGACATGCTCCGCAACTCACTGTTCAGCGAGGAAGAGATGACCAAGGAGCGCAAGGTCATCATCGAGGAGATCCGCTCCACGCAGGATGTCCCCGAAGACCTCGTGCACGATGTCATCGATGAGGTCGTCTGGGGCAACGATCCCGTCGGTCGCGAGATCGCCGGCAGCGAGGAGACCGTCCGCGCGATCACCCGCGACCAGATGATCGACTTCTTCCAGCGCAACTACTCGCCCGATCGCCTCGTCGTCGCGGCGGGTGGCGATGTCCGCCACGAGGACATCGTGCGCCTCACCGAGACCTACTTCGGCGATCTCGTCGCCGTCGGCGAGAAGGACGCGTTCACCCCGGCCGTCGTCGCGCAGGACACGCCTCGCCTCAAGGTGCTGAACCGCGAGACCGAGCAGGCCCACCTCTGCATCGGCTTCCCGGGCGTCTCGTTCCTCGATGACCGCCGCTACGCACAGGCGACGATCGAGGCGATCCTCTCATCCGGCATGAGCTCGCGCCTCTTCCAGGAGATCCGCGAGAAGCGCGGTCTCGTCTACTCCGTCTACGGCTACTTCCGCGGCTACGAGGATGTCGGGCAGGGCGTGATCTACGCCGGCACCGACACCGAGCGCGTCGACGAGGCGATCTCCGCGATCATCGAGGAGCTCCGCAAGCTGCGCGACATCCCGGTGTCCGCCGAGGAACTCGAGCACACGAAGACGCTTCGCAAGGGACGCCTCCTCATGGGGCTCGAGGACTCGCGCTCCGTCGCCTCGTGGATCGGCAGTCAGGAAGCGACCTACGGCACGATCATGACGCCGGAGGAGGTGATGGAGAAGATCGACGCCGTCACCATCGAGGATGTGCAGACGCTCGCCACCGAGCTCATCCGCGACGATCGCCTCAGCCTCTCGCTGATCGGCCCGTACGACGATCCGACGCACTTCGAGCCGCTGCTGCGCCTCGGCTAGGAACGACCCATGACTGATGCCGCCCCGCCAGAAGGCACGCTGATCTTCCTCGATCCCGGCAGCCAGTTCGAGATCCGTCTCCTCCGCGAGGACGAGGACGCGCTTGCCAGCGCGATCCTCGCCCCGGCGACGGGCGCCGGCACCGCCGACGCCGCGCAGGACGTGATCTCCCGGCTGCGCGCGTCAGACACCTCCGCGATCTACGGCGCGCATCTCGCGCACGAGCTCGTCGGTGCCTACGGCATCGAGCGCGATGGCATGGCGAATGCCGTCGCGCTGATCGCCGTGCGCGAGGATCGGCGGCGGCGCGGCATCGGCCGGGCGATGCTCCAGGATGCGCTGCGTCGCTCCGGACGTCGCCCGCTCATCGCCGAGACCGACGACGAGGGCTTGGCGTTCTACAAGGCCTGTGGATTCAAGCTCGTCGGACGACGGGTCCAGCCCGATGGCACCGCGCGCTACCGCATCGGCTGGCACGCGCCGGGGGTCCGCTTCAAGGGCGGTACCACCGGGGCGCTGACGCACGAGCCGATCGCGAACGACCCGACCGATCCTCCGACATCCTGATGGAGACTCCCCTCGTGACCACTCCGATCATCACGGCACCCCGTCACTTCGGCCTCGAGGAGATCGTCGATCTCGCGCTGCACGAGGACATCGGCACCGGTGACGTCACCACCCTCGCGACCGTCCCGGCCGATCGACAGGCGAGCGGCACGATCCTCGCGAAGGAAGCCGGCATCATCTCGGGCATCGAGGTTGCCGCGTTCGTCTTCGCGCGCGTCGATGGCGCGATCGTCTACGAGCCACTCGTCGCGGATGGTGATCGCGTCGAGGTCGGCACCGATCTCGCGCGAATCAGCGGCCCGGCCCGCAGCCTGCTCATCGCGGAGCGCACCGCGCTCAACCTGATGCAGCGCCTCTCCGGCGTCGCGACCGTCGCCGCGCGCTACGTCGCCGCGACCGCCGGCACGTCCGCGGCGATTGTCGACACGCGCAAGACGACGCCCGGCCTCCGGACGCTCGAGAAGCGTGCAGTCCTCCACGGAGGTGCGCGCAATCATCGCTACGGTTTGGCCGACGGCATCCTGATCAAGGACAACCATCTGGCCGCGATCGGCGGGGCGGATCGCATCACGAAAGCGATCGCCGCGGCACGCGCCTACGCGCCGCACACGCTGCGCGTCGAGATCGAAGTCACGAACCTCGCCGAGTTCGACGAGGCGCTCGCCGCCGGGGCGGACATCATCATGCTTGACAACATGGCGACGGAGACGATGGCGGAGGCCGTGCAGCGACGTCAGGCCGCGGGATCATCCGCGCTGATCGAGGCATCCGGCGGCATCACGCTGACGCGCATCCCGGAGATTGCGGCGACCGGAGTCGACCTGATCTCGGTCGGGGCGCTCACGCACTCGGCGAAGGCACTGGACATCAGCCTGAACCTGATTCTGGCGAACTGAGCCCTCGACACCTCACGAAATCGCGTCGTACACCATTGGTTTGCGATCCAGTACACTGTACGTACATATCCACATCCGGCAGGGATGCCGTGGTGCGGTGTCCGGTAGACGTGAAACCGACTGCCGGTACGGTACGTTTACTAGAACGATGACCAATGCACGATCCGAACATCGAGCAACGGTGAGGTTCATCAGCGCCCGCGTCACGATGAACCGGCAACAACTCGTGGTGTCATCTGGTCACGGACTGTTCGTTTCAGGAGACGGACAGCCCGTTCTGCATCATCGGTGCGGATGACAGCACGATCGGCAGCAGGCGTCCATGTGGGAGACGCGAGAAAGGGTTACAGGGGTGAGATTCCGGAATGCAGAAGGTCGCGCAGGGCATGCGACGAACGACGCGTCGTCGATGCCGCGCACGTCGCGGGTCGGCATGATCGCGGCCATGCTGGCCGTGTTCTCGATGGTCCTTTCCGCCGTGATGCCGATGGCGTCCTCGGCCCAGTCGAGCACGTGGTCGCCGCCGAGCACGGTGTACATCCCGGAGACGGGGCACACGCTCGATCGTCTCTTCCTCGATCTGTGGCGCAACGCCGGGGGCGCAAATGCCTATGGCTACCCGATCACCAGCGAGATCACGCAGGACAACGGACACGTCATCCAGTACCTGCAGTATGCGCGCTTCGAGTACTGGCCGGAGGGTGACGAGAACGGCAATACCGTCCTCGTCGCGAATCTCGGCGAGGAACTCCGCCCGATCACCTTCACGCGTGTGAACGCCAGCCTTGCCTCGACGACCTCGAGCACGAACAGCGTGACCGCCCTCGCGAAGCAGGCGGAGGCCTGGCTGCCAATCTCGGCGCCGAAGGATGCGGGCTCCGACACCGTCTACTACAGCGAGACGACGAAGCATAGCGTGCGCAACGGGTTCAAGTCCTATTGGGAGAACACCATTGGCACCAGCTACCTCGGCGAGCCGCTGACCGAGGAGTACACGCTGAATGGTGTGATCTACCAGGTCTTCGAGCGCGGTCAGCTCGCCTGGACCGAGGAGAATGACGTCTGGCTGGTGCCGGTCGGTCAGCTCCTCGCGGACAAGTACAAGCTCGATCAGGGTGCCGTCGGTCAGGGGGACATCCCGACCTACAGCGAGGATCTCTTCATCGAGCCGGAGCCGGAGATCGTCTACACGCAGGCCGAGGGCGAGCTGTGGCTCGACGTCAACCTCTCGGCGCAGTACATGGTCGTTTACCGTGGCGACACGGCGGTACTCGAGACCTACGTCAGCACGGGTCGCCCGGGCTTCGACACGCCGACCGGCACGTTCTACGTGAACACGATGCTGCCGTCGCAGACCATGGAGGGCGTGCTCGGTGGTGAGTACTACAACGTGCCGGACGTGCCGGACGTCATGTACTTCACGGACGTTGGACATGCGATCCACGGCGCCTACTGGCACAACAACTTCGGTGCGGTGATGAGCCACGGCTGCATCAACCTCCCGATGGATGTGGCCGACTGGCTGTACGCGCAGGCATTCATCGGCATGCGTGTCGAGATTCACTACTAGTTCACGGAACTTCCTCCGGGAGGACAGCGTAGATATGGCGGCTGGGTTTTCCAGCCGCCATTGCTGTCCCTTCACCTCACAGATCCGGGAGAATCATCACTCATGCGCACCGAGCTCCTCTACCGACCATCATTTGCCGTGGCGCGCGTTCAGCTTGCCCCGAATGAAACCGTCCGCGCGGAAGCCGGCGCGATGCTCAGCAAGTCGAGCAACGTCAGCATCGAGACCTCGGCCACCGGCGGCCTGATGAAGTCGCTGAAGCGCGGCATCCTCGGCGGCGAGTCCTTCTTCATGAACACCTTCCGCGCCGGCAGCGGGGGCGGAGAAGTCCTCTTCGCGCCGAACCTGCCGGGCGATGTCGTGAACGTCGAGATCGGCAACGCCAATCTGCTCGTGAACTCCGGGTCGTTCCTCGCCGCCGAGCTGGGCGTGAATGTCGACACCAAGTTCCGCGGCGGCAGCGGCTTCTTCGCGACGAGCAGCTTCTTCATGCTGCTTCTCTCCGGACAGGGCACCGCGATCCTCTCGGCCTACGGCGCGATGCACGAGATCGATCTCGCGGCAGGTGAACGCTACACGATCGACTCCGGCCACGTGATCGCCTTCGACGAGCACATGCCCCACGAGATCAAGCGCGTCGGCGGCCTCAAGAGCACCTTCCTGAGCGGCGAGGGCATCGTGATCGACGTCGAGGGGCCGGGCAAGGTCCTCGTGCAGACCCGCTCGCAGCAGGCGTTCCTCTCGTGGCTGGTGCCGCAGATCCCCAGCAGAGGCTAACCCCATTCCCGGCGGGATCAGGCGGTGGCGCCTGATCCCCTCATCTGACCGGGTCGCGCCGCAGGGCGCTATGCTACGCTGATGGCAACGGGGTCTCCCACGCGGGAATCACCGATCGCGCCATCAATGCCGATGGCATGAGAGAGCATGCGGTGCACCGGGTCAGCCCATCACAAGCCACCATCTTCCCAGATCTGCCTGGCCCCCTCCGGATGCCATCCCGAGCGACCTGGGGTAGCCTGCTGCTGGTTGGCCTGCTCCTCCTGATGCCGATGAACTACCGCGCCGGCACCGATCTCGCCCATCCGCACGCCTTCTTCCAGGGGATTCTCGACACGTTCAGCGGCACCGCGCACCACCACGGGGATGCCGATGTGACGACGACCTCGACATCCCCGGCCACCACCGCGAGCACCGCCCTCTCGCCATTCACCGCCGCCGCGATCCCGCTCGAAGCCGCGGCTGCCGCCTCCGACCATCACGAGACCGTGACGCCGGATCTGCGCAGCGCCCCGGATGTCGTCGACGCGCCAGCCGTGACCGATCAGAAGGCGCCCGCCGAACTCGGCGCGACCATCGCCGCGCTCGGGATGCTGCTCGCACTCGTGTTCACGAGCCATGCGATCCGCCGCCTCTGGTTCGCGACGACCTCGCTGACAGGCATCGCCACACCCATCGACGCGCCTCCCCCACGCATCGCCTGATCGCGGGACGCACGATCCCATCACCAGTGCGAACCGTCCGCCACCCATCATGACGGCTCAACGATCACGGTTTGATGCACACCGGTGCGCCATCACGCGCACCAGATCAGGAGACACCACTCATGGCACGATTCCGCTCCGCCCGCGTTCGCGTGGCGATTGCCTTCCTCACCGTCGCGCTCGCGCTCGGCACATTCCTCATCCCGTCGGGCACGTCCGCCCACGAGCACCGCACCGTCGCCACGGACTACGAGTTCGTCGTCGGCTTCATCAATGAACCGGCCGTGCAAGGCGAGCTGAACGGCGTCTCGCTCGCCGTCACCAAGGGCGATGAGCCGGTCACCGGTCTCGACGAGACGCTCAAGGTCGAGGTCATCTTCGGCGATCAGTCCAAGACGTTCGATCTCAACGCGGTGTGGGGCGAGGATGGCTCCTACGAGGCGCCGTTCATCCCGACGCAGCCGGGTGACTACACCTTCCACTTCACCGGCACGATCGATGGCACCGAGGTCGACGAGACCTTCACCTCCTCGCCGGATGGTTTCGATTCCGTCGCCCCGCGCTCGGACTACGAGTTCCCGCCGGTCGAGTAGCGATCGTCCAGACGATCACCACTCCCTGCGACCTCACCGTCGCAGCGTCACTCTGGGAGATGCGAGCGTGGCGTGATTCGCGTCACGCTTGCCCTCCTGCGATCACGGGATACTCATGACACACTGCTCCCGAGCACCCATCACCGGATCACCGGGAACCCGCGCACGCGTGCGTGCGCTGTGGGGAGCGCTGCTCGGATTCCTGCTCGTGCTCCTCACGCTGCTCGGCTCGGCGCCCTCCGCGCTCGCGCACGCGCAGCTCGAATCCAGTGATCCTCCGAATAGCGACATCGTCGACACGATGCCGAGTGCCATCACCGTCACCTTCACCGAACGCCTCGAGCGCTCGGAAAGCCGTCTCGAACTCTTCGACTATCAGGGGAACGAGATCGAGGGGACAACGGTGGCCGCCGGTAACGACGACTACACGATGATCCTCCAGGTGCCGGACGGTCTTCCGAATGGCACCTACGCCGTCCTCTGGCGCACGCTCTCCAACGACGACGGGCACACCGCGCAGGGGTACTTCACGTTCACCGTGGGCACCGCCGCCGACATCGCCGCCGTGGTGACCGTGCCGACCGACGGCGTCACCTATGGCGCGCCGCTCTGGATGCAGGCAACGGCGCGCTGGTTCGCGCTGCTCGGCCTCGCCGCCTTCATGGCGATCTGGCCGATGTGGACGATCGTGCTGCGCCCCGCGCTCGCGGGCGTCTGGCGCGAGGGGCCGCGCTTCACGCGATCGGCCCGCCGCTACGCGGTGATCGCCTTCGCGCTCGCCGTGATCGGATCGGTCGCCGCGCTGCTCGTGCAGGTGACGACCCTCTCCAGTGGCACCTACTTCGACAAGGTGATGAACACCATCGGGCAGACGCGCTTCGGTCATCTCTGGCTGCTGCGTCTGGGACTCCTGGCGTTCGTGGGGCTGCTGCTCTGCGCCGTCGCCTGGTGGTATCCGCGCCATCGCGCGTTCGAGCGTGCGGTCACGTGGATCGCGTCGTTCGCGCTCGTGATCCCGTTCAGCCTCAATTCGCACGCCTCCGCGCAGGCGAGTGGCCGCAACGCGACCGTACTCGCGGACATGATTCATCTCCTCGGCGCCGGATTGTGGGTGGGAGGACTGGCGATGCTCGCCATCGTCCTCTTCCCCGCCATCCGCACGCTCGATCCGCAGGCGCGCAAACGTGCGCTGGCGATCGCGATTCCACGCTTCTCGCTGATCGCGCTCGTCGCGTGGGTCGCGATGGGCGTCACCGGGCTCTACTCGGCGTGGCTGCAGGTCGGCAATCTGACCGCCCTGACCGACACGCCTTACGGTCGCTCGCTGCTCATCAAGTCGATCCTCCTCGCGCTCATCCTCGTGGTGGCCGCGATCAACCTGCTCGTCATCGAACGCCAGCTCACGCGCACGCTCGCCGATCAGGCGGCGTCGCTGTGGAGTCGCCGTCTGACCTGGACCGTCGCGCTTGAGCTGGTGCTCGTGCTCGGCGTGTTCGGTGCAGTCGGTGCGATGACGAGTCAGGAACCGGGACGAGATGTCCTCATCGAGCGCTCGAAACAGATCGAGCTCACCTACGACGACATGACGCCCCGCGCGAAACTGCTGCTCGCCCCGGGAGTCGCCGGTATCAACCACTTCCGCCTGGAAGTCGGTGGTGACGATCTTCCGAGCGACACGACCGCGCTCATCCGGCTGACGATGCCGGACAACTCGACGCTCGGCACGAAGGAGATCACGCTCGCGCGCGTCGCGGGGAATGCCTTCGAGTATCACGGCAGTGATCTCGGCATCACCGGGACGTGGGATTTCGAGGTGATCATCCGCGAGCCGGGTGCTGCGCAGGTACAGAGCACCGTCGAGCAGGTGATCGGCACGACCGTCGAGAATGTCGACGTCCCGGGAACCCCGTGGCGCTTCGACACCTCCGGCGGCGTCACCGGCCTGCTGCTGGTGCTCATCGGCGGCAGCGCGCTGATCTTCGCGATCATGCAGGCACGCGGACGTCTCCGCAAGGAGACGAGCGGGCTCGGTGTCGCGGCGATCGCGCTCGGCTGCGTGCTGCTGCTGCAGGCGCGGATCGACCCGATCCTCGCGGTCTCCGCGGGTGATGGGGCGATCAATCCGAACGATGTCTCCATGGTGGAGCGCGGCAAGGAGACCTACACCGAGCTGTGCCTCTCGTGCCACGGCGCGGATCTCCGCGGGGATGGTCCGGACGCGGCGGGGATGGATCCCCAGCCGGCGGACTTCTCCGATCCGCATACGATGGTGCACTCGGACAGCGATCTGATCTACTGGATCCAGAACGGCAAGCAGGGCACGGCGATGCCGGGCTTCGGCGACGTGCTGAGCGATCAGCAGATCCGCGACGTGATGGCGTACATCAAGAGCGAGCAGCAGAAGCTCGATCAGGTGGCGACCGTCCCGGAGCCGACGGACTGCACGACCGAACCACGCACGCTCGACGAGCTCGAGGCGCTGGTCGGCACGACGACGGGGGATGTCGCCGCGATCGGTGGCATCCCGACGAGTGCGCCGGCGGCCCCTGCCTCGGACACCTCCGTCGACACGCAGACGCAGAGCGACATCATCGTCACCGCGGAACAGATGGTTGCCTGCACGAACGCGGTCGACACGATGCGACGCCTCGCGCTGTTCAGCGATGCGTATCTGCAGGCGTCATTCCCTTCGGGAGTGACGCCTGCGTTCGCGCAGATGGCGTCGCAGACCTCCACGCCCCTGCCGCAGACGCGGTGGATGGCGCTCCTCGATGTCACGGACATCACGATGCTCAGCGACGGTCGCGTTTCCGCGACCGTCGTCATCGAGGATCCGTCGACGCACATCCACACGGCAGGCGGCGCGGAAGCGTCGGCCGATGCCTACGCGCAGACGGCGACGATCATCTTCGTGCAGGTCGGCGATCGCTGGCTGATCGACGCGATCCAGTAGCGCATCTTCGGAACCTCGTCGCTGCGGTCATCATGGCCGCGATCTCCCCAGGCACCTACCCCGAGGCACACGAAAGGCACCCATGAAGGGTGCCGTTACGCGTCGCGTCGAGTCTCACCGACAGCGTTCGGGCGTAGGGATCGACTGCATGCCGATCCCCCATTGCACGAGCGACACCCCGTCACCGCGACGACGACGTCTCCGGCAGACGCTCTACGATCCAGTCGACGATCGTGCGGATCACCTCGGCGCGCCCCGGCTCGTTGAGGATCTCGTGCTTCATGCCCGGCCACAACACGATCGTCTTGTCCGACGTCGCCGCGCCGGCGTAGAGCGCCTCCGTGCCGCGCGGACTCGTCAGCGTGTCGATCGCGCCGTGCATCGCGAGGAGCGGCATGGTCAGCCGTGCGAACTTCTGGCGCGCATCCCGACCCGCGCGGATCATCTCCGAGGCCGTCCGTATCCGCGTCGATCCATGCCACGTCCGATGATCGATCATGAAGCCATCACGGATCGCGGGATCGGTGCTCAGCGTGTCCTCGTCACCACCGCGCGGCACCGGCAACGTCGGCGCAATCCGCGAGATCCGGCTCAGCACAGACGTCACCAGCGGCGGCACGCCCTCATCGATGATCAGCGCCGGCCCGCTCGTGATCAGCAGGCGAATCCGCTCCGGACGCGCCTCCGCAAGCCGGATCGCGATCAGCCCGCCCATCGAGTGGCCGAACAGGATCACCGGCAGCTCCGGGAACTGCGCCGTCGCGCGATCAAGCACGCCCCCGAGATCGTCGACGTAATCGTCGAAGCGCATCGCGAGCGCCCGCGTGCCGCTGCTGCGTCCATGCCCGCGATGATCCAGCGTGAACACCGCGAATCCCAGCGACACCATCGTGTTCACGAACAGCGGGTAGCGCCCGCTGTGCTCGGCGTGCCCGTGCGAGAAGACGACGATCGCCCGCGGATTCGCCGGAATCCACGCCGTCGTCGCGACGATCCCGCCCGGTTCCGGCGTCAGGATCTCGCGTCGCTGCTCGACGTGGGGAAGAGCGATCGGCTCAGGCATCGGTCGCCTTCTTCGTCGTGCGCCGACGCGGCTTCTTCGGCGCCGGCTCCTTCGCGGCGACACGTCCGGCGAGTCGCAGCAGGAGGCGATTCGGATCGTCCGCCGTCGGCAGGTCGAGGAACTCCATCGTCAGACCGGCAAACTCGCCGGAATCGACGCGGTACACCCACTCGTCACCAGCGTCGATCGGGTAGGCCGCAAACGTCCGCTGACCGCCCTCCTCGCCGGAATCCGGATCGAGGAGCGTGACGTCCGCAGCGAGATGGTCGCCCGCCGCGGTCAGCGTCGTGCGCATCGAGTGGCGCGTGTAGACGCCCGCGATCGCGTCGAGCCGGGACGCATCCGCCGGCACGATCGGGGCCTTCGGATGCGTGATGCCGAGGTAGTGCTCCAGCGCCCATGCCTCGATCTGCTCCATCGCGGTGCGCCCCGGATCGGCGTTCGTGAGTTGCGCGATCACGAACCCCTTCTCCGGGATCGCGGTCAGATTCGCGCGGAAGCCGTCGGTCGCGCCGCCATGCCCGATCTGCGCGACGCCATCGTGCGTCTCGATGCTCCAGCCCTGCCCATAGTGCCGGTTCACGCCCGCCTTGATGAACGGCGTCTGCATCAGCTGCGCGGTCTCCGCCTTCAGGACACGCGCGCCGTTCAGCTCGCCACCGTTCAGATGCGCCTGCGCGAACGTCACGAGATCGCCGACGGTCGAGAGCACGCCCCCGGCAGGGGTCGCGTGGCGACGATTCCAGTACGGCCGCGCGATCACGAGACCCGCCTCGCGGCTCGGCAGGAAGTGGCCGACCGCGTGATGCCGCGTGATCGCGTCCTCCGCGAAGAGCACCGTCTCGCTCAGTCCCCACGGATCGAGCACGCGCTCCTGCAGGGCCGCCTCCCAGCTCTTCCCGGTCAGGCGATTCGTGATCAGCCCGACGAGGTAGAACCCGGTGTTGCAGTACGCGAACGCCTCGCCCGGGCGGAACCACTGCTCGAGAATGTCAAACCTGGCGATCGCCTTGTCGAGCGCATCATCGCCGCGACCGTAGTCGCCGAAGCGATCGCCCTCCAGCCCGGAGCTGTGCGAGAGGAGATGCCGCATCGTGATCGTCTTCCGCGCCTCGGCATCCGCCAGCGGCAGCTCGGGCACGTAGGTGATCACCGGCTCGTCGAGATCGAGCTTCCCTTCGTCGACCAGGGTCAACGCGAGGGTCGTCGCGAAGACCTTCGAGATCGAGCCGATCTGGAAGACCGCGTGCGGCTGCAGCGGCACCTTCGTCGCGATGCTCGTCACGCCGGCGGATGCCTCGATCAACTCGCCCTCGTGGTACACCGCGACGGCGACACCGGGGACATTCCAGCGCGCGGCCTCGCCCTGCACCGCCGCGGCCAGCGACGTGTAGGCGGGGCGCCCTTCCGGCCAGGCCGCTGTCTCGACGGCATCGTTCTCGGACTCGGATCTCGTGGCCATGCTCATCTCCTCATCGACCGGGGACATCGTCCGCCGCGATCGTTGCTACGCGAACGGTCCCTCGGCACGCGCGGCAGTGCGCCCACCGACGCGAATCAGGATGCGATCAGGATCGTCCTTCTCCGGGCGCGGCAGGAACTGGAAGATCGTCCCCTTCGACGGCCCGTCGATCACCTGGAAGTCGAACGGACGCTGCGAGGCGAACGGCTCCAGCCGGAACGTCTTCGACGATTCCGGGCGTCCGTCGTCCTTCTCCTCGCCACTCTCGGGATCGATATCATAGGCACGCACGACGATGTGCTTCTTGTCGCGCGTGACCTTGATCCGCATGTTCTGCCGCGCGTAGAGACCAGTCAGCCCATCAAGTTCCTTCTTGCCCAGCTCGATCGGCTCGTTCTCCGGCAGCTCGTAATCGAGGTAGTGCTTCAGCGCCCACTCCCAGAGGGACTCGTAGGCGGAGGCACCCGGGTCGCCGTTCGTCAGCGCCGCGAAGAAGAAGTCCTCCTCCGGCGAGAAGCGGAGGGTCGCCTTGAAGCCCAGCGTCGAGCCACCGTGCACCACCACGCGCAACCCCGGATATTCCGAGATCCACCAGCCTTGCCCGTAGGACGTGTACTGGTCCCACGAGTTGATGATCGGCGTCTGCATCAGCTCGGCCGTCTCCTGCTTCAGGATCCGCGCGCCATCGAGCTCGCCGCCGTTGGCGTGCGCCTGCGCGAAGCGGACGAGATCGGCGGCCGTGCCGATGATGCCGCCCGGCGCGTTGATCTGCCGCGGGAAGGAGTACGGCTTCGCGATCTCGTAGCCATCCTCACGCTTCTTGAGGAAGTGCCCCAGCGCGTGCGGATACGTGATCGCGTTCTCCGCGAAGTAGACGCTGCTCTCGAGCTTCAGCGGCGTGAAGATCCGCTCCTGCACCAGCTGCTCGAACTCCTGCCCGGTCACGCGCTCCATCACCAGCGCGGCGAGCACGAAGCCGTTGTTGTTATAGGAGAAGAGCTCGCCGGGACGGAACCACTGCTCGAGCTTCCCGAAGTCGAGGACCGCCTTCAGCACGGAATCCGTGCCGCGCCCGTAGTCCTCGAAGGTGTCGCCCTCGAAACCGGCGGAGTGCGAGAAGATGTGGCGCAGCGTGATCGTCGTGCGCGCCTCCTCGTCAGCGAGTGGAAGCTCCGGCACCCACGTCACGATCGGCGTGTCGAGATCGAGCTTGCCCTCATCGACCAGCGAGAGCGCGACCGTTGTCGTGAAGATCTTCGAGATCGAGCCGATCTGGAAGATGGTCTCCGGCGTCACCGGCTGCTTCGTCACGAGGTCCGCGACACCCGCGACCCCCACGTCGAGCGTGCCCTTGTGGAAGATCGCGACCTGCACGCCCGGGATGTTGAAGCGCGCGGTCTCCCCCTGCACGGCCGCCGCCAGCGACGTGTAGTTCGGGCGACCATTCGGCCAGGTCGCCGACTCCTCCGCAATCACGGGGGGCGCCTCCTCGCCGACGTCCTTCGCCTTCTTCGTCTTGCCCGAATCCTTCGCCTTGTCCTTCGCCATCGAGATCGTCTCTCCTCGGCCAGCAAGGCCGGCCTGTCTGCATAGGGATTGTCACTTGCAGCGTATCATCGCCGAAACGGGCGCAATTGTCGCACCCCGTTTCGTGAAACCGGACATCATTCCCCAATCGGGTCATGCGGCCCATGTCTCGCCGATTGACAGACTCATATGGTAGTGTAGACTCACAACCATACGGGCAGCCGGTCCCGTACCGATCTCATCACTGGAGCCACCGTGTCCGATTCCCCCCCGCCATCCACCCCGAAACGTCGCAGCGCCGAGGAACGTCGCGAGGAGATCATCGCGGCGGCCATCGTCGAGTTCGCGACCTTCGGCTATCACGGGGGATCGACGGAACGAATCGCGGCGAGCGCCGGCATCTCGCAGCCCTACGTGCTCCGTCTGTTCGGCTCCAAGAAGGCGATCTTCCTCGCGGCACTCGATCGCGTCTGCGCGAACATCGTCGCGACGTGGCGCACCGCCGATGCGCTGCTCGGCGAGCAGATCGCGACGCCGTCCCCCGCGCAGCGACTTGCCGCGATGGGCGAGGCATTCGGCGGACTCGTCCGCGAGGTGCACGATCTCCGCCTCGTGCTGCAGGCGTTCAGCTCGTCGGAGGACGACGACATCCGCGCGGTGAGTCAGCGCGCGCTGAACGACATGTTCGACTGGGTCTGGCAGACGACCGCCGCGCCGATCGACGACGTGCGCGCGTTCTTCGCGACGGGCATGATGCTGATGGTCGCGGCCTCGATCGATGCGCCCGCCGCGACGGATTCCCCGTGGGCACGCGCCTTCCTGATGTGGCCGCTCGACGAGCGCGGCGAGCTCGCACCGGAGCGCGCCTCCCTGCCGACAGCCTCGCGCGTGACGATCACGCCGCCGTCCTGACGTTCTCCTGAGGAAAGGCGTCACCCACGATCATCCCTGTTTCCACAAGGTCGTGATCACTCACAACTCTTCACGCGTCACGAACCATCATCACAAGGAGCACCCCATGACCACGCTCTACCCCAACCGCTTCCGCGCCGACTTCCCGGAAGGCACCGTCGTCTTCCTGATCGGCATGCGCATCAATCAGCTCTGGAATGTCCGCAAGTGGGTGCCAGTCGCGAACGCGATGGGGCCGATGCTCACCGAACTGAACCGCCAGCCGGAGCTCGGTCTCCTCGGCTTCGAGACGTGGATCGGCTGGCGCTCGGTGATGGTGCAGGAATACTGGGCGAGCATCGATCAGCTGATGACCTACGCCACCGCGCGTGATGCCCATCACCTGCCGGCATGGCAGCGCTTCAACGCGCAGGTCGGGCACACGAATCCATCGGTCGGCATCTGGCACGAAGCCTACATCGTCGATCCGGCCACCTCGCACATGGTCTATGTCAACATGCCGATGTTCGGCATGGCGAAGGCGACGCAGCATCGCAGCGCCCGCGAGATGGGCGCGCAGCCCTTGCAGCGACGCGATCAGGCGGCCTGATCGCATCGCACGGCGACGTCTCGCCACACCAGCCCTAGAAGAGCGTGAACCCCCCATCGATCGTAACGATCGAACCGGTCATGAAGCTCGACGCATCGCTCGCAAGGAAGACGGCCAACGGACCAAGCTCCTCCGGATAGCCGTGCCGCTTCATCGGGGCGGGATCGACGCACCACGGCTTGAACTCCGGCTGATCGACCGGCGACATCTCGGTCAGGAAGTAGCCGGGCGCCATCGCGTTGACGCGGATGTTGTGCGGCGCCCACTCCGCTCCGAGCGCCTTCGTCAGCTGATGCACCGCCGCCTTCGACGCCAGATACGCCGGCTGCCAGCGCGGCTGGTTGACGATGAACGCGGACATCGAGCCCACGTTCACGATCGTCCCACCGACGCCGCGCTCGACAAGACGTCGCGCGACGGCCCGGCTGCAGTTCCAGACGCCATCGACATTCGTCGCCATGATCGCGCTGAAGTCGGCGTCGGAGTCCCCAAGACCGGTGTGCTCGGCGGAGATACCCGCATTGTTGAGCAGCACGTCGATCGGCCCGAACTGATCGGTCACCTCCTGCACGGCACGCTCGACATCGTCGACGTCGGTGACCTCCAGCTGCACGCCGTAGGCACGGATGCCCAGCTCACCGAGCTCCGCGGCGGCCTTCACCGCGGCATCCTTCGTGCGCGCCGAGATCGCGACACTCGCGCCCGCCTCCCCGAGCGCCTGCGCCATCGCCCGCCCAAGGCCACGATTGCCGCCCGTCACGAGTGCGGTCTTCCCCGTCAACGAGAACTTGTCCAGAACACCCACCGATCGTCTCCTCATCATGCGCGGTCATCCACCAGGTCGATGCCGGGATTAGAGCCGATCCGGGGGCGGGACGCAAGATGCCTCAACCGAGTGTCCCGGCGAGACGAGCAGCGCCTCCTCCATCGCGTTGCGAAGCCGCTCCGTCGCGCCGACGTGATAGAAGTGCGCCGTCGTGTGGATGGTGAAGCCCGGCCAGTGCTCGTCGAGATGCGTGTTGCGACGGTAGCGATTCTGCCGCCACATCGAGAGCGCGATCCCCGCCGACGATTCCCGCGCTGCCTCGGCGAGCGCCTCGGCTTCTTCGGGCGTCCATTGCGTGAAGTAGTCGGCGTGCCGCCCGACGTACGGGGGATCGAGGTAGACGAGATCGTGCGTGCGCGCCTGCGCGACGATCGACCGCCAGTCGGAGACGACGAACTGCCAGTCCTTGCCGTGCATCTGCCGCTGCACCCACGCAATCTGATTGACGATCTTGGTGATGTAGCCCTTGGAAAAGCGTTCCGGCTTGTGCCCGAAGGGGACGTTGAACCCGCCGTCACGATTGAAGCGCATGAGGCCATTGAAGCAGGAACGATTGAGGAAGAGGAAATCGAGCGGATCGCCTGCCGCATTGAATCGCTGGCGCACGGCATAGTAGTGCGTCGCCCCCGCCGCCGCGAGCAGCGGTGCCTGGACTTCGAGGTGCGCGCGCACGATCTCCGGGGTGATCTCGCCGACCTGAATCGCGCGGTAGAAGCGGATCAGGTGATGATTCACGTCCGCAAGCACCGCGCGTGGCGGCGCGAGGTTGAATGCCACAACCCCCGACCCGAGGAACGGCTCGATCCACACGCCCCGATCACCGGCATCCCAGCGGATGCGCTCGCTGATGAACGGCACGAGCTTGGTCTTGATCCCCTGGCACTTGATCGGCGGGATCCCGACGTGCGTGATGGCGCGTGGGAGATCGGGCATCGGCTCCATTCCTGCATGCGTGACGACGACGTGTCACACTCCATCCTACATGGCATCGTGCAGGAACGAACATCGCATCGGTTGCCCAGCAGGAGGGCATATCCCATGATCTCGGCCATCGTGAAATACACCGTCGTCCCCGGCAACGTCGACACCGTCATCGAGCTCTTCCGGGAAGTGGTCCCGCAGATCCTCGCCAATGAGCCCGGCTGCCTCCGTTACGAGATCAGCCGCTCGCAGGGCGATCTCAACGTGCTGATCATCAACGAGCTCTACGTCGACAGCGATGCCCTCGCCACTCACCGCTCGACACCGTATGCCGAAGCGATCGTGCAGGGGAAGATCTGGCCGCTGCTCGCGGATCGCTCGGTCGAGCTCTTCGACACGGTGATCACGCAGAACTGATCCTCCCCGCCATCACGCACGCGCCTCGCCGGGATGACCCAACGAGGCGCGTGCAGGTGTCTGAATGGAGATGTCTCGACTAGACGGACGGAGTCGCCGTGGCTGCTGGCGTTGCGGACGAATCGTCGTCCTCGTCGTCGGTATCCTGATCGAACGGCGGCATCTGACCGTTGCCCGGTCCGCCCTGACCGCCCGGCATGCCGCCGCCCTGTCCACCCTGTCCGCCCGGGCCTCCGCCCTGCTGATCACCGGTCGGGCCACCGCCCATACCAGAACCATCGTTGCTGGTCGCGGTCGGATCGACGCCGACGATGATCTCGGCGGTGATGCCCTTCGAGAGATCGCTGTCATCATCCGGCGTGAGCGTCAGGAAGTACGTCGGATCGTCCTCCTCGACGCCGCCGAACACGGTGTCCTCATCGAGACGCGTGAAGGTGGACACGCGGCTGGCGTACGGCTCGATCAGCGCGACGCGATCGGTGAACTCGTCGCTGAAGGCGAGCTGACCGGTGTGCGCCGTGGTGCCGCCATCATAGGTGCCGTCCTCAACCGCGCCACCGATATGCACCTTCATGTGGATGTGGATGTCACGGGAGATATACCAGCCCGGGTAGATCGTCTGGAACTCGGCGAGACCGTCGCTGCCAGTCAGCAGCACGCCGCGGAGGAAGGTGTCCGGATCGGAGCCGTCATCCTGATAGCCGGTGGTGTCGGCCGGGTCCGGGCTCGCACTCGTGTAACCGGAGTAGTAGCCGTTGACATCGCAGTGCCAGACATCGACGGCCGCGTTCTCGATCGGCACGCACGTCGAGGAATCGACGACGGTGATCTTGAGCGCCATCGGGATGCCGGCCTTGCCCTCGGTGATGTCACTGCGCACGAGCAGATCGTCGAGGTAGTACGGCCCCTCCGTCAGCTCCGGCGTCAGCACGCAGATCGAGGACGCATCCGCGACAGCGGTGCCGGAGGCGGTGGCCGTGGAGGTCGACGGCGTCGCGACGGCGGTCGTGGACGAACCGGACTCCTGCGCGAGGGCGTTCAGACCGACGCTGCCGACGGCCGCGGTCGCGGCGATGGCACCGCCGGTCTTCAGGACGAAGCGGCGCGTGGCGCGCTCGTGCCAGCGGGCGTTATCGAGTTGGAAGTGGGACGGCCACCAGGGGCGCTTCGGCTCGGGTGCAGACATTCAAGAAGCTCCTTTTCACATACAGGGGCGATCGATCAGGGTGATCACCTGCATGCATCATAGGGAGCGGAATGTATGGTTCACGTATGGTCTTGCTGATGATTCTCTGTGAGGATTCACCCGCACATGCGAATGATCCGCACCACGGGATCGGGGAGAGACATCGCGCACGCCACCGCCTCGGGGGACGGACACGTGGTCCGTCCCGACGTACGCGACGCGTTACGAGGCGGAGCCGAACGCCAGCGGGTTGAAGTTCGTCTCCCGGTCGTACGCATCGATCCCCTCGACGCGCTTCAGCTTGTTCACCACCAGGTACGTCACCGGTGTGAACACCGTCTCGTAGGCTGTCTTCAGGATCCAGTTCGTGTAGATCATCTGCCAGAGGATATCGCCACCCATCGTCCCGGCGAACGCGATCATCACGAAGAGCACCGAGTCCAGCCCCTCACCGACGATCGTCGAGCCGATGGTGCGCGTCCACAGCAGGCGCCCCTTCGTCCACACCTTCATCCGTGCGAGGACGTACGAGTTCACGAACTCGCCGACGATGTACGCACACGCCGACGCCACCAGGATCCGCGGCGTCGAGCCGAAGATCGTGCTGTAGGCATCGCCGCCCTCCCACGAGGCGTCCGCCGGCATGATCCCCGCCAGCTGGATCATCCCCACCGTCAGCAGGTTGCAGATGAAGCCGAGCCAGATCACACGCCGCGCCATCGCGTAGCCATACACCTCGGTCAGGATGTCGCCGACGATGTACGCGATCGGGAAGGTCAGGGTCCCTGCATCCGCGACCCACGGGCCGAGATGCAGGATCTTCACGGCGAGGATGTTCGCCGTGATCAGACACGTCACGTACAGCGCGACGATGACCAGGAAATACGGCGACCCCATCACCTGTGTCGCGACGAATCGTTCACGCGTCGGGGGAACGCTCGGGGCACTCGGGGTCTCGAAACTGTTGCTCATGAATCACGGTACTCCAAACGAGAACGGTACACTGGGGACATGATACCGACAGATGCCCCGATTCCCCAAATCGACGATCTCCTCACCACCTACCAGCAGACCATGCGGCAGTGCACGCGCTGCGTCGAGACCGGCTTCCTGACGGAGGCACATCCCGTCTTCCGCGGGCACGCCGGTCAGCGTCAGATGATCGTCGGGCAGGCACCAGGTGCGCGCGGGCACGCGGATGGCATCCCGTGGAGCGGCCCCGTCGGGGTGCTGCTCTCGGGCTGGCTCCAGCAGGCGGGGTTCCCGCGGAAGACGTTCCTCGATGACTGGTACCTGACCAGTCTGACCAAGTGCTTTCCGGGGAAGGCGACGAGTGGCAAGGGGGATCGCGCACCATCAATGAAGGAGATCCGCCTCTGCGCCGATCATCTCGCGACAGAGATCGCGCTCGTCCGACCGCAGCTGATCGTCGCGCTCGGTCGGCTCGCGATCGTGCGGCTGCTGCCGCAGATGCGCGGCGCCTCGCTCGCGGAGCTCGTCGGGACGCTCCACCACGCGGACCTCGGGTATGGCGAGATCCCGATCATCTCGCTGCCGCATCCGTCGGGCGTCTCGCGCTGGCGGAACGATCCCGCGAATCGCGCCCGAACAGACAGAGCGCTCGCACTCCTTTCTCGGGAGCGCGAGCGCCTGCACCTCGGAGGATCGTCATCCCCCGATCACGAGAGCGAAGCCGACTAGGACTTCTTCTCTTCGTGGTAATCCTTCTCGGTGTTGACTTCCCAGATGTTCGTCTTGTCGGTGCGCCCGGCGATGATGTTGTCGACCGCGGTCATCGCGGTGAGCATCGAATGGTCCGCATTGTTGTAGCGGTGCATGCCGTTGCGCCCGAGCAGGAAGAGGTTGTCGAACTTGTCGACGTACTTCCGGATCTCGTCGAACTGGAGATAGCTGCCGAAGTAGGACGGGTAGGTCTTCTTGACGCGGCGAACCGTGCCGTCGAGGACGTCCTTCTTCTCGATCATGTCGATCTTCGCCAGCTCGTTCACGGCGAACTCGAAGAACTCGTCATCCGACTTGTTCCAGAGCTCGTCGCCCTCGCTGCAGAAGTACTCCATGCCGATCCACGCGGTGTTCGGATCCGCGACGAGATACGGGCTCCAGTTGTTGAAGATCTGGAGGCGTCCGACCTTGACGTCGCGCTCCTGGATGTAGATCCAGTTGTCCGGCGGGATGTTGGCCGGGCCATGACCATTCGGCAGCGCCATGCGCTTGAGGAGGATACCGACCGTGATGAAGTCGCGATACGGGAGCGTGCTGGCGATCTCGAGGACCTTCTTCGGGGCATCCTCGCCGAAGCCCTGCACGAGCTCCTTCACCGGCATCGTCGAGAAGATGTAGTCACCGGTGTAGTTCTTCGACTGACCGGTCTCCTGATCGACGACCGTGAAGCCGCTGACGCGGGTGCCATCGTGCTGGAACTCGGTGACGGCGGAGCGCATGTGGATCTCGCCCCCCTTCTCCACCACCATCTTCGCGACCTCTTCCCAGAGCTGCCCCGGCCCGAGCTTCGGGTACATGAACTGCTCGATGAGACTGGTCTCGGTGTTCTTCTGGGAGATATCGCCACCACCACGCTGGAACGGCTTCTTCAGCGCATGCAGCACGGCCGCGGAGAGCGAGACGCCCTTGATGCGCTGGGCACCCCACTCCGGCTGGATCTCGCTGCAGTCCACCCCCCACACCTTCTCGGTGTAGTCCTTGAAGAAGGTCTGGTACAGCTCGGTGCCGAAGCGGTTGATCATGAAGTCTTCGAGCGACTTCTCCGGCTTGATCGGGCGCACGCGCGCGAGACTGTACGTCACCCCGATCTTGGCCATGCGCACGAAGCCGAGGTTCTTCACGGTATCCGGGTTGAGGCTCACGGGATAATCGAAGAACTTGCGGAGGAAGTAGATGCGGGAGAGACGCTGACGAATCAGCATCACGTTGTCGACGGCTTCCGGATCCGGACCATTCTCCTGCACGGCGACGTTGCGCTTCTTGCCGTGGTAGGTGATCTCGACGTTGTCGTTACCGGTCCCGGCAACACCCTGGATCGGAAGGATGCCCTGCCACCACTCCATCACCCGGTCGGACTTGGAGAAGAAGCGATGGCCTCCGATATCCATGCGATTTCCCTTGTAGTTGATGGTTTGGGAAATCCCTCCGATGGCGTCACTCGCCTCGAAGACGATCGGTTTGATATCGGTACGACGAAGGAGCTCCAGGGCGGCGGTAAGGCCTGCCGGACCAGCTCCAATGATCAATGCCGTTTTCGTGCTCATCATCTCTCTCAATGCGCGCCCAGGAAGCGCGCGGTTATGCTGGAATGACGTTCAAGACGGTGTGCGGCCGGGAACTCCCCGAAGGCAATTCCCACTCACGTTTCCCCAAACTGATCGCGTCCCTCACGAAATCAATCGGGTCCATTCGTCCATCCACGAATGGTGTGGAACCTCATCTGCCTTGCTCGCCTGTACCCCCTCCCGCGAACATGCGCGATCGGTGAGACACGCTCACAAGGGCAAAGTGTACGCTAGTTGCGCGAGATTGCGTCGTCTACGCATCATCACGCATGATGCGTGTAGCAATCTGCAGGACCAGACGGACGAGATCCTCCTCACGCATCGCGGCCTCGTCATGCACCATGGGCATGGTGGAGATGACCTGAACGGCCATCCGTGCCCGGACATACATCGTGCGATCCGCCTCGGGCGGAATCAGCACACTGGCGAGCTCCGCGAGTGCATCCCACGTGGTGATCCGTTCCGGCAGGATCTCCCGCCAGATGTGCGGGCTTTCCTGCACGAATCGCATCATCCGCGAACCATGCTCGATGACGAGCGTCGCCCACGCCGCAAGGACCGCATCCGGGTCGGGGCGAGGGTCCCGCTTCGCCCACGTTACCAATCCTTCAACCTCGACTTGATAACTTTCGTAGAGGCTGCGAACAAGATCGGCCTTGTTCTGGAAGTGGTAGTAGAGCGTTGCCTTGGTCACCCCAGCGCGCTCCGCGATCTCCCGCATGGAAGTCGCTTCGTAGCCGCGTTGGGAGAAGAGCCGGAAGGCGGCATCCAGGGCGCGGGATCGCGTGTCCCGTCGCTCGGCGGCGACCTCATCAGACTGACGCTCGATCTGGTGCTGCACCATGTCACTCCATCCTCGCGCGCCAGTCCGTCCGACGTCTCGATCGGGAGTATAGCGACTCTACCGACCGGTCGGTAGGTGACTTTTGGGGGATACGTTCACCCCGATCACGCCTGCACGCGCGGGGATCAGGAAGGACGCGCTATCGTTGTCAGTGCACAAGAAGGAACGAACCGCCCATGATCACGCTCCCTTCATCAACATACGTGGATGCACGCTTTCAGCGGCTGCACGCGTTCGCTCGCGAGATCCTGGCGATCTGCGATGAACTCGACATCGATCCGTTCATCGATGGGAGCGTGGCCGTTCAGGCCTACGCGCAGGATGCAGCGATCACGATCCACGATGTCGACCTCAACTGCTCGGAAGCCGACTTCCCCCGCCTGCACGCGGCGCTGATATCACGCGGCATTCGCAGCGAGATCACGACTTGGCACGTTCTCCAGGCACGGCGGGATGATCTCAAGGTCGAGTTCGGGGCGACCGAGTTCTGGATGCAGGACATCACTCCGGCGGACGATCGGCTTCAGTTCGGCGATCGCACGCTAAGCATCGTGGGGCTGGATGATCTGCGCGACCTCTACCGGCGCGGCGTCGAGGAAACTCGGGGATTGCTCGAACACCGCGCCAAGCATGAGGACTGCCGGCGCAAGCTCAGCCTGCTGGACGCCCTGAGCGCAGACTGATCGCGGGGATCACACCCGCCATCGTTCGCGCGTCCACGCCATCTCCCAGAAGGCGAGCTCGTAGCGACTCGCCGTCACGAATGCCACCTCGACGCGCGCGCGCATCGCCGCGGGCAGTCCCTCGCAGGCGGCATCGGTCAGTGAGCGACACCATCCGGCGAGCTCCGCGAACTCGGGATCGGCGTACGTCTCGATCCAGCGCGCGTAGCGTTCCTCCGCCGGCATTCCCCGCGCCGCCAGCGCGAGGCCGAGCTCGCTGTATCCCCACATGCATGGCAGCAAGGCACCAAGCAGCTCGGGATAGTCCCCCGTCGTGGCGGTCCGCAGCAGGAAGTCCGTGTACCCCTGCGTCGTCGGCGCCTTCGTCTCGCGCTCGAGATCCGCCGCAGTGATGCCGAAGCCTTCCACATACGAACGATGCAGGTTCATCTCGCGCGTCATCGTCTCGTGCAGCAGCCCCGCGAAGCGCGTCATGCTCGCGAGATCCGGCGCCCGCAGCACGGCCGTCGCGAAGAGGCGGCTATAGTCGATCAGGAACAGGTAGTCCTGTCGCAGCCAGAACGCGAAGATCTCCGGATCGAGCGTGCCGTCGCCGATGCCCCGCACCAGCGGATGCTCGTGTTGTGCCTGCCAGATCGGATCGGCGAGCGCGCGCAGATGGTCGCTGAACGTCATGTCATCCTCCCTCACGAACGATCGGCATCGGTGATGAACCGACGCCACGGCAGCGCGATCCGCTCAATGGTGGCAACGAGCGCGAACAGCCCGACCCCCATCAGCGAAAGGATCAGGATCGCCGCGAAGACGCGCGCCGTCTGGAACTGCGCGGCGGAGCGTTCCATCAGATAGCCGAGCCCGGCGCTCGCCCCGACCAGCTCCCCGAAGACCGCCCCGATCACCGCGAAGGCGATCGCGATGCGCGCCCCGGTGAACAGCGACGGGAGCGCCGCCGGGATCTTCACGAGGCGGAAGCGTTGCCAGCCGGATGCGCCCATCGAGCGGAGCATCGCCAGCATCTCGCGGTCGGCATCACGCAGCCCGTCGACGGTGTTCACGGCGATCGGGAAGAAGCAGACGAGCGCCGCGACGATCACCTTCGGCGCGAGCCCATAGCCGAACCAGATCAGCAGCAGCGGCGCCAGCGCGACCATCGGAATCGTCTGACTCGCGATGATCAGCGGGTAGATCGCGCGCTCGAGCACGCGCGACGCGTCGATCGCGATGCCGACCACCACACCCGCGACGAGCGCGCACGCGAAGCCGAGCAGCACCTCGCGCAGGGTCACCCGTGTGTGCTCCCAGAGCAACGCGTGATCCTCGCGGAAGGCCGTCGCGATGTCGGTCGGGGTGGGCAGCTGCCACTTCGGGATGTCGTTGACGCGCACCGCGATCTCCCAGACCGCAACGAGCAGCACGAGGATCGCGATCGGGCCGAGCCAGCGGAAGACGAACGTCCTCATGCGGCACCGCCCGTCTGCAGCAGACCGAGCGCATCGAGCAGCACGGCCCGGTGCGCGAGAAACTGCGGCGTCGTGACGATCTCCCGCGAGCGTGGACGCGGCAAATCGATCGGCTCGACATGCACGACCCGCCCCGGACGCGGCGAGAAGACGACGACGCGATCGGCGAGGAAGATCGCCTCGTCGAGATCGTGCGTCACGAGCAGCACGGCGCGACGCTCGCGCTCCCACAGATCGAGGAGCCACGTCTGCAGGGCGACGCGATTCAGCGCATCGAGCGCACCGAACGGCTCGTCGAGCAGCAGCAGCGGGCGATCCGCGAGCACGGTCCGCAGGAAGGCGACGCGCTGGCGCATCCCGCCGGAGAGCTGCGCCGGATAGGCGCGCTCGAAGCCGGCGAGCCCGAACTCCGGGAAGCGCTGCGCCGCGATCTCGCGCGCATCGCGGCGCGACATCCCGTGCACCTCGAGCGCGAGCGCCGCATTGTCGAGCGCGGATCGCCAGGGCAGCAGCAGATCGCGCTGGCGCATGTAGGCCGTGCGTCCGAGACGCGCCTTCAGCGGCAGCATCTCGCCATCGAGCGCGACCTCGCCGGAGGTCTGCGCGAAGAGGCCGGAGATGATGTCAAGCAGCGTGCTCTTGCCGGAACCGGAGGCGCCGATGAGGGCGACGAACTCGCCGTCGGCGACGTCGAAGCTGATGTCCTCCAGCGCGAGGGTCGACTGGCCGTGATCGTCGTAGCGCGAGGTGATGCGATCGAGCCGCAGACGCGCCGGGGCAATGCGAGTTGACGACCGCGCCGAATGCGCGGCAGGATCGGGGATCATGCAGAAGAGCCTTCCTACGCCGGTATGAGCCGGATCAGGTTCAGCGGTCGGCGACGGATGACGGTCGCGATCTCAGCCCGGCTCGCCCGGACTCCCGCAGCTGGTTTCGTTGCCGGACATGATGCCACAGGAACCCGCAGCGCGCAGCCTCAATCCAGGTCGTCGCCCATCTCCGGCGTGATCGGGATCGGCTCGTCGCCTCCGGCGAAGAAGGCTGACGTGAAGGTGATCGGCTCGATGAGCGGCCGCCGGATCTTCGGGATACCGGCCGCGGCCGTCTGATAGGCGTGCTTCACGAGATCCTGCACCAGCTCCGCGTCGATCCCGTCGCCGGGCAGAACGGTCACCCAGTGCCGCTTGTTCATGTGGTAGCCGGGGGTGATCTCCGGGTAGCGATGCCGCAGCTCCTGCGCATCGAGCGGATCGCACTTCACGGTGATACACGAGAGACCTCGCAGGCGCGACATCAGCATGAAGATCTTGCCGCCGATCCGATAGACCTCGATATCCGGGCCGAACGGGAAGTCGGCCTCCGCGAAGAGCAGCGCGGTCGCCGCCCCGCGTGCGATGTCGTGCAGCTGATCCTCCACGATCATGAACCATCCTCCCTCAGGACGCAGCGATGGCGTCCGCGATGATCGGCAGCAGATCGCGCAGATCGGTCACCTCGTGATCCGCGACCGGGGCACTCGTCGCGACCTTCCCCGTGCGGTTGATCCACGCGACCGGGATGCCAAGCGGCGTCGCCCCCGCGATGTCGCTCGTGCGCGAATCCCCGACGTGCAGCACCTCGTGGGGCGCGAGATCGAACGCGGCGAGTGCCTGCGTGAACATCTCCGGGCGCGGCTTGTAGGCGCGCGCATCCTCGCTCGTCACCAGCACGTCGGGCACGATGCCATGATGCGCGAGCGCCAGCTCGATGTCGGCACGGTCGATGTTCGAGACGATGCCGATCGGCACGCCGAGCGCCCGCACGGCGTCGAGGAAGCCGTGCGTCTCCGGGAAGATCGGCGGCGCCCCCCAGCGCGCGTATTGCGGCGCCAGAATCGCATCGAGATCCGCCCCGGTCGCCCCGAGTTCCTCCGCCAGCATCGCGATCGATCGTTCACTGACCTCACGATGCGAGATCCACGCATCGTGATGCGCGTTGACATACAGCGGCTTCAGGATCTCCCACCAGCGATGCGAGATCTCGTGGGCGGTAAGCGCCTCCGGGTCCGCGGCATGGATGCGCACCTGCTCGCAGAGGATCGGGAGAATGTCGTCATCCTCTTCCACCAGCGTGCCGTAGAAATCGAGGAACAGCGCCTTCAATGCCATCGTGGTTGTCCTCTCCTGCGACGCGGGGGGGGCGCCCCGCAGATACTCACGTCACCCCCGAATACCCGTATTCACCCATTGTGCACACATGACTGACCGACGACGAGCGATAACACACAGACAACATTTTTCAGACCAACCGACCTACGCTGGGATCAGTGGGGATGAGACCGCTGCGTTTATCGTCTGCGTTCATCTACAAGGAGCTCTCATGAACCACCTTGGGTCCCAGTCTCTCGTTCAACGTGCCACACGCGCCGTCGCCATCGCCTCCGTGGCGATCACCGCCACGGTCGGCACCATCGCCGCCCAGGATGCGTCTCCGGTCGCATCCCCGGTCGCCTCGCCGGTGGCCTCCCCGGTCGCCGCCAATCGCGCGCTCCTCCCAACGACCGGTCCTGCCGGCCTCGACCAGGTCGTCGATTCGTGGGATACGCTCGATTCCGTCTCCGAAGAACTCGCTGCCGTCACCACCCGCGACGACATCGCCAGCTACGGCTACCTCGGGGGCGCGACCCGCGAGTGGTCGACCGCCGATCCCGCGACCATCGCCGAGGGCGATCCGATCTACCTCGAGGTCTCGATCCACGCCTTCACCGATGCTGAGGGTGCGGCCGCGTCGCTTCCCTTCATCGCACAGGCGTTCGAACTGCGGGGGCTGCAACCGCTCCCGATCGATAAGACCTGGGGCGATCAGAGCCAGTTCTTCACCGTCACCGATCCTTCCTCCAATGTGACCATCAATCAGGCGCTCGTCCAGATCGACTCCGCGATCTACCAGGTGCAGGTGCGCACCGTGAACGGTGATCCGCAGGAGGCCCTCCTGACCTGGCTCGATACGCTCGGCCTCACTCCCACCGCGAACTGATCCCCCACCACGCGCATCCCCCAATACCCGCACGATCCCGGATGCATCCTGGCATCCGGGATCGTGGCGCCGTGCCGCGGCCGCGACTCGGGAGGTTCGAAGGGTCGTACAATACCCGGAGCAGATGAATCGCCCGGGTGACCGAGGGTCCACGCTCGCCCCCATCCCAAAGGACGTCGCGATCGCCTCGATGAACGACACACCATCCCACAATCAGACCACCGCCTCGCCGGATGTGATCGCGGCCCTCGATCCAGCGCAGCGACACGCCGTCGCCGAGCTGCGCGATCGCTTCACGTCGACCGATGCCGAGCTGTATCTCGTCGGCGGCATCGTGCGCGACATCCTGCTCGCCCGCCCGACCGTGGGGCAGCGCGATCTCGACTTCGCGACTTCCCTGCCGCCGGATCGCACGAAGGCGATCCTGAAGACGATCCCGAATGTCGGCCTCTACGATATCGGCGAGAAGTTCGGCACCATCGGCATCATCATCCCGGATGCCACCGGCGAGCACGTCTCGGTCGAGATCACGACGTTCCGCAGCGAGGAGTACGAACCGGGCAGCCGCCATCCGAGCGTCGCCTTCGGCACGTCGATCACCGACGACCTCGCGCGGCGCGACATCACGATCAACGCGATCGCGGTGGATGTGCGCGATGGCGTGCTGATCGATCCGTTCTACGGGCAGGCCGATCTGGCGATGGGGTTGTTGCGGGCAGTGGGTGATCCCGACGAGCGCTTCCGCGAGGACCCGCTGCGCCTCCTGCGCGTCGCGCGGTTCGTGGCGCAGCTCGGCTTCGCGATCGAGCCCGAAACGAAGCTCGCCATGCAACGGCAGGCCCCGACGCTCGATCAGATCAGCCGCGAGCGCGTGCTCGCCGAGATGACGAAGCTCCTCTGCGGCGAGTATGCCGACGCCGGGTTGCAGGCACTCCTCGAGACACACCTCTTCGCGGTCGCGATGCCGGAGCTGACGCCTCTCGAGCGTGAGGCGTACGATACGCCAGGCATCCATCGCGAGAAGGATCTCTGGGAGCACACCAAGCGCGTGGTGGTGCAGGCACCGGCGCGCCCGATCGTCCGCTGGGCGGCACTCCTCCACGACGCCGCGAAGCCGATGACGCGGCAGGTCGACAGTCATGGCGAGGTGCATTTCTTCGGTCACGAGCGCGCCGGTGCCGATCTCGCAAGCCGCCTGCTCCGACGCCTCAAGGCGGACAAGCAGACGCAGCAGCAGGTCCGCAAGCTCGTCGACATGCATCTGCGTCCAGCGAGCTACGATATCGAGACATGGACCGACAGCGCCGTCCGCCGCCTCGCACTCGAAGCCGATGGCGTGATGAACGATCTCCTCGATCTCGCCGCCGCGGATGTCACCTCGGAGCGCGCACACAAGCGACGCGCCGCCGCCGCCCGCGTGCAGGGCCTGCGCGATCACATCGCGCGGCTCGAAGCGGAGCGTGCGCTCGACGAATTGCAGAGTCCGCTCAACGGCGACGAGCTGATGCGCATGTTCGATCGCAAGCCGGGTCGCTGGATCGCGCAGATCAAGGACCATCTGCGCGAGATGGTGATCGACGGCACGCTCGCACCCGACGATCAGGAGACCGCGACGCGCATCGCCCACGAGCTGATCGCCGAGATTCCGTCCTGACCTCACCTACCCCGCGAAAGGACCCCGCCATGACCGACGCTCCCGAATCCTCCGACCGCGACGATGCCAAGGCGCGGGTCCGCGCGCAGTACGGTGCCGTCGGCGATGCGTACGTCACAAGCGTCGGTCACGCGACCGGCGGCGATCTCGCACGGATGGTCGAGCTCGCCGCGCCGCAGCCGACCGACACCCTGCTGGACATCGCGACCGGGGGCGGGCACGTCGCGACGACCTTCGCACCGCACGTGCAGCGCGTGATCGCGACCGATCTCACGCCGGAGATCCTGACGCACGCGGCGTCGTACTTCGCGGAGCTCGGCCTGACGAACATCGAGACGCAGATCGCCGATGCGGAGGAGCTCCCGTTCGCGGAGGACGAGATCGACATCGTGACCTGCCGGATCGCGCCGCATCACTTCCCGCATCCGACGCGCTTCGTGCTGGAGGCGGCGCGCGTGCTGCATCTGGGCGGACGCTTCGTGCTGATCGACACGACGGTGCCAGAGGGGGAAGCGGGCGAGGTGCTCAACCAGATCGACAAGCTGCGCGATCCCTCGCACGTGCGCTCGCTGAGCATCGACGAGTGGGAGAACCTGCTGACGGCGGCGGGCTTCGCGACCATCGCGGTGGAGAGCTTCACGAAGCGCCACGACTTCGCGGACTGGACGGCGCGCTCCCGGATGGGGGATGACGACCGCGTGAAGCTGGAGCAGTTCATCCTCGACCTCCCGGACGATGTGCAGGAGGCGATGCAGCTCGAGCTGGAGGACGGGCATCTCGTCGCGTTCCACGACACGAAGACGCTCTTCTTCGCCGTCCAGGATTCGTAGCCAGTCCTGCCTGTCCATATCCCGGACATTGATGCCCGCCAAGGACGGACCATCATGCATTGTTCACACGATGCGTGGAGGCATGATGGATGCTGAACGCATCATGCGGGCTTCACCCGATGGCGCAGACCGATCGTCCACACACGCGAGGAATCTCTGGTGTCACTCCCCGATCGCACGACCCTCGGACGCAGCTTCGATCGCGCCGCACTCGCCTACGATCGCCTGCGGCCGCATTACCCCGATGCCGTCTTCCACACCCTGATCGCGCGCACCGGACTCACGCCGGGCACCCGGGTGCTCGAGATCGGCGCCGGGACCGGCATCGCGACGCGCGCCCTCGCCGCACGGGGGCTCCACGTCACCGCGCTCGAACCGGGTGCCGCGATGGCCGCCGTCGCCCGCGACTCGCTCGCCGCCCATCCGGATATCACGGTGATCGAGACGACCTTCGAGGACTGGACCGTCACCCCCGGCGCGTTCGATCTCGTCATCGCCGCGACCGCCTTCCACTGGCTCGATCCCGAGACACGCCTCGATCGCATCGCCGAGACGCTCGCGCCCGGCGGCTACCTCGCGATCGTCGAGTATCGCCATGTTGCGGGCGGGGATGATGCCTATTTCCTGAACGCGCAGCCGTGCTACGAGCGGTTCGTGCCCGGCACCCAGCCTTGGACATCTCTGCCGGCGTAGGATCAGCCGCCAGACATCATCGAGTTGGCGACGCATCTCGCCTTCGCGGACGTCACCGTCGACCAGTGGCGCGAGGTCATCCCCTCGACGCGCGACGAGTATCTCGCGCTGATCGGCACCTACTCCGGCCCGCTGACCCTCGCCGAGGAGCCACGCAACGGACTCCTCGACTGCCTCGGCGATCTGATGGATCGCGACTTCGGCGGACGCGTCGACAAGATGTATCGCTTCGAGCTGATCCTCGCCACGCGCCGCTGAGCACACTCACACCTCGGCGCGGTCATCGATGCGCACGAGGAAGGTCCCGATCAGGATCATGACCCCGACAAGCCCGAACATCAGCCCGAGCGACCGCTCCGCGAGCCATCCGAGCAGCACGCCCATCGCCCCCACGTAGATCGTCACGATCCCGCTGATCAGCGAGAGGGCGGTCGCCCGCGCACGATCTGGCACCTCCGCGTTGTAGAGCCCCGACAGGAGTGGTGCGATCAGCTGTGTCGCACCCCACTGCACCACGAACAGGACGACGGCCAGCACGGGATTGCCGTTCACCGCCATCGCCAGATAGAGCACGCCCGGGATCACCGCCGCGACCAGCATCCCGCGATGCGTGCCGAGACGGGCCGGGAGTCGCCAGGCGTGCAGCTGCGTCAGCACTGCCGCCAGCGACCCGAGGCTCAGCCCGATGCCAAGCCATTCCCCGCGCACCCCGGTATCAAGGAAGTACGCCTGATAGAACACCAGCAGGTGCGCGCCGAACGTGTTCGTGACCAGCGCGAAGAGGACCACGCGCTGCAACGCACGATTCGTCCGCAGCGTCCGCCATCCCTCGGCGAGCAGCATCCCGCTCGATGCGCGCTCCCCCGGGATCTCCCGGTCAGCGACGTCGCGCAACGTGAGTCCCAGCCCGAGCGCGATGCTCAGCCCGGCGACCCCCATCCAGAGCGTCAGCACCATGCGATCGTGCGTCAGGTTCGCGGCGACGAGCGCGGTCGTGCCATACGCCACGACGCTCGCGACATGCGTGGCCGCACCGATCACGCCGCGTGCCCGCTGCATCCGCTGCGGGCGCCGATCCTCCGGCAGCGAATCGTAGACATAGGCATCAACGCTGCCCGATGCGAACGCGAAACCGGTGCCGGCGATCACCTGCGAGATCACGAACATCGGGTAGCTGTGCGCGAAGACGAACCAGAGCTCCGCGCCGACGGCCATCGCAAGTGCCAGCTGGTAGCTGCGCCGATGCCCGAGCCGATCGGCGAGCACGCCGGTGGGGATCTCCATCACGAGCTGCGCCCAGAGGAGGATCGTCTGCAGGCTCGCGATCTCCGCGAGCGACAGCCCCTCCCGCTGCAGGTAGGGCGTCATGACCGGAACGAAGAAGTAGAGCTGGCCGAAGAACGACACCAGCGCCACGCGCTGGACAGTCGAGAACATCTGAAAGGCAGACCAGATGGTCCGCCAGCGAGCAGTGAACATGCGAATCGGGAACCTCGTGCATGCGACGGGGCTCCCCCAGGGCGGGAGGTTCAGAAGATCATCGGGGTGTGGAGCGGGACAGGTCGGGGACCGGACCGGACCAGCACACATCGCCGTGGGAGAGCCCCACGACAACAGGCCAGTCGGATGCGCGCATCAGGACATGACGATCCGCGAGGGGATCGTCGGGCACGACGGCATCCGGGCGAGCGTGGAGCTGCCTAGAACGCGAACTGCGTGGTTCCGCCGTAACCTGCCATACCGATCTCCATGATGAGGGGAAGGTGATCGTCGACCATCGACGGCATCATCGTAGCATGACGACGCGCATCGCGGACGGCATCATTCCGAGATGATGCTCTTCGGATCGACCTTGCTCCCCACGATCCACATCTCCGGCTGCGGCTGGTAGTAGCTCGCGAAGACCTGCTTCTCGAGCTCTTCGCCATCGCGCATGAATCGTCGCGTGGTGAAGACATCGTAGCCGGGCTGGGAGACGCTCAGCATCTTGCGCTCGGTCGGCGCCATCTCCGGATCGACGCGCACCTGCGGTGCCGGCGGATCGATCGGATCGCCGATCTCCGGCTTCTCGATCACCGTCTCGTAGTCCACCGGCGTGCCGTAGAGCTCCGCCGTCACCTCGTCCTCGTCGATCAGCGTCTGGACGTAGGCCCACGAGTCCGTCGGGTTCACGATCACCAGATCGAGCTCCTGATCGGTCGGCGTGTTCGGCTGGAAGATCGCAGCATCGATCCCCGGTGGCGAGCCATCCAGCTCGTAGAACGCGATCCGGAAGGCGTGACTGTTCCACTCGCTGAAGCGGAAGCCCGCGAACAGCGCCGCGCGGAACACCGTCGTCGAGATCTGGCAGACTCCGCCGCCGATGTCATCCGTATACCAGTTGCCCTGGATGCTGTGCCCCTCGACATAGCCGTTCTCGGGCGTGATTGCCCCGAGGTTGTCGTTGAACGACCACTCGCCGCCGGGCGGAATCAGCGTCCGCGACACGTGCCCCGCCGCAACGCGCACGTTCTCGCGACGCGCCTCCGCAGAGCCCGCGAACGACGACTTGCCACGCGCCAGCAGCGTCGTGATGCCGAGATCCACGAGCGATTCGCTACGCACATTGGCCGGCTTCTCCGCGAACTGAAGCGCGACCGACGGGTCCTTCGACGCATCGGCCATCGCGACGAGCATCGCCTCGCGCGTCGCCGCGACATCGAGCTCGAGACCCGGTTCGCCGTCCTCCCAGATCTGCGCGTCGCCGGCATCATCCGCCCAGAGCAGCGCGTTGCGCGGGCGCGTCGCCACCTCGTCGGCGAGGGGCTGCAGGAGCGCATCGAGGCCGGTATCGTCGAGCGTGGGGAGGCCGTCCGCCCCGAGCGTCAGGAGTCCAGCCAGATCTTCCGGCGCGATCTGCCACAAGCCGGCATCCGCCGTGAGCGTCACCGCGCGGCTGATCAGCAGCTGCGCGCGCTGGAGAGCTGGCTCGAGATCCTCGGCCGTCACCCCCGGCGAGACCTGTGCGACCGGCAGCTCGACCGCCGTGCCGCGCGCCTGGATCGCCGCCATCAGCGCGTCGTGACTCGCCGTCCGATCGAGCTGCCGCCCGGTGGTCGATTCGACGATGTGCAGGTCGCCATCGACCAGCTCGAAGCGCGCGTCCGCCGCTGCGAGCTCGACCGTGCTCGCCAGTGCCGTGATACGGGCATCCAGCTGCGCGACGTTCACATCAAGGAGGAACGGCAAGGCCAGCGCCTCACGGCCGATGCCGGTCGCCTCCTGATACCAGTCGGCCAGATGCTTGCGCCCATGCGCGTAGGCCTGATCCAGCGTCGCCTCGACATCCGCCGTCACGCCGAGATCGGCGAAGGTCAGATTCCACTGCTGCCCCGCTGCGGAGACCGTGACCGCGGTCGCGAGGATCGCGCGACTGCGCGTGGTAAGCGTGGCGTGCGCCTGCGCGCGCGTCATGCCGCTCAGATCGATGCCATCGACCGAGGTGCCGGGGAGCAGACGGCCGCGATAGCGCAGCGGCGCCGCAGCCATCACCCCGACGGCCGCCAGCGCGAGCGCGCCGACGATCGCATCGCGGCGCGTGGCCATGCGGCCGAAGCGCGGTCGTGAGGACGGCGTGCCGCGTGATGCGGATGGTGCGCGCGAGGATGCCGACGTCTCGCCGGGCAGCCACAAGGGCAGCAGCACATGCTCGTTATCATCACGCTGATTGACCGTCAGTGCCATCGTTCCGCGTCCTCAACGCCCCGCTGGCGGCCATGGTGGCCGTCACGTTCCCGACAGAAATCCCACCAGCATTCTAACAGGTTCGCAGACAAAAATATCACCGAACAAGATACGGGGTTGGGACTCTCAGGCACTGAACGTACGCGGCGAACGTGCTGTTTCGGCCTCCGATTTCTGCCCTTCGTGACCGTTCGGACACAGAAAGAACGGAGGTGTTGGTCGCGGTGAGATCATGACAAGATCGTGAATTGAACCGACTACCCTCGCCGCGGTTCGTGATGCGCGGGGATGATCCCGGTGGCCGCGGCAAGGCCGCGCTCGGGGATGTCGCGGTAGATCGCGTGCAGGTGACCCGGCGTCTCGGGGTCGATGACATAGGCCTCATGCCAGATGCCGACCGTGCCGCGATCACCGACGCCGAGGTTGAAGCGACGCCAGGCATTGGCGTGGAGAAACGCCTTGTTCTGCGCGTAGGTCATGAGGGCATCCATGTCGCGCCAGTACTGGATGACGGTGATCTCGCGACCATCGCGCACGCGCGTCGACCACAGGCAGCCACTCTCCGGGCGACGCTCCAGCTCGCGGAGCATGCGATCGAGCGATCGCCACAGGGGGAGCCAGTCACGCACGGCACCCCAGTCGTTGACGCGCAGACCGAAGAGGAAGACGACCGTCCCCGGAGGTGGGGCGGCGGTCATGCGTCCGCGGATGATCTCGGCGATGGCGGGTTCCGGCACGACGATGCTCCTTCTTGCATCCGGGAGCGTAGCATGCAGGACGGGTGAAGTTCTCTTCCGTCACGTGTACCACACCTGTTGACGCCCTGATTACTCTCGTTATACTACTCTCATGAGTACGACGAGACTCTTCATCCTCGGCGCACTCGCCCGGATCGGCCCCATGCACGGCCACCAGATCCGACGGGAAGCGCAACTCAGTCGCACGGAGAGCTGGGCCAACATCAAGCCCGGATCGCTGTATGGTGCCCTCCAGCGCATGGAGCGTGAGGGCCTCATCGAAATCGTCCGCACCGAACAGGAGGGAAACCGCCCCGAACGCACCATCTACGCGATCACCGATGCCGGCCGCAGCGAGATGATCGCCCTGCGCGATGCCATCCTCCGTGATGCCCGCCTGCGCTCCGACCCCGTCGACCTCGCGATCCAGTTCCTGCGCGACGATCTGACGATCGAGGAAGCCACGCTCGACATCAAGATGCGCCTGCGCAGCATCCGGGATCAGATCAGCACCTACGTGCACGCGCGCGATCATGCCGATCCCTACATCAATGACATGGAGCGCATGATCTACGATCACGTGCTTCGTCGCCTCGAGGTCGAGCGACTCTGGCACGAGGATCTCCTCGCCCGCCTCCCCGAACTCATCGCCGCCATTCCTCCCGATGACATCTGACCCGACGCTGCGATCGCCAAAGATCCGCGTGCCGACCGGTGCCCTCTCCGGGAACATCCATCTGGAGTCATCCGTTCATGTCCCGAACCCCATCCCCCGTCGGCGCGCCCGACGCCCCATCCTTCTCTGATGGTCCCGAGCGCTGGTGGGCCCTGATCACCGTGCTGATCGGCACCTTCATGATCCTGCTCGACAGCAC
>Ga0164243_10001693_pt1 | contig 37083 bp, 35 predicted proteins | sample OricompcompostOP_FD_108781 | JGI IMG/M metagenome (GOLD analysis project Ga0164243, IMG submission 108781) | Organic Plus compost microbial communities from Emeryville, California, USA - Original compost - Organic plus compost (OP) | ecosystem: Engineered > Solid waste > Mixed feedstock >...
AGAAGTACGACACCACGAGGGTGCCGCCGTTCTCGACGTAGCGGGTGAGGTTCGCCGCGTCCTCCGCGCGCAGCATGTATTGCGCGGGGACGACGACGAGCGGGTACGCCGAGAGGTCGTGGCTCGGGAGCGCGAAGTCGACCGTGAAGCCGTCGCGCCAGAGGCGCTCATAGAACGCGCGGATGCGCTCGTTGTGGTCGAGGTCGTCGACGGGACGCCACTCCAGGTCCTGCGCCCAGAACGACTCGTAGTCCCACAGCATCGCGACGTCGGCTCGGACACGGGAACCCTTGAGGGGTTCGAGCGCGCGCACGTCGGCGCCGAGCTGCGCCACCTCGCGCCAGATACGCGAGTCGGTGCCGGCGTGAGGGAGCATCGCCGAGTGGAACTTCTCGGCGCCCTTTCGCGAGGCGCGCCACTGGAAGAACATCACCGCGTCGGCGCCGCGCGCAACGTGCGCAAGCGAGTTGCGCGCCATCTCGCCGGGGCGCTTCGCGATGCCGGTCGGCTGCCAGTTGATGCCGCTCGTCGAGTGCTCCAGGAGCATCCAGGGCGCGCCGCCCGCGACGGATCGGGTGAGGTCGGCCGCGATCGCGAGGCCGACCTCGGGGTGCGGGTCGGCCGCGACGAGGTAGTGGTCGTCGCTCACGACGTCGACGAGCTTCGCCCACTCCCAGAGGTTGACGCCGCCGTGCTGATTCGCCATGAAGTTCGTCGTCACGGGCAGGTCCGAGTGACGCTTGATCGCGTCGCGCTCGGTGATGAAGCACTGGCGCAGCTGGTGGTCGCTGAAGCGGTGGAAGTCGAGCTTCTGCGACGGGTTCGCGACGGTGGGGGTCGCGGCGGGCGTCGAGACGTGGTCCCACTCGGTGTAGTGCTGGCCCCAGAACGCTGTGCCCCACGCCTCGTTGAGAGCGTCGAGCGAGCCATAGCGATCGCGCAGCCACTCCCGGAATGCGATGTTCGACGCGGGTGAGTGGTCGTGTGAGACGGGTGCGCCGTACTCGTTGTGGATGTGCCACATGACGACGGCGGGGTGGCCGGCGTATCGCTCGGCGAGCGCGCCGGAGATGCGGGCGATCGCCTCGCGGTACGCGGGCGCCGACGGCGAGACCATGCCGCGGGACCCGAAGCCGAGCGTCGTGCCCTCCGCGGTGACCACCCGCGAGTCCGGGTAGGCAGCGAAGAACCAGGCGGGGGGCGACGCGGTCGGCGTGCCGAGGTCGACGGCGATGCCGTTCTCGTGCAGGAGGTCGAGGATCTCGTCCAGCCACGAGAAGTCGAACTCGCCCTCGCGCACCTCGATGAGCGCCCACGAGAAGATACCCACGCTGACGAGGTTTACGCCCGCCTCTCGCATGAGGCGTACATCCTCGCGCCATGTGTCGCGCGACCACTGCTCGGGGTTGTAGTCGCCGCCGTAGGCGAGGCCCTGGATCTGAGGGAAGGCGGTTCGAGCGGGTGCGCCAGCGTTCGCTGTCATCGGAAGAATTACTCCATCGTTTCGTGTCCTGCTGTCACATCCCTGTGACCGGTTACAGTCTGCGGGCGCGGTTCCTCCCTCGCCACCGCGACCGGGGTGTCGTTATCGAACTGTAACCGGTCACAGGGGTGTGGCGGGCGCGATAGCCTCTATGTCATGAGCGTCGAAAAGCGGCCACGGAAGCCGACGATCCGCGATGTCGCGGTCGTGGCCGGCGTGTCCTACGGCACGGTGTCGCGCGTGCTCAACGGCGGCAGGTGGGTCTCGGACGACGCGCGCGAGGCCGTCGAGTCGGCCATCCGCGAGACGGGGTACACGGCCAATCATCACGCGCGAAGCCTCGCCACCGGGCGATCAAACTCAGTGGCGTTCCTCCTCACCGAGCCGCACCACCTGCTGTTCGAGGATCCGACCTACTCACTGCTCCTGCGGTACTCGGCTCAGGCGCTGACCAAGCGCGGGCAGACGCTCGTGCTCCTCGCCGCCGGAACCGATGACGAGAAGCAGGGCATCCTGCGCTACGTCGAGGGTGGCCACGTCGACGGCGTCATGCTCGTCTCCTCGCACGAGAGCGACCCGTTCGTCTCGAGTCTGCTCGGCGCGGGCGTCGCGACGGTGTGTGTCGGTCTGCCGCTCGGGTCCAATCTCGACATTCCATCGGTCTCCGTCGACGAGTACACCTCGGCTCGCGAGATGACTCGCTACCTGCGGACGAGCGGGCATACCCGCATCGCTCACATCGCCGGTCCGCAGGACACCCCGGGTGGGCGCTTCCGTCTCGACGGGTTCCGCGACGAGATGGGCTCGCTTTTCGACGATTCGCTCGTTGTCATGGGCGACTTCGGGCGTGTGAGTGGCGCCGAGGCGGTGGCCCGGCTCGAGCCGGGAAGCTTCGACGCCGTGTTCGCGGCGTCCGACAGCATGGCCGTCGGAGCCATCCAGCAGCTCGCGCGCGCAGGCTTGCGTGTGCCTGACGACGTCGCCGTCGCGGGCTTCGACGATTCGGGTCTCGCCGCCGACTTCGAACCGGCCCTGACGACGATGCGGCAGCCGTGGCAACGCATCAGTGAAGAGATGGTCGCGATGCTGCTCGACGTGATCGCCGGCGGCGAAGGGAGAACTCTCACGCTGCCCACAGAACTCGTCATCCGAGACAGCACCTCCCCTCACCGTTCAAATGACACTTCTTCTTAGTTGAACGAGGGAACTCGGCCCAAAAGTGTCATATGAACGGTGGACGAAGCGGAATGCGCAATGAGGGCGTGGCGGTGGTGCGCGCCGTCCGGTCTGCGCGGCAGACTGGACGGGTGTCTGCAATGAGTCGCGGTGCCGCCCTCTTGTCCGTCGTGGGGCTCGCCAGCCTCGGCCTCGTCTCGTGTACAGCGGGCGACGGCGGTCTCGCCGACGCCGTGAAGAGTCTGCGGAAGAGCGCCGAGGGGCACGAGTTCGCGCCGGACGCGCTCGCAGACTATCCGCTGACCGTCACCGCCGGCGAGCCCGTGAAGAAGGATGGCGCCGCCACAGTCGACCTCGCCTACGACTGGGAGATCGACGGCAACGAGTGGGCCTACACCGTTCCCGTCACCCTGACCGAGACCGAGGATGGCTGGAGCGTCGAGACCACGCCCGACATGGGCGCCCTCGGGCTGAAGGACGGCGAGACGGTGTCGATCACCCGCACTTATCCCGATCGCGCCGACATCGTCGGCGCCGGCGGCAAGACGATCGTGACCGATCGCGAGGTGACGACGTACGGTCTCGACAAGAGCTGGATCGCCGCGGACGAGGTCGCCTCCTCCGCCACGAAGATCGCGAAGGCGCTCGGCATTGACGTCGACGAGTTCACGGCCCGCGCCGAGCAGATGGGCGAGCAGGCCTTCGTAGAGGCCATCACCCTGCGGCCCGACGATGCGAAAGAGCGTGTTCCCGCTGACTACTACGACATCCCCGGCGCGAACTCGGTCGAGAAGACCATGATGCTTGCACCGACGCGTATGTTCGCCCGGGACCTACTCGGCACCGTCGGCGAGGCGACGGCCGAGATCATCGAGGGATCCGACGGAAGCGTCAGCGCCGGTGACATCGTCGGGCTCTCGGGCCTGCAGAAGGCCCGCGACGCCGAGCTGCGCGGTACGCCCACCGTTACGGTCAGCGCGGTGTCCGGGGAGGACTCCCGCGAGCTGATCTCGTTCGAGGGCGCACCGGCCGAACCGCTCGCGACGACCCTTGACGTCGACCTGCAAAACCGTGCCGACGAGGTCCTCGCGGACGTCGACGGCACGGCCTCGATCGTGGCGATCCGACCCTCGACCGGAGGGATCCTCGCGGTTGCGAACTCGGAATCCTCCGACGTCTTCGCGAACGCGACAGCGGGCCAATACGCGCCCGGATCGACCTTCAAAGTCGTCACCGCGCTCGCCCTCCTGCGGTCGGGCGCGACGCCCGACGATGTCGTGACCTGCTCGGACACGCTCACGGTCGACGGCTACGAGTTCCACAATTTCCCCGACTACCCGACGACGAAGACGGGCGACGTATCGCTGCGCGACGCCATCGCGAACTCGTGCAACACGGCGATGGTCGCGCAGGCGGAGAAGATCGACGACGCCGCGCTCCAAGACGCCGCGGCGTCTCTCGGGCTCGGCGGCACGAGCGACATCGGGGCGTTCACGGGATCCGTGCCCGACTCGACGAGTGAGACCGAGCACGCCGCCGATCTCATCGGACAGGGGCGGATCCTTGCGAGCCCCCTCGCGATGGCGACGGTTGCCGCGTCGGTCGCGGCGGGCGAGACCGTCGCGCCGCACCTCCTCGACGATGGAGCCGGTTCTGCGGACGATGCCTCCCATTCGGGCGACGACGCAGGCGGCGGGTCCGCGGAGGACGCGCCCGCGACGAGCTCGCCGGCCGAGGGTGCGCCGCCGCTGACCGCGGACGAGGCGAAGACGCTCGCGGAGCTGATGCGGGCCGTCGTGACGGACGGATCCGGGACCGCGCTCAAGGGGCTGGATCCGGAGATCCGGGCGAAGACCGGCACCGCCGAGTTCGACGACGACGGCGAGCTCGCGACCCACGGCTGGATGATCGCGACGCAGGGGGACCTCGCCGTCTCCGTGTTCGTCGAAGGCGGCACCGGATCCGACACCGCTGCGCCCCTCGTCAAGCGGTTGCTCGAGAAGTAGGCGGGTGTGAAACATACAGTCACACACCCATAGACTGGGTGAGTGACTTCTGGCGGTTCGTTCTACATCACCACGCCCATCTACTACCCGAGCGATGTTCCCCACATCGGCCACGGGTACACGACGGTGGCCGTCGACACCCTCGCGCGCTGGCACCGACAGTCCGGTGACGACACCTGGATGCTGACGGGTACCGACGAGCACGGCCAGAAGATGATGCGCGCCGCCGCCGCGAACGGCGTGAGCCCTCAGGAATGGGTCGACAAGCTCGTCAGCGAGGAGTGGTTCCCCCTGCTCGACACGCTCGGCGTCGCCAACGACGACTTCATCCGCACGACGCAGGCGCGTCATGAGGAGAGCGTCAAGGCGTTCATCCAGGCGATCTACGACCGCGGCTACATCTATGCGGGGGAGTACGAGGCGCTGTACTGCGTCGGGTGCGAAGAGTTCAAGCCTGAGAGCGACATCGTGCTCGGCACGGGCGCCTTCGAGGGGCTCAAGGTCTGCGCGATTCACTCGAAGCCCCTCGAGCTGCTGCACGAGAAGAACTACTTCTTCAAGCTCAGCGAGTTCCAGGACCGTCTGCTTGAGCTCTATCGCGAGCAGCCCGACTTCGTGCAGCCCGAATCCGCGAAGAACGAGGTCGTCGCCTTCGTGCAGCAGGGGCTCAACGACCTGTCGATCTCGCGAAGCGCCTTCGACTGGGGCATCCCCGTGCCGTGGGACTCCTCGCACGTCATCTACGTGTGGGTCGATGCCCTGCTGAACTACGCCACCGCGATCGGCTACGGCTCCGACGAGCAGAACTTCGAGCGCCGCTGGCCCGGGTATCACGTGGTCGGCAAGGACATCCTGCGCTTCCACGCCGTCATCTGGCCCGCCATGCTGATGGCCGCGGGCCTCGAGGTGCCGAAGGGTGTCTTCGCCCACGGCTGGCTGCTCGTCGGCGGTGAGAAGATGTCGAAGTCGAAGGCCACGGGCATCGCCCCGCACACCCTCGTCGACACCTTCGGCTCCGACGCCTACCGCTTCTACTTCCTCTCCGCGATCGCGTTCGGGCAGGACGGCTCGTTCTCGTGGGAGGACATGGTCGCGCGCTATCACGCCGAGCTCGCGAACGGCTTCGGCAACCTCGCGTCGCGTTCGATCGCGATGACGGCGAAGTATTTCGACGGATCCGTTCCGACGCCCGGTGCGTACACGGACGCCGACCTCGAGATCCAGAAGCTCGTCGCCGACGCGGCATCGAACGCCGACGCGGCGATCGAGCGCTTCCGCATCGACCAGGCGATCGCCGAGATCTGGAAAGTCGTCGACGCGCTCAACGGCTACATCACCGAGCAGGAGCCGTGGGTCCTCGCGAAGGACGACGCAAAGCGCGAGCGGTTGCAGACGGTGATCTACACCTGCCTGGAGGGCCTGCGCGCCCTGGCCGTTCTGCTCTCGCCCGTCATGCCCGACTCGACGGCGAAGCTCTGGGAGGGCCTCGGCGTCGACGGTGCCCTCGCCGAGCAGAACCTGCGCGAGGCCGGTGCCTGGGGCGTGCTGCGGCCGGGCACGGCGACGACGAAGCTCGCCCCACTGTTCCCGCGCATCGAGGAAGAATGACGTACGTCCAGGTTCGCGACAAGAAGGGCCGCAAGGACCTGACGCACCCCGAGGTGCCCGAGCCGCTCGCGGTGCCGGTGTTCGACAACCATTGCCATCTCGACATCGACGATGGCGAGGATCCGCTGGGCCTGGCCGAGCAGCTCGCCCGCGCCGAGCGCGCGGGCATCGCGGGCGTCGTGCAGGCATCGGGTGACATCGAATCGTCGCGCTGGGCCGTTTCGGCCGCCGAGCGCGACGCGCGCGTGCTCGCGGCGGTCGCGATCCACCCGAACGACGCGCCGATCTACGCCGCCGACGGTCGCCTCGACGAGGCGATCGCGGTGATCGACGAGCTCGCGGCGCACCCCCGCACGCGGGCGATCGGCGAGACGGGCCTCGACTACTTCCGCACGGGAGAAGAGGGCCACGCCGTGCAGATGGCATCGTTCGAGGCGCATATTGCGATGGCGAAGAAGCACGGCATCGCCATGCAGATCCACGACCGCGATGCGCACCGCGACGTGCTCGACACGCTGACGCGCGTCGGCGCGCCGGAGAAGACGGTGTTCCACTGCTTCTCGGGCGATGAGGCGATGGCGCGCGAGGCAGCCGAGGCCGGCTACTGGCTGTCGTTCGCGGGAAACATCACGTTCAAGAATGCGCAGAACCTCCGCGACGCGCTGAAGGTGATCCCGCGCGAGCGGATCCTCGTCGAAACCGACGCGCCCTTCCTCACGCCCGTGCCACACAGGGGCCGCCCGAACGCCCCTTACCTCGTTCCGCTCACGATGCGCTTCATGGCGGACGAACTGGGCGCCGACCTCGACGAGCTGTGCGCCCGGGTCGCCGCGAACACGCTCGAGGTCTACGGATCCTTCGACTGACCTGCGTGTCCCAGTCGACGCGGGAATACGGGCCGCGTTCCCGCACGAAGTGGGACGCGCTTCGGGGCATGTCCCACGTGCCACGGGTATGACTCACCTATTCCCGCGCGAAGTGGGACACGCGCCGCAGGGAACTCGCCGGATCGGGTGAGAGGATGACCAGATGAGCACCGTTCGACTCCTCGGCGCCGCCGACATCCGCCGCCTCGCCGCCGAACTCGACGTCACGCCGACCAAGAAGCTCGGACAGAACTTCGTCGTGGACGCCAACACGGTGCGCAAGATCGTGACCGCGGCCCACGTCGAGGACGGCGAGAGCGTCGTCGAGGTCGGCCCCGGGCTCGGATCCCTGACCCTCGCGATCCTCGAGACCGGCGCGCGCGTGACGGCTGTCGAGATCGATTCGCGCCTGGCGTCGCGGCTGGCGCAGACGGCGAGCGAGCAGGGCGTCGAGGACGGAAAGCTCACGGTCGTCGAGCACGACGCCATGACGATCGCGGAGCTTCCGGGCGACCCCGAGGTACTCGTCGCGAACCTGCCGTACAACGTGTCGGTGCCGGTACTGCTGCACTTCATGGAGACGTTCGCGCAGCTGAAGCGCGGCGTCGTCATGGTCCAGGCCGAGGTGGGCGAACGCCTCGCGGCGGCGCCCGGTTCGAAGATCTACGGCGCGCCGAGCGCCAAGGCCGCCTGGTACGGCGAGTGGAAGCTCGTCGGCACCGTCTCACGCCAGGTGTTCTGGCCCGTGCCGAACGTCGACAGCGTGCTCGTGGGCTTCGAACGCTCGGCCGAGCCGCTCGGATCCGAGGCGGATCGCCTCGATACCTTCCGGATCATCGACCTCGCCTTCCAGCAGCGGCGCAAGATGCTGCGCCAGGCGCTGTCGCGCGAGCTCGGCGGATCCGCCGCGGCCAGCGAGATCCTCGAGAAAGCCGGCGTGGAACCGACGGTGCGCGGCGAGGCCCTCGACGTGCACGCGTTCTACCGGATCGCGAAGGCCGTGCGCGAAGCGCAGTAACCTGAAGGGGTGACCGAGACCCCCCGCTTCCACGCCCGCCCCGTCGCCGACCTGCACCGCCCCTACGCCGCGGCTGACGACCGCTACGAGGTGTTCGACCGCTACCGTCAGGTCGGTTCGTCCGGGCTGTTCCTGCCGCCGATCTCGCTCGGCCTGTGGTGGAACTTCGGCGACAACATCCCGATGGACAACCAGCGCGCGCTGCTTCGCCACGCCTTCGACCGCGGCATCACGCACTTCGATCTCGCGAACAACTACGGCCCGCCCTACGGATCGGCCGAGAAGAACTTCGGCCGCGTCTTCCGCGAGGACCTCGCGCCGTACCGCAACGAACTCATCATCTCGTCGAAGGCGGGCTACGACATGTGGCGCGGCCCCTACGGCGACTGGGCTTCGCGCAAGTACCTCATCGCGAGTGCCGAGGCATCGCTCGCGAGCATGAACCTCGACTATGTCGACATCTTCTATTCGCACCGCCCGGACAAGGTCACGCCGATCGCCGAGACGATCGGCGCGCTCGACACCCTCGTCAAGCAGGGCAAGGCGCTGTACGTCGGCATCTCGTCGTACTCGGCCGAGCAGACGCTCGAGGCGAAGAAGGTCGCGGACGAGCTCGGCACGCCGCTCGTGATCCACCAGCCCTCGTACTCGATCATCAACCGCTGGATCGAGGACGGCCTCACCGATGCCCTCGAGGAGAGCGGCATGGGCGCAATCGCCTTCGTGCCGCTCGCGCAGGGCGTGCTGACGAACAAGTACCTGGGCGACGGCGACGCCGAGCGTGCCCAGCAACGCGGATCCCTCGGCGGCAAGCGCCTGACCGAGACGGCGCGAGAGAACCTCCGCACGCTCGATCAGGTCGCGGGCGATCGCGGGCAGACCCTCGCGCAGATGGCCCTGCAGTGGGTGCTGCGCGAGAACGTCGTTGCGAGCGCGCTCATCGGCGCGAGCCGCCCCGCGCAGATCGACGAGAACGTCAAGGCCCTCGAGGGGCCGGCCTTCGCACCGGACGAGCTGGCGACGATCGATCAGGCCGCGGCCGGCATCGGAACGGACTTCTGGGAGAAGGCATGAGCCTCGTCGAAGAGTTCCCCGGCGTGCGCGTCCGCGCGCCCGGCAAGATCAACGTCTTCCTCGCCGTCGGCGGGAGGCACCACGACGGCTACCACGAACTCGCGACGGCCTTCCAGGCGGTGAGCCTGTTCGAGGATGTGTACGCGACCTACGCCGAGGACTTCACGATCTCGGTCACCGGCACGGTCGACCTCGCGGGCGTGCCGCAGGACGAGTCGAACCTCGCGCTCAAGGCCGCCCGCTTGCTCGCGAAGGAGACGGGCTACCCGGGCGGCGTGCACCTCGATATCCGCAAGGAGGTGCCGGTCGCGGGCGGCATGGGCGGCGGGTCCGCCGATGCGGCCGCCGCGCTCGTCGCGTGTGACGCGCTGTGGGGCACGGGGCTGAACTCCGCGCAGTTGCAGGCGCTCGGCGCCCGCCTCGGTGCCGACGTGCCGTTCTCGATCATGGGCGGCACGGCGATCGGCACCGGGCGCGGCGATGCCGTCAATCCGGCGCTCGCGCGCGGACGCTTCGAATGGGTGATCGTGCCCAACGGCGTCGGCATGTCGACGCCGCGCACCTACGGCGAGCTCGACGAGATGCGCGGCGACGCCGAGGTGGCGGATCCGGAGGTGCCCGTGGAGGTGCTCCATGCCATTCGCTCGGGCGATGCCCGTCAGCTCGCCGAGGCGCTGCACAACGACCTGCAGGCGCCGGCGCTGCGACTGCGGCCCGATCTGCGCGAGGTCCTCGAGTTCGGCGAGGCGCAGGGCGCGCTCGCGGGGCTGGTCTCCGGATCCGGACCCACGATCGCGTTCCTCGTCGAGGACCGCTCGGATGCCGGCGCGCTCGAGGCGCGCCTGACGATGGCCGGCTACGAGGCGATCGGCGTGCACGGCCCGGTGCACGGGGCGCGCATCGTCTGATGGACCTCAACAGCGACGTCGGCGAGTCGTTCGGGGCGTGGCCCATGGGCGACGATGCGGCGATGTTCTCGTTCGTGACGAGCGCGAACATCGCGTGCGGTTTCCACGCGGGGGATCCGTCGGGCATCGCCCGCACGGCCCGCGCCGCGGTCGACGCCGGCGTCGCGATCGGCGCGCACGTCGGTTATCGCGACCTCGCGGGCTTCGGGCGGCGGTTCGTCGACTGCTCCGAGACTGAGCTGGCCGATGACGTCGCCTATCAGATCGGCGCATTGCAGGCCCTCGTGCGCCGCGAGGGCGGCGAGGTGCGATACGTGAAGCCGCACGGCGCGCTCTACAACGCGATCGCACACCACGAGGCCCAGGCCCGCGCCGTCGTCGATGCGGTTCACTCGGTCGATCCGTCGCTGGCATTGTTACTTCTGCCCGGATCCGTCGCGGCAGGGTTCGCCGAGCGGCGCGGCCTGCGCGTGGTCGGCGAGGCCTTCGCGGATCGCGCGTATGCGCCGAGCGGCGAGCTCGTGTCCCGCCGCGACGACGGGGCAGTGCTGCACGATCCCGACGAGGTGGCAGAGCGCATGGTGCGCTTCGCCACGGAGGGCGTCGTCGAGGCGGTCGACGGCACGCTGCTCAGCATCGACGCGGAGAGCATCTGCCTGCACGGAGATACGCCGGGCGCCGTCGCGATGGCCGCCGCCGTCCGCGCCGCGCTCGTCGAGGCCGGGGCGGAGATCCGGAGCTTCGTGTGAGCGCCGTTGCCGGGCATCTCGGAGCGCGCCGACGGTCTCGGAAAAGTGTTTGTTTCGGGCGTCTCCGGAACGATTCCGCGAGGCTCGCCGAGGCCCGCGCATGAGGTGGGCGGGGGAGCGGGCGTTCCTCGTCGAGTGCGAGAGCCTCGCCGAGGCGATGGCGTTTCACGCGCGCGTGGTGGCGGATCCGCTGGGGCAGGTCGACCAGGTCGCCGCGGCCCGCACCGTGCTGCTGAGCTTCGCGACGGCGCGCGAGGCGCGCCGCGCGGCCCTTCGCGTGGCCGATATCGACCGCACGCCGCTCCCGGCGGCCGAGCGGCGCATCGTCGACATCGACGCGGTCTACGACGGCGAGGATCTTGACCTCGTCGCCGAGCTCACCGGCCTCTCGCGCGAGGCCGTGATCGACGCGCACCAGTCGCCGTGGACCGCGGCTTTCGGCGGCTTCGCACCGGGCTTCTCGTATCTCGTGGGCGGGGATCCGCGCCTTCGGGTGCCACGGCGGGAAAGCCCGCGCACGGCGGTGCCGGCCGGATCAGTGGCACTCGCGGGGGAATTCTCCGCCGTGTATCCGCGTCGTTCGCCCGGTGGCTGGCGCCTCATCGGCCACACCGATGCGCGGTTGTGGGATCTGCAACGCGAGGAGCCGGCATTGATCGTGCCGGGGGATCTCGTAAGATTCCGCGCCGTGCGCGGGAGCGCCGTCGCGAGAAGCGGCCCCGCCGCGGAAGACACCCCGAACGGAACAGGAGAGTCAGAATCTCGCGCGAGCTCCAGATCCTCGGCACCTGCGCTGACGGTCGTCGAGCCGGGCCTTCTGACCCTCATCGAGGACCTGGGGCGGCCGGGATACTCCGATCTCGGTGTCACGGCCTCCGGCGCCGCGGATACGGCCGCGGCGCTCGCCGCGAACCGCCTCGTCGGGAACGCCCGGCGTGCCGCCGTGCTCGAGACGCTCGGCGGGCTGAGCCTGCTGGCAGACGCCGATGCCGTCGTGGCACTGACCGGCGCCGATCCACGCGCTCAGATCCTCCGCGGTGCATCCGCCCGACCTGTGTCGGGGAGCGCCGCGGCCGATGACGGGGAACCCGAGTCCGATCGCGGCGAGACGGGACAGCCGACCCCTGCTCCGTACGGCGTGCCCTTCCTGCTCCGCGCGGGCGACGCGGTGTCGCTCGGCTATCCGGAGGAGGGGCTTCGCACCTATCTCGCGGTGCGCGGCGGAATCGCGGCCCCCGCCGTGCTCGGGAGCCGTTCGCGGGACGTGCTCGGCGCGGTCGGCCCTGACCCGCTTCGCGCGGGGGACGCGCTCGAGATCGGCGGTGACGTCGTCGGCGCCGTCGAGCCGCCCGGGGAATCCGTGCACGGCCGGCTTCATGGCGCGGCCACGGGCACACGACCGGGGCACGCCGCGATCACCCTGCGGATCCGTTTCGGGCCACGCGACGACATGTTCGGCCCCGCCGAACGCGCGCACCTCACCGGCACGGCGTGGATTGTCGGAGGGACCAGCGACCGTGTGGGTGCGCGGCTGACGCCGGCAGACGGCTCCCGTCCGCTTCGCGTGCCGACGGGGGACCTCGCGAGCGAGGGCGTCGTGACCGGTGCCCTGCAGGTGCCGCCATCGGGGGAACCGGTGCTCTTCGGCGCGGATCATCCTGTGACGGGCGGCTATCCCGTCATCGCGGTGGTGGCCGACGCGGATCTGCCGCGCGCGGCACAGCTTCGTCCGGGATCCCGGGTGAGATTCCTTGAGATCGACCCCGAATCTTCGAGCGCGCTCACGGTAGCCTAAGGATTCACTGCGGTCAGGCATGTCGCCGCATGACTATGCATCCCGACGAAGGAGTTCCTCTCGTGCATCTGACTCAACCCCGCCGCGGGCTCCGAGCGCTGGTAGCCGGATCCCTCGCGGCCTTCCTGCTGCTCGTGGGCGCTGCACCCGCGACCGCCGCCGATGAGCAGAACGGCGTCGAGGGCAAGTCCTTCATCATCGCGACCGATACGACGTTCGCCCCCTTCGAGATGTTCAAGGGCGGCGAGGTCGCCGGCATCGACATGGACCTGCTGAAGGCCATCGCCGAGAGCCAGGGATTCGAGTTCGAGGTGCAGTCGCTGGGCTTCCAGGCGGCGTTGTCGGCGGTGACGAGCGGCCAGGCCGACGGCGTGATCGCGGGCATGTCGATCACCGACGAGCGCAAGGAGATCTTCGACTTCTCGGATCCGTACTTCGACTCGGGCGTGCAGATGGCCGTCGCGGCGAGCGACGACGAGATCGCGGGCTACGACGACCTCGAGGGCGAGACCGTCGTCGCCAAGAGCGGCTCCGAGGGCCTCGCCGAGGCGCAGAAGCTCTCGGAGGAGTACGGTTTCACGGTCAAGGCGCTCGATCAGTCCGCGACCATGTACGAATCCGTCAAGAACGGTTCGGCCGTTGCCGTCTTCGACGACTACCCCGTGCTCGCCTACGGCATCGCGCAGGGCAACGGGCTGAAGGTCGTCACCGACAAGATCCCGGGCGGACAGTACGGCTTCGCCGTCGCCAAGGGGGAGAACCAGGATCTCCTCGAGGCGTTCAACACCGGCCTCGCCGAGCTGAAGGAATCGGGCGAGTACGACCGGATCCTCGACACCTACCTCGCCGATCCCGAGAGCGCGTCGAACGGCACCTTCCTCGACGTCGTCGCCGACTCCATGCCCGCCCTCATGAAGGGCCTTTGGAACACCCTGCGCATCACGATCGTCGCGTTCATCATCGCGATGGTGCTCGGTATCGCCTTCGGCTTCATGAAGATCTCGACGTCGAGGATCCTGCGCGGCATCGCCTCCGTGTATGTCGCGGTCTTCCGCGGAACTCCGGTGCTGGTGTGGGCGTTCCTGTTCTACTTCGGCCTGCCGCAGCTGACGGGCGTGAAGGGCGACATCTTCTGGGCCGGTGCGGCCACGCTCGCGCTCAACGCCGGTGCGTACCTGACCGAGATCATCCGCGGAGGTCTGCGCGCCGTCGACCCGGGCCAGATGGAGGCCGCGCGTTCGCTGGGCCTCGGCTGGGGCAAGTCGATGCAGCGCGTGATCGTGCCGCAGGCGGTGAAGATCTCGACCCCCGCGATGATCAACCAGTTCGTCATCACCCTGAAAGACTCGTCGCTGCTGCTGACGATCGGCTTCGCCGAGCTGCTGTACCAGGCTCAGCAGATCTACTCGGTCAACTTCCGCACGACCGAGATGCTGATCATCGTCGGCATCATGTACTTCATCGTGATCACCATCCTCACGTGGATCGCGAACACGATTGACAAGAAGGTGAACAAGTGAGCGCTGTCATCGAGGTCACGGGCCTCCGCAAGGCCTATGGATCCAACGAGGTCATCAAGGGCATCGACCTGTCGGTCGAGTCCGGCGAGGTTATCTCCCTGATCGGCCCGTCGGGATCCGGCAAGTCGACGATCCTTCGCTGCCTGAACCAGCTCGAGACGGCGACCGGTGGCACGATTGTCGTCGACGGCTTCGATCTGACCGACAAGAAGGTCGACATCAACGAGGTGCGCCGCCACATCGGCATGGTGTTCCAGCACTTCAACCTGTTCCCGAACATGTCGGTCATCGAGAACATCATGTTGGCCCCCGTCGAGACGGGCAAGAAGAACAAGAGCGAGGCGCGTGCCCAGGCGCAGGCTCTCCTCGAGCGCGTCGGCCTCGGCGACAAGGCCGATGCCCGTCCTTCGCAGCTCTCCGGCGGCCAGAAGCAGCGCGTCGCGATCGCGCGGGCTCTCGCCATGGAACCCAACATCATGCTCTTCGACGAGGCGACCAGCGCCCTCGACCCCGAGATGGTGGGCGAGGTGCTGGAGGTCATCCGGGAGCTCGCGAAGAGCGGCATGACGATGGTGCTCGTCACTCACGAGATGGGCTTCGCTCGGGAGGTGTGCGACCGTGTCGTCTTCCTCTCCGACGGCGTCATCTGCGAGCAGGGTTCGCCCGAAGAGGTCTTCGGCAACCCACAGCAGCCCCGCACGAAGGAGTTCCTCTCGAAGGTTCTGTAGTCGGCACAGGCGGGTAAACTTGAGAACTCTTATCAACAAGTAGGAGTCTCATGCGGGTTCCCGTCGTTTCGATCACCGGTCACCTCGGCGCGGGGAAGACCACGCTGCTGAACCATCTGCTCCGTGCACCCGGCGCGCGCCTCGGAGTGGTCGTCAACGACTTCGGGGCGATCAACGTCGATGCCGCCCTCGTCACGGGGCAGGTGGACGAGGCCGCGGCCATTTCGGGCGGCTGCGTGTGCTGCCTGCCCGACTCGGGTGGCCTCGACGAGGCCCTCGAGAAGCTGTCGGATCCGCGCCTGCGGCTCGACGCCATCATCATCGAGGCGAGCGGCGCAGCCGACCCGATCGCGCTGTCGCGTCTCGTGCGCTTCAGCGGCGCGGAGCGCGTGCGCCCGGGCGGCGTCGTCGAGGTCGTCGACGCGGTCAATCACTTCGACACGGTCGACACATGGGACGACCCGCCGGCCAGGTACGGCGCGGCGAATCTCGTGGTGGTTGGAAAGACCGATCTCGCGACGGATCCGGATGCGCTCGTCGGCCGGATCCGCGACAGGGTACGGCAGCGCAACCCGCGCGCGGAACTCGTAGTCGCGCGCGAGGGGCGCATCGATCCCGCCCTCGTCTTCGACGTCGCGAGCCAGGCGGATCCGGCGGATCAGCTGCCGATCGGCGCCCTCATGCGCGAGGACGAGCCCGATCACGTGCACGCGCATGCCGTGTCCGTCGTCGTGCCAGGCCCGGTCTCGCCGGCCGCGCTCGTCGATCTTCTCGAGGATCCACCCTCCGGCGCATACCGCATCAAGGGGCGCGTGCGGGTACGTGGTGGTCGTGGTTATCTCGTGAACCTCGTCGGGCGCTCCATTCACGTGCTGCCGCACCGATTCGACGGGCCCGGTGAACTCGTGGCCATCGGCATGGACCTGGACGAGCGCGATGCGCGGTCGCGGCTCGACGCGGTCGCGGCAAACACCGCGCCAGACGCGGCCGGGCTCCGCCGCCTGCAGCGGTATCGCCGCCTCAGCGCATGATCGGGGCGCTCCGCAGCCTGCGCTCGCGTCGCAGCACCTGCGTGATGACCGTCAGGTGCGGGAACTCGATGAGCATGCCGAGCACGATCGCCGCGTGTGTGACGGGCTGATCGGCGAGGGCGACCATGGTGACGGCGAGCATGAGCGGTGCATTGCGTGCCGAGGTCGTCATGGTCACGAGAGCGTGCGCCGCGTGGTCGAGGCGCGCGATGCGTGAGATCGTCTCGCCGATCGCGAATGTTGCGACGAAGAATGCGAACACGGCGATCAGCACGCTGATGAACGCTCCCGGATCGGCGAGGATCGTCGTCACGTTGCCGGAGAAGACCGCGACGATCACGGCCGCGACGGCGAAGGGCACGCACCGATCGACCACGGTGATTGCACGCGTGCGCCGATGGGGCGGCAGGAGGTATCGTGCCGCCAGCCCGATACTCGCCGGCAGCAGGAACCACTGCGCGAGCACCGCGCCGGCCGTGTCGGGCATCCAGTCGACGCTTTCGCCTGCGAACAGGGCCATCCAGACCGGGTACATCACGAGCTGAATGAGCATCTGCAGGGGGATGAGTGCCGCGCCCGCGGTCGTGTCGCCGCCTGCGAGGCGCGTAAAACCGAGGAACCAGTCGGTGCACGGGGCGAGGCAGTAGACGAGTACTCCGAGTCGCAGCGCGTCGCTCGGCAGGAGCATTGTGATGGGCAGGGCGACGGCGGGAATCAGCGCGAAGTTCGTGACGATCGCGATGAGGATCGTGCGCGGCGCCCGGCGGACCGCCGACAGGCCGTCGAAACGGAGGGTGAAGAAGATCGCGCCGACGAGCAGCAGAATCAGCGGATCCGCCGGGATCGACACGCCGACGATGCCGAGCGCGCTCCCGGCGGCGATCGACGCCGCGAAGAGCAGGGTGATCAGCACGCGCACTCCACGCCGCAGCACGAGAGGTCGTCGGTGAGCATGCCGGCCTCGCGCCATGCCCCGAGCTTCGATGTGTCCTTCCCGGCGCGTTCGCCGATGACCCGGGCGATGTGCGCGAAGCGCTGGCGGAACTTGTAGACAAAGCAGAACTTCAGATTGCCGTGGCGCACGGCTGGTCCGGCGAGGAAGAGTCCGGGCGTCGCTGTGGACTGGTCGTCTTCGTCGAGCTCGGGCCATCCATCGTCGCGCAGGGCGAAGAGGTGACCGGCCACACCGAGCCCGGGGCCGTATCCGGTTGCCGCGATGGGGCGCGAGTCGGTGCGTATGCGCCGGCCGTTCGACAGGCCCACGGCCCACCCGTCGCCGTCCCGCTTGATGCCGGTCGCGTTTGCGTCGACGAGTGTGAGACGGCCGGCCGCGAGGGTTTCCTTGAGCCGCATGCGCGAGCGCGGGGCGAGTCGGTACGACGGATCGGATCCGCGTCCCGCGTCCCAGGGTGTCGATCCGTCGACGACCGTGACGTGTGCCCCGGTGCGCGCGTGGTGGCAGGCGACGTCGAGGCCCGACTCGTAGCCGCCGATGACGACGACCTCGCCGTCCCGAGACTCTCATGCGGCGGCGGATCCCGCGGGATCCGCGAACGCGGCTCCCGAGATTCGCGGGGCGGAGGGGTCCGCGGACTCGCCGCCGGCCCAGATGACCGAACGCGCCGCAATGGATCCGCGTTCGCTCTCGACACGGAAGGCGCCGTCGTGCGGCGCGATCGAGGTGACCGCGGCGTGATCCATGATCGGCAGGCGAAAATGCCCGGCGACCGCGCGCAAGTACGACGCATAGAGCGGGCCGCTCGGGTAGTCGACACCCAGGCCGAATGCGGGTGACGTCTCGAAATGCACGGCGTTGAGGTCGGTCGCACCGAATCCATTGCCGGTAAACGAGGGCGTGAGAAACGTCTGTCCGGCGGGCCAGTCGAGGAAGGTTTGACCGATGTTCCCCCGCTCCATGATGCCGAAGCTCAGGTCGTCGACCGCCGCGAGCGCGAGCCCCGTGCCGATTCCGGCGGGGCCCGCGCCGATGACGAGCGCGTCGAGCGCCGTCAACCCTGGCGTCCCTTGAACCGCGGGTTGAGCTTGTTGATGACATAGGTCTTGCCGCGGCGGCGTACGATCTGGGCGCCGGGCTTGTTCTTGAGCGACTTGAGGGAAGCGCGAACCTTCATGCGAATAACTCCTTAATGAGAATGGATATCATCTACAATAAGGGATTCGGAATCGAAAAACGAACGGGAGGCTCGCGTGGAGCCAATAGACGTGATCGCTGTGGTCGGAAGCTGTGCGCCGGAACGCCAGGACTATGCGGCAAGGTTCGCCGGACTCACGCGCCGCATGCTGATCCCCGCCAGTCGCCTCGAGACGACCCCGGATCCGGTGGAGGAAGCGGCGATGCTCGCGCCGTGGTGTAGCCACCCGGCAGGGGTCGTGATCGAGTTTCCCGCGGCGGGGTCGATGATCGACATTGTCGGCGCGCTCGCCGAAGAAGGTGGTTCTACCGCACTCTCGGGCGTCGTCTGCGTCGTCGACGCGGCACATCTGCTCGCCGACCTCGCGCGCGAGAGCTACTCGACGCATCCCGCGCTGACGCGCGTCACCGGGCGCGCGGTGCCCCACGCGCTCCTCACGGTGAATCAGATCGAGTTTGCGTCGATGATCGTGCTGACGAATTGGGAGCGGCTCGAGACCGACGACCTTTCGACCGTCATGGCGCTGCTCAGTAGCCTCAGCCCCCGCGCGCGGCTCCGCGTCGATCACGGCGGCGACATCGGATGGACCGTGGGGGAGCGATACACGCCGGAGCAGGTGCGCCCCGGCTGGGTCGCGCTCGTCAACGGAGTGCACGATCCGCACATGGCGGATCCGCGCGTGAGCGCCTTTCGCTATGAGAACCTCCGGCCCTTGCACCCGGTCCGCCTTGCGCGACTTCTCGATGAGCGGATCGAGCCGGGGGAGTTCGGCACGGTGATCCGTTCCATGGGCTTCTGCCGCCTCGCGACGCGGCCCTATGCTGTCGCCGAGTGGAACCACGTCGGCGGCACGATCTCCTTCGACCCGCTCGGCCGCGACGACGCCCTCGGCGACGACGAGGAATTGCTCGCCCTCGGCCAGGACATCGGCATCATCGGTCTCGACCTCGATCGGGCGGCCCTCGGTCGCGCGCTCGACGAAGCGGCGCTCACCGACGCGGAGCTCGCCGCCGGCATCGGTGAGTGGGTCCGCTACGACGATCCGTTCCCCGCCTGGCGTTCGGTCGTCGAGGACGCCGAGTAAGAGGTCGAGGTCGCGACGGTCACGGGGAATCGGGCGTGCTCAGTCGGCAGTGCGTGTGTGCATCCGTGCGCCTGCCTCATTGAAGATGCTGATCACCTCGGCCGGGCGTTCACCCGTCGCGGACATCGCGTGGGGGGTTCGCGTGTCGAACTCGGCGGCCTCGCCGGGCTCGAGGACGAGGTCTTGAGATCCGAGCCAGAGCCTCAGTCGGCCGCTGAGCACGTATAGCCACTCAAAGCCATCGTGTACGCGCGGTTCCGGGCGGGCGTCCGTCACGGGGTAGGTGATCTTGTAGGTGAGGTTCGGCGAGTGCTCGGGCGTGAGGGGAGCGATGAGCAGCCCGCCGTCGCGATAGGCGGGGCGGCGCACGCGCGGATCTTCGGACCGCCGTGGGACGAGGTCGTCGAGACGGATCCCGAGTCGACGCGTGAGCGGGATCAGGAGTTCCAGGTTGGCCTGGCGCTTGCCCGACTCGAGGCGCGAGAGAGTGCTCGCCGACATGCCGACGTCGGAGGCGAGCTCCTCGAGCGTGAGCTTCGCCGCCTGCCGTGCGGTACGCAACAGAGCGCCCACCTGTTCGATGTCGACGTGCATGTCATCCCCTTGCTATTTTCGCAAACTGGTTTGCGATTGTCATTCTATCGCGCAGGCTGGGGATATGGACTGGAATCAGTGGGATGTGATCATCGTCGGTGCGGGCCCCGCGGGGCTGTCGGCCGCTCTCATGCTCGGGCGTTCACGACGACATGTGCTTGTCATCGACAGCGACAGCGGGCGCAACCGCTTCGCCTCGCACATGCACGGCGTTCTCGGCCACGACGGTAAGTCGCCCGCGCAGCTCCGCGCGGAGGGCCGTGCCGAGGCGGAACGATACGGGGTGAGGTTTCGAAGCGGATCCGTCGACGCGACCTCGCGCGATGGCGATCGCGTCCGCGTGGAGACGGGCGGGGCGACGCTCGTCGCCCGAGCGCTGATCGTCGCGACCGGCGTGCGCGACGAATTGCCGGACATCCCCGGCCTCGCCGAACGCTGGGGCCGGACGGTGCTGCACTGCCCGTTCTGTCATGGGTGGGAGGTGCGCGATCGGCGCCTCGCCGTGCTCGCGACATCGCCGATGAGCGTGCATCAGGCCGAGATGGTGAGCGGGCTGAGTGAGCGCGTAACCTTCTTCGCCGCAGGTATCGCCATGGCCGACGAGGCGCGGCACAGGCTTGAAGCCCGAGGCATCCGCATCATCGACGAGCCCATCGAGGCGGTTGATGGGAGCGGCGCCGAGATCGACGGCGTGCGGCTTGCAGGTGGCGATCTCATCGAGATCGACGCGATCTTCACGGGCGGAACGCTCGTGCCGCACGACGGGTTCGTCGCACAGCTGGCGCTCGCGCGATCCGACTCTCCCGTCGGATCCTTCCTCGCGGTCGATCCCACCGGCCGCACGAGTGACGAGCGCATCTGGGCGGTCGGGAACGTCGTCGCACCGATGGCGAACGTCCCGATGTCGATGGGGGCGGGCGCCATGACCGGTTCGGCCGTGCAGGGCGCGCTGATCGGGTGGGATCTCGACGAGTCGCGGGGCTGAGCGCCGCAGACGCGAGACGCGCGTGGAGCCCCGGGGCGAACGACCCCGGGGCTCCACATGCTTTGTCAGAGGTTGACGGCGATCTCGTTCGGGAACGAGGGGAGCGTCTCGCCCTCGGCGAGGATCTCGCCGGTCGTCAGATCGACCGATACGAGGCGCTCGTTATCGACGTCGACGACATAGGCGATGTCGCCGGCGGTGATCATGCCCGGATGCGGCGTCTGCCAGTCCGCCGGGCCCTCCCAGGGAGCGACGACCGGAAAGACATCGCCCGTGAACTCGGCCGTGGCAGGATCGAACTCATGGATCGCACCGTCGGTCGACAGCATGTAGAACATGCCGCCGGGGCCCCGCCCGGCGCCGCGCCAGGTGAACTCGACGTCGCCGAGGTTCGCCACCTCGTAGGTCTCGGCCTCGGTATCGATGACGGCGATGTTGTTGAGGAGGTAGCCCTCGTAGTCGGGATCGTTCTTGTAGTCGCCGATGGCAACCGGGCTCTCTTCGGATACGTACGCGTTGCCCATACGGCCGAATTCGTCGGGGGCGTCGAGCTTGATGAACTCGCCGCCCTTGTAGAGCAGTGCCCCGTTCTCGCAGCCGAAGATCGCGACCTCGCCGGCCGCCGTGCCCTCGCCGTGGATCTCGGGGCACTGGTCGGAGCGGGTGAGCTCGTGGTAGTGGTCGTCGTGCGGCTCGAGCGCGACCGCGCCGGAGCGCGAGTCGGCTGTGCCGACGGAGGTCACGAGCGTGCCATCGCTCAGCACGATCGAGACGCCGTGATGAGGGGCGGCGGATTCGTACTGTCGCACCTCGGGCATCGCGCCGCCACCGTCGACCAACGCGTTGGTGTCGAAGATCGTCGTCTCGCCCCAGCCATCAGAGAACAGGACGGTGCGCCCGTCGTGGCGCACGACGTGGCCGGCTGCATCGGCGGGGAAGACCGTGTCGGTCAGCGCCGGCTGTGCGGTGTCGAGCACTTGGAAGCCCTCGCTCGTCGTCACGAGAATGTGGCGACCGTCGCCGACGGGGTTGACGCGGGTGAAGTCCTCCGTCGGGAACGTGCCGACGATCTCGAGCGTCGCGGCGTCGAGCACCCCGACCTCGCCTTCGAGCGAGACGGCGATGCGGGATCCAGGCTCGATATCGGTCGTGGCGGGAGCCTCGGCAGTGGTCGACGGCGACTCGGCCGCGTCGGCGCTGCTGCCGGGGTCCGCCTCGCTCGCGCATCCGGCGGCGAGCAGGGCGGCGGCAGCGAGAGCGCCGCCGGCGAGGAATCGGTGCGGTACGGACATGTTTTCCTTTCGTACGGGTGCCCGGTTCACGGGCTGAGGCCTCGGGCGATGCGCTCGGTGTTCGAGCGCATCATGGAGAGGTAGGTGTCGGCGCCCCCGCCGGGAGGCGTGAGCGACTCGGTGTACAGCTCGACGACGTCGACATCGATGTCGACCTCGTCGCTGAGAACCTGCATGAGACGATCGGGTTGCGACGACTCGGCGAAAATCGTCGGAACGCCGCTCCTCTCGATCGCGGAAGCGAGATCTGCGAGGTCTGCCGCCGACGGCGACGCAAGGGTGGAGCCGCCGGGGACAGCAGCGCCGATGAGATCGAAGTCGAAGCGATCGGCGAGGTAACCGAACACATGATGGTTCGTCACGAGCGCTCGATGTTCGGCGGGGATCGCCTCGAATGCGGCGGTCATCTCGGCGTCGAGCTCGTCGAGTTCGGCGAGGTACGCATCAGGGTCGGACTCGATGCCGAGATCGGAAAGCGCCGTGTCGAGCGCGACGACCACGTCAACCATCCTGGCCGGGTCGGTCCAGAAATGCGGATCCGGCCCGCTCGCATCGCCGGAGTACGGCAGAACGTCGATGTGGTCGGCGGCGACGAAGCGCGTCACGCCCGCGTCCGCCGCGGATTCGAGATGCTGCTCGACACCTTCTTCCAGACCCAGGCCGCTCGAGACGACGAGGTCGGCCGATTGCAGTGCCGCCGCCTCCTGGGCGGAGATCTCGAACGAGTGCGGGTCGGCGTTCGGCTTCATGAGCGTGGTGATGTCGACGGAATCGCCGGCGACCTGCTCCGCGACATCGCCGAGGATATTCGTTGTCACGACGATCTGCGGCCGCTCAACAGCGTTGGCGGTCGCGTCACATCCTGCGAGTGCTCCGAGCAGTGTGAGGCTCGCAAGAGCGCCGGCGCGGGATCCTCGTCGTGGAGCCCGCCCGGTGCGCATCATCGGCCGACCTCCGTTCCGACGGCGAGCCCTGCAGCAGGCTCGAACTCGCGTGCAATGCGTGCGCCGTCGCGGTAGTCGATCTCATATACGAGGCCCGACTCCGGAGCGGTCAGGTATGCGCGTTGCGCGTCGACGACCAGGCTCGACGCGTCATCCGCGATCGGCTCGGTCACGCCGCGGGTCTCGCCGTCGGGTCCGAACACTCGCACGCGATCGTCGGTGCCGATGGCGAGCACGTTCTCCTGGGCATCGTCGGCCGAGGCGACGCTGCGGATCGGTGCCTCGACCTCGACGTGCCTCCAGGCGCGCTCGCGCGTATCCAGCAACCAGAACGCGGTCGAGCCCGACAGCGCCGCGACGGTCGGGCGCCCCTTGCGCCCGTCGAAAGCTTCGGCGCGCGGCAACCCTTCCGGTGCGGGGATCCGCTCGATCTCGACGGAGCCGGAGTCCGCAGTCGCGAACAGCGCGCCGTCCGCGCACCCGATCACTGTGCCCACACGGGTCGCGATGCCACCGGCGGGCTCGGAACAGGTCACGGGGTCCCCCTCCGGCTCCCCGTCGGAGGCATAGACGCGCGCTTCGGACCCTGCCGCGACGACCGCGTACTCGCCTACGGGGGCGACGACTCCGGAGGTTTCGCCGGTATCGATGCGGAACCACTCCGCCAGCTCACCCTCGTCGAGCGCCGCCATGTCGATCGCGACGGCGGTGCCGTCGGAGAAGAACAATCCGGTGGCGCCACGCGTGGTGAGCTGCGGCGTCACGATGTCTACGGGGCCCGGGCCCTCGATCGTCCCGCGTACCGACGGCGCCCCACGGTAGAAGTGGAAGTGGTCCCCGTGGTCCCACGTCCAGGCCCCGCCGTCGATGACCTCGACTCCCGATGGTGTCGTCACGAATGCGTACCGTCCATCGCTCGCGAGCGCCTCCGGCACACCGATGGTTCCGAGCGGTTCCTCCGTCTCGGCGGCGAGGTCGATGAGTGTCGCTTCGCCGTGAGGCGAGATCGTCAGCAGTGAGTTCTGCGGCTCACCGATCTCTTCGGCGCCCGCATGCGCGCCGTGATCACCGGCGGAGGGGATGGGAACGGGTGGCGGAGCGTCCGGCGACGGCTCCGCGGCGCATCCGGAGAGCAGGGCGAGCGCGGCCGCCGAGGCCAGCAGGGGGCGGCGGATCATAGGGCACCTTTCACAGGGTGATGGATGGAGGGCGAGCCGTGCGGGCCGGTCGCGTGGTCGTGGCGGTGGCGCCGAGATGCGCGCGCCGTGAGCGCGGATGCCGCGGTGAGTGCGACGGCCGCTCCGGCGATTGATGGACCCGCGGCCGTCGCGGCATGCCACGAGACGACGAGCCCGCTGACGACGGCACCGGCGCCGAAGCAGGCCGCCAGAAGCATCGTCGATCCGATCGAGCGCGTCCAATACCCCGCAGCTACCGCCGGGGCGATGAGCATGCCGACGACGAGGAGCGTTCCGACGGCCTGGTATGAGGCGACGACGGCGAGAGTGACGAGCCCGGTGAGCGCGACGTGAGCGAGCCGTGGGCGAAGACCGAGCGTCGTCGCGATGCGGTCGTCGAAAGCGGCGGCGACGAACGGACGGTGCAGGACGGCCGCCAGCGCGAGCGATGCGACCAGTGCGCCGAGCAACGTGGCGAGATCGCGCCCGGTGATCGCGAGAACGTCGCCGAAGAGCATGACAGTCGCGTCGGTGGCGAAGGATCCCGAATGAGAAACGATGATGACGCCGAGTGAGAGCATGCCGACGAAGAGGAGGCCGATGCTGGTGTCGTACGACAACCGGCCGCGTCGCTGCAGCAGCCCGATCGCTCCGCTCATGGCCGCGGCACTCACAGCGGCACCGAGGACCGGAGGGATTCCGAGCAGCGTGGCTATCGCCACGCCGGGCAGCATGCCGTGACTCAGAGCCTCACCGAGGAACGCCATGCCGCGCACGACCACCCAGGTGCCGACGACCGCACAGATGCCGGCGATCAGCAAACCGCCCACGAGGGCGCGGAGCATGAAGTCGGCGGCGAAGGGCACGGTGATCCAGGACACAAGGAAGAAGCGTATATGAAAATAAGAACGATTATCAATTAAGGTTGCCTGGTGACTACCGTTCTCCGCGCCTCCGATCTCTGTTATTCCTACGCCGGCGTCGACGTTCTCCATAGCGTCGACGTCGAGGTTCGAGCCGGGCGTGTCGCCGCAATCATCGGCCCGAACGGCGCGGGAAAATCGACGCTCATCGAGATCCTGGCGGGTGTGCGCGAGCCATCGCGAGGAGTCATCGATCGGGTGGGAGCCGTCGCGCTCGTGGTACAGCGCCCGGCGATCCCGCGAGGGCTGCCGCTGACCGTCCGAGAGACCGTCGCGATGGGAACATGGGGGAGCCGCTTGTCCCGCGGGTCAGCGAGGGCGCGAGTCGATCATGCGCTCGAACGCGTTTCCCTGGCGGAGCTGGCCGGGCGGTCCCTGCACGCGCTCTCCGGTGGGCAGCGTCAGCGCGCGCTGATCGCGCAGGGGATCGCGCGCGATGCCGAGATCCTGCTGCTCGACGAGCCGGCCGCGGGTCTCGATGCCGCGAGCCGTCGACGCACGCGCGAGATCCTCGCGGCCGAAGCGGAACGGGGGCGCGCCATCGGGTGGGTCACACACGACGAGGAGGACATCGCCGTCTCCGACGACCTCGTACACCTCGCCGACGGACGGCGCGTGGCGTAGCGCGCATCACCGACGTCTCGTCGTCGACGCTGCCGACGGCAGGGAATGGACCGGCTCTCTGAGCCCGTCAGTTCTTTTCGGGGGTGATGTCGATCGTGATCGACGCGCCGCCGAGCCCGAGCAGATCGCTCGGTGCCGCCTCGTCGAGGAAGTCGGCCGGGTCCTTGTCGAGCGGTTCTCCGGGGATCGCGGCCCACTGGTCCTGGTCTTCGCTCTGTCGCTGAAAGAGTCCCATGTCCTCATTCTGCCGCGCCGGGGACGGGGCAGGCGCGGATCCGTGCACTGGGGGAGCGTGTACCGCAATGACGACGCCGCATGAAAGAGCGCCGCCCCGTCATCCTGCGACGACGGGGCGGTACTCGCGTGCGCTGGTCAGACCAGGCGGCTCTTCGGCGAGACCGAGTAGGTGTGCTCGGGATCGTCGTTGACGAAGCCGTTCAGTGCGGTGTCGATCGCCGCCATCGTGTCGGCGTCGAGCGCGACGCCCGAGGCCTTGACGGTGTCGGCGAGCTGCTCGGGCCGCGAGGCGCCGACGAGGGCGGCGGCAACGTTCTTGTTCTGCAGCACCCAGGCGATCGCGAGCTGCGGCATCGTCAGGCCCGCCTCGGCGGCGATCGGCTTCAGCTTCTGCACGGCCTCGAGCAGATCGTCGCGCAGGAACTGCTTGATGAACCCGGCGCCCGAGTTCTCGTCGGTCGCGCGGGATCCGGCGGGCACCGGCTGACCCGGCAGGTACTTGCCCGAGAGCACACCCTGCGCCATCGGCGACCAGACGATCTGCGAGATGCCGAGCTCCTCCGAGGCAGGCACGACCTTGCCCTCGATGACGCGGTGCAGCATCGAGTACTGCGGCTGGTTCGAGATGAGCTGGATACCGAGCTGCTTCGCGAGCGCGTGGCCCTCGCGCAGCTGCTCGGCCGTCCACTCGGAGACGCCGATGTAGAGGGCCTTGCCCTGGCGCACGATGTCGGCGAACGCCTGGAACGTCTCCTCCAGCGGCGTCTCGTAGTCGAAGCGATGGGCCTGGTACAGGTCGACGTAGTCGGTGCCGAGACGCTTCAGCGAGCCGTTGATCGACTCCATGATGTGCTTGCGGCTGAGACCGGTGTCGTTCGCGCCCTTCGGGCCCGTCGGGAAGTAGACCTTCGTGAAGATCTCGAGGCTCTCGCGGCGCTGGCCTTCGAGCGCCTTACCGAGAATGACCTCGGCGGCGGTGTTGGCGTAGGTGTCGGCCGTGTCGAAGGTTGTGATGCCGGCGTCGAGCGCGGCATGAACCGTCTTGACCGCGGCGTCGTCTTCGACCTGCGATGCGTGGGTCACCCAGTTGCCGTAGGTGATTTCGGAGACCTTGAGCCCGCTGTTACCGAGAAAACGATAGTTGACCATAGTGCAAAGGTACCGGTTTCCGGCACCGGTCGGCCTCAGCCGATCTGCTCGCCGAGCTCCAACCAGCGCTCCTCGAGCGAGGCGGCCTCGTCCTGGAGCGCTCGCAGATCGTTGTTGAGCTTCTGCAGGCCGTCGAAGTCGCCCTGGTCGTGGCTCGCCATCTTGCCGTGGATCTTCTCGGTCTCGCCCGTGATCTTCTCGAGGCGGCGCTCGATCGAGGCGAGCTCCTTCTCAGCGGCGCGCTTTTCGGATCCGGTGAGCCCGGCGGGCTCGGGGGCGGCGGTCTGCTTCGTGGCGACCGCGGAATCCTGCTCGGCGCGCAGGCGAAGGTACTCGTCGACGCCGCCGGGAACGTGACGGAGCTTGCGGTTCAGGATCGCATACTGCTGATCGGTGATGCGCTCAAGCAGGTATCGGTCGTGGCTGACGACGATGAGCGTTCCAGGCCACGAGTCGAGCAGATCCTCCATGGCCGCGAGCATGTCGGAGTCGACATCGTTGGTCGGCTCATCGAGCACGATGACGTTCGGCTCGCTCAGCAGCAGTAGCAACAACTGCAGGCGGCGCTTCTGGCCACCGGAGAGCTCATCGACGCGCGCCGAGAGGTGCTCCTTCGCGAACCCCAGTCGCTCGAGAAGCTGCGCGGGGGTGAGATCCTTGCCGTCGACGTTGAACGTCGTCTTCTCGCGCGCGAGTACCTCGCGCACCTTGTCGGATCCGATCTCGGCAAGCTGCGAGAACTGCTGATCGAGCATGCCGAGCTTCACGGTCTTGCCGCGCTTGACGACGCCGGACGTCGGCTCGAGCGTTCCCGCCACAAGCGAGAGCAGGGTCGATTTTCCGGTACCGTTCGCGCCCAGGATGCCCGTGCGCTCGCCCGGGCCGATGCGCCAGGTCACGCCCGAAAGGATCTCGCGCTCGCCGAAGACGACGCCCGCATCGAGCACATCGACGACGTCCTTGCCGAGGCGCGAGACGGCCATCTGCTTCAGTTCGATCGGGTTGCGCACGGGCGGCACATCGGCGATGAGCTCGTTCGCGGCCTCGATGCGGAACTTCGGCTTCGAGGTGCGGGCGGGAGCTCCGCGGCGCAGCCACGCGAGCTCCTTGCGCATCATGTTCTGGCGCTTGGTCTCAGTCGCCGCGGCGATGCGGTCGCGCTCGACGCGCTGCAGCACGTAGGCGGCGTAGCCGCCCTCGAAGGGCTCGACGATCTGGTCGTGCACCTCCCACGTCTTGTTGCACACCTCGTCGAGGAACCACCGGTCGTGCGTGATCACGATGAGGCCGCCGGCGTTCTTCGCCCATCGGCGGTTCAGGTGTTCGGCGAGCCACGCGATGCCCTCGACGTCGAGGTGGTTGGTGGGCTCGTCGAGTGCGATGAGGTCCCAGTCGCCGATCAGCAACGCCGCGAGGGCGACGCGGCGGCGCTGGCCACCGGACAGCTCGCCGATGCGTGCGTCCCAGGGCACGTCGCTGACGAGGCCCGCGATGACGTCGCGCACGCGCGCATCGCCGGCCCACTCGTGCTCGTCCATGTCTCCGACGATCTCGCGCGCGACGGTGCTGTCCGGATCGAGATCGTCGCCCTGCGCGAGCACGCCGAAGCGCACGCCGCCGCGGCGCGTGACGCGACCCGCCTGCGGATCCAGGGACCCGGTGAGCATGCGCAGCAGGCTCGACTTGCCGTCGCCGTTCTTGCCGACGATGCCGATGCGATCGCCCTCATCGATTCCCAGCGTGACGGAGTCGAAGACGATGCGGGTCGGGTATTCGAGGTGCAGGGACTCGGCCCCGAGAAGATGTGCCATATCCGTTCAAGTCTACGGGGCGGCGGTGCGTTCGACTCCGAGACTCAGGTGCCGGAGGAGCGTCGCCAGGCGCGAGCGCTCGGCATCCGGGAGTGCGGCGAGCATGTCCGCCTCGGCGTCGATCAGCCGGGTCACCGCGGCATCGACGTGCACGCGGCCGAGATCGGTGAGGGTGACGAGCACGCTGCGCCCGTCGGCAGGGTCCGCCTCGCGGCGCACGAGCCCGCGCTGCATCAGCTTGTCGATGCGATTGGTCATCGTGCCGCTCGAGACGAGCGTCTGCTGGAGCAGGATCTTGGGGCTCAGCTGGTAGGGCTCGCCCGCGCGGCGCAGGGCCGAGAGCACGTCCCACTCCCACGGTTCGATATCGGTGCGGGCGAACGCCGTCCGTCGCGCCCGGTCGAGGTGATGAGAGAGGCGATCGACACGCGAGAGCACCGCCATCGGCGAGAAATCGAGGTCCGGTCGTTCGGCGCTCCACGCCTCGACGATCCGGTCGACTTCGTCTCGTTCTGCGACCATCCTCCGATTATCCCGCGCTTCGGGTGCGGAGCGGTGCGTGCGGCATGCCAAAATGGGAGGAGCGGCCCCCGGGTCGCGGATCCGCCATGGTGTAACGGCAGCACGACAGCCTTTGGAGCTGTGAGGACCAGGTTCGAATCCTGGTGGCGGAGCGTGACTGAGCACAACCTGGCAATAGTGATCCTTGCGGCGGGGCAAGGCACGCGGATGAAGTCCGCCACGCCTAAGGTGCTGCACCGCCTTGGCGGGCGCACGCTCCTGGGCCACGTGCTGCGCACAGCCGAGTCGCTCGGGGGAGACCTCGTGCGGGTCGTCGTGCGGCACGAGCGCGACCTGATCGTTGAGTCGCTGGCCGACTATCCGGGTGCGGTGCCCGTCGATCAGGATGAGATCCCCGGCACCGGGCGCGCCGTGCAGGTGGGCATCGAGGCTCTCCCTGCCGACTTCGACGGCGACGTGCTCGTGCTCTCGGGCGATGTGCCGCTGATCGAGGCCGACACGTTCCGAGCGATGCTCGAGGAGCACCGCTCGCGCGGCGCGCACGCAACGCTCCTCGGCGCACACCTCGAGGATCCCACGGGCTACGGCCGCGTGATCCGCGACGCGTCCGGCATGGTCGAGCGCATCGTCGAGCAGAAGGACGCGACGGCCGAAGAGGCCGCGACCACGGAGATCAACCCCGGGGTCTACGTCTTCCGCGCCGCGTCGCTGCGCGACGCGCTCGCCCAGGTCGGAACCGACAACGCGCAGGGCGAGATGTACCTCACCGACGTCATCGGCATCCTGCGCCGCGCCGGTCACGCCATTGCCGGCGTGACGGCGCCCGATGCACACGCCGCGCTCGGCGTGAACGACCGCGTGCAGCTGTCCGACGCGGCGAGGATCCTCAACGGCCGCGTCGTGCGTCGCTGGCAGCGCGAGGGTGTGACGGTGCAGGATCCGGCGACGACCTGGATCGACGACACCGCGACGCTCGCCCCCGACGTCACGATCCTCCCGAACACGCACGTGCTCGGGGCGACGACGATCGCGGAGGGCGCGACGATCGGTCCCGACACGTCGCTCGTCGACACCGAGGTTGGCGCGGGCGCGACCGTTCGCCGCAGCGATGCCACCCTCGCGGTCATCGGAGCGGGTGTCACGGTTGGGCCATGGGCCTACCTCCGCGCCGGGACGGAGCTCGCCGACGGCGCGAAGGCGGGAACCTTCGTCGAGATCAAGAACTCGACCGTCGGCGCAGGCAGCAAGGTGCCGCACCTGTCGTACGTCGGCGACACCGAGGTCGGCGAGGGCGTCAACCTCGGCGCGGGCGCCATCACGGCCAACTACGACGACGTCAACAAGCACCGTACGATCGTCGGCGACCATGTGCACACCGGCGCGAACACCGTCATGATCGCGCCCGTCACGCTCGGGGCGGGTTCGAAGACCGGTGCCGGTGCGGTCGTGCGCAAGGACGTCCCGCCCGGAGCGCTCGCGATGAGCGTGGCTCCTCAAAGGAACCTCCAGGGATGGGTCGAGAACAATAGACCAGGTACGGCGGCCGCTGAAGCGGCCATCCAGGCCCGAACCGCACAGGAAGCGACCGATGGCGAGTAAGAGCAAGACGGTAGACCTCGATCTCGATCGGGGTATCGCCCCGGGGATCGAGCAGAAGACGCGCAAGCGCATGGTTGTCGTGACCGGCCGGTCGCACCCCGAGCTTGCGGCCGACGTGGCGCACCACCTCGGCATCGACCTCGCGCCGACGGAGCACCGCACCTTCGCGTCCGGCGAGATCTACACCCGCTTCTCGGTCTCGATGCGCGGAACAGACGTGTTCCTCGTGCAGTCGTTCGGCGAGAACATCAACGAGGATCTCATGGAGATGCTCATCATGCTCGACGCCCTCAAGCGTGCGTCGGCGAAGCGCGTCACCGTCGTGGTGCCGTACTACCCCTACTCGCGCCAGGACAAGAAGGGCCGCGGCCGCGAGCCCATCTCGGCCCGCCTGATCACCGATCTCATCGCGACGGCCGGCGCCGACCGCATCATGAGCGTCGACCTGCACGCGTCGCAGATTCAGGGCTTCTTCAATGGCCCCGTCGACCACCTCTTCGCGAAGCCCGTGCTCGAGAAGCACTTCGTCGACACCCTGACGGACGAAGAGCGCGAGACCCTGACGGTCGTCTCGCCCGACATGGGCCGCGTGCGCGTCGCCGACACGTGGAGCGATTCGCTCGGTGCGCCGCTCGCGATCATCCACAAGCGTCGCGACCCGAAGGTCGCCAACCAGGTATCGGTCCACGAGATCGTCGGATCCGTCGAGGGACGCACCTGCCTCCTCGTCGACGACATGATCGACACCGCCGGCACGATCGTGAAGGCCGCGCAGGCCCTCAAGGAGAACGGCGCGAAGAAGGTCATCGTGGGTGCGACCCACGCGATCTTCAGCAACCCGGCCGTCGAACGCCTGCAGGACCCGGCCGTCGACCGCGTCGTGGTGACCGACACGGTGCCGGTTCCGGAGCACCACCGCTTCCCGAACCTCACGGTCCTCTCGGCTGCTCCGCTGCTCGCGCGCGCGATCCAGGAGGTCTTCGACGACGGATCCGTCACGAGCATGTTCGACGGCGCTGCCTAAGCAACTCACAGCCCGCGCATAGCGCGTGCCATAGCAAGCTCATAGAAACGGGCGCACAATGGTCTCATGACCACTGCTGCGCCCGTTTCTGCACTCACCCGCCCCGACGGCACGCCCGTGCGGGTGCTCGTCGTCGACGATGAGCAGATGCTCACCGACCTGCTGTCGATGGCTCTGCGCATGGAGGGCTGGGAGGTTCGGGCGGCGGGAAGCGGCTTCGAGGCGCTCGACGCCGTCAAGGAGTTCGCGCCCGATGCCCTCGTGCTCGACATCATGATGCCCGACCTCGACGGCATGAGCGTCCTGCAGCGGCTGCGGCAGCAGGGCAATCTGGTCCCCGTGCTGTTCCTGACGGCGAAGGACGCCGTCGCCGACCGCGTCGCGGGTCTCACGGCCGGCGGCGACGACTACGTCACCAAGCCGTTCAGCCTGGAAGAAGTCGTGGCTCGCCTGCGCGCGCTCATGCGCCGCGCGGGAACGGCCCTCGCGAGCGAACCCGAGCCGATCCTGCGCGTGGGGGATCTGAGCCTCAACGAGGACAGCCACGAGGTGACCCGCGGCGGCGTCGAGATCGAACTGACCGCGACCGAGTTCGAGCTGCTGCGCTTCCTCATGCGCAACCCCCGCCGCGTCGTCTCGAAGACGCAGATCCTCGACCGCGTCTGGAACTACGACTTCGGCGGCAAGTCGAGCGTCGTCGAGCTCTACATCTCGTACCTGCGCAAGAAGATCGATGCCGGGCGCGAGCCGCTGATCCACACGGTGCGCGGCGTCGGGTACATGATCAAGGCCGCGCAGTGAGTCGGCGCCCGTCACGCGCGGCGGAACGGGCGCACCACGGCTCGCGTATGAGCCTGCAGTCGCGCCTCATGGTCACGGTCTTCACGATCGTCGCCGGGATCCTGCTGGTTGTCGCGCTCGTGACGGGTGTGCTGCTCAACAACGTCCTGAACGACCAGATCGACACCCGTGTGCGGCAGGCGTTCGACAACCTTGGCGCGGACTTCGGGATCGGCCTGCTTGACGGATCCGCGGCGATGCAGCTGCAGGGCGTCCAGGCGTCGCCGGGCATGCTCCTCGTCATCGACAGCGAGTACACGGGCAAGACGGGGGCTGTCGTGGGAAGCGACTATGCCCGGCACGCGCTGTCCGACGCGCAGGTCGAGCGCATCCTGGACGCGGCCGAGGAGGTCTCGGAGGGCGGGCTGGCGACCGTGACCTTGCCGGGTCTCGGCAGCTTCCGTGTGGTGGCGCTGCTGCGCGACTCGGGGCCGGATGAAATGGCCGGTGCTTTCGGCATGTCGACCGCCGCCGAGAGCGTCACGCTCCGGCAGATGGTGTGGGCGATCGGCCTGGCCACGATGGGCGGCATGCTCCTCCTCGGCGTCGCGACCTCGGGCGTCATCCGCCAGGGGCTTCGGCCGCTCCGCGACATCGCGGCGACGGCGACCCGCGTCTCGCGCCAGAAGCTCGACGAGGGCGACGTGTCGATCACGGAACGCGTCCCCGCGGAGCAGGCGGATCCGATGACCGAGGTCGGCCAGGTGGGGGCCTCGCTCAACACCCTGCTGGATCACGTCGAGGACTCGCTCGCGGTGCGCCAACGGAACGAGGAGGCGATGCAGCGCTTCGTGGCGGACGCGAGCCACGAGCTGCGCACGCCGCTCGCCTCGATCCGCGGCTACAGCGAGCTCTCGCTTCGTGACGCCACGCTCAGCGAGACGAGCCGCCAGTCGTTGCAGCGCATCGAAGCGCAATCGCAGCGCATGACGGGCCTCGTCGAGGACCTCCTGCTGCTCGCCCGCCTCGACGAGGGCAAGGAGCTCGTCTACGACATGGTCGACCTGAACCAGCTCGTGCTCGACGCGGTCGCCGACCAGGCGATGGCCGGCATGGAGTACGACTGGGGTGCCGACGTGGGGGAGGAGCCCGTGCTCGTCGCGGGCGATCGCGCGCGTCTCACGCAGGTCATCACGAACCTGCTCGCGAATGCCCGCACCCACACTCCCGAGGGCACGGCCGTCACGGCATCGGTGCGGCTCGAGGGATCCGGTTCCGCGACCCGCGCGGTCGTGCGCGTGCACGACACGGGGCCGGGTATCGATCCGGAGCTGCAGAGCAGGCTCTTCACCCGCTTCGTGCGCGCCGATTCCTCGCGTGCGCGCAAGACCGGAGGATCCGGCCTGGGGCTCTCGATCGCGCGAGCGATCGTCGTCGCACACCACGGCGAGATCTCGGTCGCGAGCGAACCCGGCTCGACGACGTTCACGGTCTCGCTCCCCGCGAAGCCCATGGAATAGGTCCGGAACGCGGAAGGGCCGGGTGGAGGATTCCACCCGGCCCTTCCGCACAGACCTGCTTAGTGCGTGTCCTCGGCCTCGATCTCGGTGCGGTCACCCGACCACAGCGTGTGGAAGGTGCCGTCCTTGTCGATGCGCTTGTACGTGTGTGCACCGAAGAAGTCGCGCTGACCCTGCACGAGCGCGGCCGGCAGGCGGTCGGCGCGGATGCCGTCGTAGTACGCGAGCGACGAGCTGAACGCCGGCGAGGGGATGCCCGCCTGCGTCGCAGCGACCACGACGCGGCGCCACGCGGCCTGGCCGCGGGTGAGCGCATCGGCGAAGTACGGCGCGGTCGCGAGCACGGGCAGCTCGGGCTGCTCCGCGTAGGCATCGGCGATGCGGTTCAGGAACTGGGCGCGGATGATGCAGCCGCCGCGCCAGATCTTCGACACGGCGCCGAGGTCGATCGTCCAGTCGTATTCGGCGGCGCCGGCGCGGATCTCGTCGAAGCCCTGCGAGTAGGCGATGATCTTCGAGGCGAAGAGCGCCAGGCGGACGTCCTCGATGAAGGCGTCGGCGTCGTCCACCGTGAAGTCCGTGCCGGGGCCGGGAAGGGCCGCGGCGACGGCGCGCTGCTCGGGGTGCGACGAGAGCGAACGGGCGAAGGTTGCCTCCGCGATGCCCGACACGGGCACGCCGAGCGAGAGAGCGGTCTGGACCGTCCAAGCGCCGGTGCCCTTGGCCCCGGCCTGGTCGAGGATGACGTCGACCAGCGGCTTGCCGGTCTCGGCGTCGATCTGGCGCAGGACCTCGGCGGTGATCTCGATGAGGTAGCTCTCGAGCTCGCCCTTGTTCCACTCGGCGAAGATGTCCGCGATCTCGGCCGGGGTCTTGCCCGTGCCGCGGCGGATGAGGTCGTAGGCCTCGGCGATGAGCTGCATGTCGGCGTACTCGATGCCGTTGTGCACCATCTTGACGAAGTGGCCGGCACCGTTGTGGCCGATGTGGGTCACGCAGGGCTCGCCCTCCGCGACCGCCGCGATCGACTTCAGGATCGGGCCGAGCGTGATCCACGACTCGTCCGAGCCGCCGGGCATGATCGACGGGCCGAGGAGCGCGCCCTCTTCACCGCCGGAGATGCCGGCGCCCACGAAGTTGATGCCCGTCTCGCGGACGGCCTTCTCGCGGCGGATGGTGTCGGGGAAGTATGCGTTCCCGCCGTCGACGATGATGTCGCCGGGCTCGAAGACCTTGACGAGCTCGTCGATGACGGCGTCGGTCGGGCCTCCGGCCTTGACCATGATGATCGCGGTGCGCGGCTTCGAGAGGTTCGCGGCGAACTCCTCGTAGGAGAACGCGGGAACGAAGCCCGCCTCGGGGTGCGCCTGCACCAGTTCATCGGTCTTCGCGCGGCTGCGGTTGTACACCGCGACCGTGTTGCCCTCGCGGCTTGCGAGGTTGCGGGCGAGGTTCGACCCCATGACGGCGAGGCCGACGACCCCGATGTTAGCTGCGGCAGCGTTCACTCACGTCTCCTTATAGAGAGGGGAATCTTTTCAGTTCGTTATCAGGCTACCGCTTACTTGTCGTAAGCCTTGCCGCGGCCGAGGCTGAACATGGCGCCGAAGCTCGTGACGGCCGAGAGCGCGGCGAGAATTCCGACAACGGTGAGGAGGATGTGCGAGCCGTCCATGAGTCTCCAGACGTGAAAAAGGCATAAAGAAGGCGCGGGGCGTCCGCGCCGAGTCGATTCTAGCCGAGGCATCCGGTAGACTGATGGCGACCTCGGCGAGGGAAGCGCATATGCGTTATCCGTTATCGACGCGGTGAAGCAGGCCGTTGTCGGTCTCCTCACGCATCGCGTTGACGTCGAGACCCTTTATTAACTGCGCGGCCCGCTTCGTGTCGCGCTCACCCTGAGGAGTGAGAATGAGCGACTCGAACAAGCTTGTTGCTGAAATCCGTACCGAGTTCGGCAAGGGCTTCGCCCGCCGCCTGCGCGCCGCCGGCAAGATCCCCGCCGTCGTGTACGGCCACGGTTCGGACGTGAAGCACGTCGCGCTTCCCGCCCACGAGACCGGCCTCATCGTCCGCCACGCGAACTCGATCATCGAGCTCGACATCGACGGCGCCACCGAGCTCGTCTTCGTGAAGGACGTTCAGCGCGAGCCGGTGCGTTCGTACATCGAGCACATCGACCTCGTCGTCGTCAAGCGCGGCGAGAAGATCGAGGTCGAGGTTCCCCTCATCCCCGAGGGCGAGACCTTCTCGGGCACCTACCTGTCGGTGATCGTCAACACGATCCGTGTGAACGTCGACGCCCTCAACATCCCCGAGAACGTCACCGTTTCGGTGGAGGGGCTCGAGGACGGCGCCCAGATCCACGCGAAGGATGTCACCCTTCCCGCCGGCGCCGAGCTCATCGACGACGCCGAGCTGCTTCTCTTCACGGTGCACGCCAACGCTGCGGCGGACGAGGACGAGGCCGCCGACGAGGCCGCCGAGTAATTCACTCGTATAGCTTCGAGGGGGTGCGCCTGGCGCACCCCCTCGATCGCGTTTGGAGGAGAACATGGCCGATACCTGGCTTGTCATGGGCCTCGGAAACCCCGGGCCGCGCTACGAGCGCACGCGTCACAACGTCGGGCAGATGGTCGTCGACGAACTCGCCTCGAGCCGTGGCGAGGCGTGGAAGCAGCACAAGGCCGGTGCCCGTGTCG